>Ga0209121_10002129_pt1 | contig 20307 bp, 20 predicted proteins | sample Cruoilmetagenom3_FD_187292 | JGI IMG/M metagenome (GOLD analysis project Ga0209121, IMG submission 187292) | Oil polluted marine microbial communities from Coal Oil Point, Santa Barbara, California, USA - Sample 3 (SPAdes) (version 2) | ecosystem: Environmental > Aquatic > Marine > Oil seeps ...
GGAATATCTCCAAGCATTCCGGGATTAGTATTTCAGTGCATTTCTTAATAGAAATCCGGGTTTGAACCGGGAAAAGAATCTCGGTGCAGAAAAGGATTCGTTTCCGGGATAATATCCGGAACAGAATCCCGAACACAATCTGGGAACAAAACCGGAACCGAACCAGAGAGGGGGGCGGTGGAGGGGGTATACCCTAGAAACCGGTATAAATTGCAGAAGTGTCTGAAACAAAAATAGTTACATGATTACCAGTCCACTTTGAGCCTTTGGCCGATTGTTATCAAGGGAATGGTTACATTGTGCGTTGGTGATAGTTGACTTGGGCATTAAGCGGTCTAGAATTCGGGAGTGATTCAGCCGGGTAATGTCGTTCTTTTGTATCATTCCGAGCGGATGAAGTATCTTGTCCAGATGCCGAAAATGGGCAGGTTTTCAACCCACCGCGGGGAAATAGATTTCCAGAATATCATCGGTAAAGAGTATGGGGATAGTATTGAAACCCATCTCGGTTGCAGGTTCTATCTGTTGAAGCCGACACTGGCCGATATGGCGATAAAGGTAAAGCGGACTACAACGATTGTTTATCCGAAGGATGCCGGGATGATGTTGTTGCAGGCTGCGGTTTTCCCCGGTGCCAGGGTTATTGAAGTTGGTTCTGGTTCCGGTGCATTGACTTTGATATTGGCGAATTTTGTCCGGCCTTCAGGCAAGGTTTATTCTTATGAACGGAGGTCGGAGTTCAGCGTGAATGCCCAGGCGAATGTGGCGCGGTATGGTCTTGAGGGGTTCTGCGAATTCTTTGTTTGTGACCCTGAAAAGGATGGTTTTGGACAAGCGGCAATCGATGCGGTTTTCCTGGATGTACCCGAGCCATGGGTTCTGGTTAATCCGGCTCACAAGGCGCTCAAAGGCGGCTTCTCGCTGGTTGCTATTGTTCCTACTGCCGAGCAGTTACGCAAGCTCGTGTCTTGTTTGGAGTTAGAAGGATTTAGCAGAATCCGTATAATGGAAACACTGGAGAGAAATATGCTGGTGCGGCCTTCAGGGACCAGGCCGGCAGATAGAATGGTGGGCCACACGATTTATATGGTGTTTGCACATAAGGTGAATAGGGAATGAACAGATTTCTGGTTTTTGTCGTGGGCCTGGTTTTGTGTTGCGGCACGAGCCAACCGGCCAAGGTGTCTAGAAAGGGCGTAGTTTCTCTGGTCCCGAGCGTGACCGAGATTGTTTATGCGCTTGGAGCAGAAGACCAGCTTGTGGGCAATACCACATATTGTGATTATCCTGATGCGGCAAAGCATGGATATAAGGTCGGTGATTTCCAGAATCCCGACCTGGAGCGGATAATCAGTTTGAGGCCCAGGCTTGTTTTTCTCTGTCTGCCGGCACATCTGATTATAGCCGACAAGCTGAAGGAATTGGGGATAGCGTATTATGTTTCAAGGCCAGGAACGATTGAAGGTGTCTTTTCTGAGATTGATTCTATCGGGAAATTGCTGGGTGTTCAGAAACGGGCAGAAATTCTGGTTCACCGGTTGCGAGGAAGACTGGATTCGCTTCCGGTTTATCCTGATACCCCGAGGGTTTATCTTGAGATATCCGATGTGCCTTTGATGACGGTTGGGGGAGGGTCTTTTATTAACGGTATCATTAGAAAGGCAGGGGGGTATAATATTTTCGGTAAAGCCGCTTCAGAGTATCCGATAGTCGACCCGGAGTTCGTTGTGCGCGCTGACCCGGAGGTGATTCTGATTCTGCATCCAGGCCTGAGCGCAGGCCAGGTTGGAAACAGGCTGGGCTGGTCGCAAATATCTGCTGTCAGAAACATGAGGGTATTCGATGACCTGGATATGGATTTGCTTTTCAGACCAGGGCCACGGGTTGTTGAAGGGATTATCGAGCTCAGCCGGCGATTGCATCCAGAATAAATGCACCGTCACAAAGGGGCAGCATGGGCAGGACTCGCAGCATTTGTTTTGATTGCTGCATTGTGTTCGATTTCAATCGGCCCTGGTGGATTTTTGCATATTTCCCGGACGGTGCTTGTTTTCAGACTGCTCAGATTGGCGCTTGGAATCATGGCCGGGGGTGTTCTGTCTTTGACCGGTGCGGCACTTCAGGGGTTATTAAGAAACCCCCTTGTTGACCCTTTTACACTCGGTGTTGCCAGTGGTGCGGCACTGGGCGCAAGCCTTGCATTGCTTGCCGGTGCCGGGACAAGTCTTTTACTGCCGGTTGCAAGTTTTGCCGGTGCTCTCTTTACTATTGTGGCGGTCTATTTTCTGGCCAGAATCAAAGGAAGGGTGACGGTTACCGGTCTGGTCCTGGCAGGGGTGATAGTCAGCTTCCTGTTTTCAAGTCTGGTGATGCTGGTGATGGTTTTGGGGCATCGACCTATGGGTCAGGCAATCTATCTTTTGATGGGTCATCTGGGCGTTGCATTCACCCGGCATTCGCTCTGGCTTTTTGCCGGTTCTTCTGTTGTCATGCTGGCCGGCTGCGGGATTCTGTTTTCCTATTCAAGGGAACTGGACATAATGTCATCAAGCGAGGAAACGGCAAAGAGTCTGGGGGTGGATACTTCAAGGGTTACAAAGTTGATATTTGTCGTATCTTCAGTTCTTGTCGGATTGGTGGTTTCTTTTACCGGTGCAATCAGTTTTATCGGGCTTGTTGTTCCGCATCTTGTGAGGATGATGTTCGGTCCGGCACATCGTCAGGTTCTGCCGGGTTCATTTGTTCTCGGTGCCGGGTTGCTGCTGATTGCGGATATCGGTGCCCGGAATGTTGTGCCGGGTGGTCTGCCGCTTTCTGTCGTGACATCACTGGTCGGTGTGCCTTTCTTTATCTATTTGTTGAGGCGGCGGTTTTGAATGCGATAGAAGTTCTGGATATGGATTTCGGATACGAACAGGAGAAGCTGTTTGACTGTTTCCGGCTTGAAGTAAAACAAGGCGAGTTTTTGGGAATAATCGGACCCAATGGTGCGGGCAAATCCACTTTGCTCAGGTTGATGGCCGGTCTGTTGAAGCCGGAAAAGGGAAGAATCAATCTGCTCGGTCATGACCTGAATAAGATATCGAGGAAACAGATAGCCCGTATCGCTGCGGTAGTGCCGCAGGAGAGTTTTTTTGCTTTTGACTATACGGTCGAGGATATTGTAATGATGGGACGCAATCCTTATCTGGGCCGACTCCAGCAACCCACTTCAGTTGATTATGATAAAGTAAATAATGTGCTGGAATTCGTTGATGCGGCAGTTTTGCGCCACAAAGGCATCAATGAAATATCGGGCGGTGAAAAGCAGAGGGTAGTGCTTGCGCGGGCATTGGCGCAGGAACCGGAACTGCTTCTTCTGGATGAGGCGACATCACATCTGGATATATCACATCAGCATTCGATACTCAGGATTCTTGCACAGTTGAATAACCAAGGCAAGACGATTGTTTTTCTTTCCCACGATTTGAATCTTGCGGCCCTGTCATGTTCAAGAATCCTGCTTCTGCATCACGGCCGACAGGTGGCATGTGACTGTCCGGAAAGGGTTATCACACCGGAACTGATAAAATCGGTTTATGGTATCGAGCCGCTTCTTTTGAGGCATCCCAAGACCGGCCGACCCCAGGTAATGCTACCTTCGCCTATTTTACCGAAGTCGATTCCTTAAGCGGACTAAAGCATTCATGCAAGTATTCACGGACAAAGGTCGAATCTTTAAGCTCTCGCTGGCATAAGTTCAGGCTGTCGATTTCTTTTTCCATGTGTCTGAGTTCCTGTTCAAGACAAGCGGCCCGATGCTGTTTGAGCAGTACCTTTACCAGTCCATTCGGTCCGGGCAGGAATATGAGAAGGAGTAATGTCAGGATTCCCAGGAAAACCAGCCAGAGGCGTCGATGCCGGGTTTTTGGTTTCATCTTTTGAGGGGAACAAGACCTGCATAGTCCAGCTTGTCTTCTTCTTCGATACGCAGCAAGCGGTTGTATTTGGCAACCCTTTCCCCGCGGCAAGGGGCACCGGTTTTTATCTGACCGGAACTGACCGCAACTGCCAGGTCAGCGATAAAGTGGTCATGGGTTTCGCCTGAGCGGTGGGATATAACAGTTTTGTAACCGTGGTCAGTTGCAAGTTTGATGCAGTCAAGGGTTTCGCTGATAGTACCGATCTGGTTGGGTTTGACAAGCACCGCATTGGCGACCTTTTCACGAATACCACGCTTTAGCTTTTTGACATTGGTGACGAATATATCGTCGCCGACAATCTGAATGCGGTCACCGAGCCGGGCGGTGAATTTTTGCCATCCTTTCCAGTCTTCCTCGGCGAGTCCGTCCTCAATTGAAATAATCGGGTATTTGTCAATCCATCTGGTGTAGGTGTCGATAAGCGCCTCATCGGTAAAGTGTTGTTCTTCGGGGTTTTTGAAGATGTAAGTATTGTCTTTGTGAAATTCGCTGGCAGCAGGGTCGAGGGCAATATAGATATGCTCACCAGGTCGATATCCGGCTTCTTTTATTCCCTGGATAATGAATTCCAGTGGTTCTTCGTTGCTTTTGAAATTCGGGGCAAATCCGCCTTCATCACCGACACTGGTCGGCTTACCGGCATTCTTGAGCAGGAGCTTGAGGTGCTGATATATTTCGGATGCAGCACGCAACGCTTCATGAAAACTGTCAAATCCGGCCGGGACAATCATGAATTCCTGGACATCGAGGTTGTTTGAGGCATGGGCACCACCGTTGATAACATTGAACTGAGGGGTTGGAAGCAGTTTTGTGCCGGCACCGCCAAGAAAACGGTATATGCAGATATCGGCAGTGACCGCAGCAGCACGGCAGACCGCAAGCGATGCGCCGAGAATCGCATTGGCACCGAGTTTTGTTTTGTTAGGAGTTCCGTCGAGTTCGATAAGTGCATGGTCGATGGGGTACTGGTCGGTTACCCTCATGCCGACCAAGCGTTTGCGGATAATGGTGTTGATATTCTCAACCGCTTTCAGGACACCGCGGCCCAGATAACGCTTCGGGTTACCGTCTCGTAATTCCAAGGCCTCGAAACGGCCTGTTGATGCGCCAGACGGAACCGAAGCGCGGCCCATTGTGCCGTCGTTCAGGACACAGTCGACTTCGATAGTCGGATTGCCACGGGAATCAAGGATCTGGCGCGCATGGATATCGGCAATTCTTTTCATTGCTGGGTTTCCTTAAGTCGGGCATATTCTGCCCGGCGTTCCTGATAGAGCGGGAAAGCCGAAACCAGTTCTTTTACTTCCGCTTTGATTTTGGCAATGGTTTCTTCATTACCGACCGCAGTAACGGTGCGGTCGATAAACCCGGCAATTTTCTTCATTTCCGGTTCTTTCATGCCCCGGGTTGTGAGTGCGGGTGTGCCAAGCCTGATGCCAGAAGCGATGAAAGGTTTCTGCGGGTCAAACGGAATCGTATTGCGGTTGACAGTAATCCTGACCTTTCCGAGTGCCCGTTCGGCATCGCGGCCAGTGATGTTCTTCGGTCTCAGGTCAACCAGGAGCATGTGATTGTCAGTCCCGCCAGAGACAATCCTGAATCCAAGGCTTGCCAGGGCTTCGGCCAAAGCCTTGGCATTGGCAAGTGTCTGGCGCTGGTATTGCTTGAACTCCGGGGTCAAAGCTTCTTTGAACGCTACTGCTTTTGCAGCAATGCAATGTTCTAAAGGGCCGCCCTGATTTCCGGGGAAAACCATTTTATCAAGCCGCTCAGCGTATTTTTCTTTGCACATCATTATCGCACCCCTTGGGCCACGCAAGGTCTTATGGGTTGTTGTTGTGACAATATCAGCATAAGGGATAGGGGATGGGTGCAGACCTGCAGCGACCGGGCCGGCAATATGGGCAATATCGGCCAGTTGTGATGCACCTACTTCGTCGCAGATTTCCTGGAATTTGTCAAAATGGATGGTGCGTGAATAGGCAGATGCACCTGACACGATAACGCGCGGCTTGCATTCCAGTGCTAGCTTTCTGATTGCAGCATAGTTAAAGGTTTCGGTTTTCGGGTCAACAGTGTATTGAACCGCCTTGAAATAAAGGCCGGAGAAATTGACAGGATGGCCATGGGATAGATGACCGCCATGGGCAAGGCTCAAGCCCATTATCGTATCGCCCGGATTGGCCAGTGTCAGATAGGCTGCAATATTGGCCTGGGTCCCGGCATGGGGCTGGACATTGGCATGGTCACATCCGAATAGCTTCTTGGCACGCTCGATTGCGAGGTTTTCGCCAATGTCAACAAAACGGCAGCCGCCATAATAACGCCTTTTGGGATAACCTTCAGCGTATTTGTTGGTCAGCACCGAACCGAGCGCGGCCAGCACCGCCTCGGAACAGAAATTCTCTGAGGCGATAAGTTCGAGGTTATTATGCTGGCGGTTGGTTTCCCTACGGATAGCCTCAAACACCTCAGGGTCAGTGGTTTTCAGCAAATCAGGCTTCATTCGATTTCCTCCTTAGATACAACTGGTATAAAACTAGCGGTAACCGGGCAAAAGTCAAGAGACTGACTTGTTGACCAAGGCACAGGTTCGGTTAGACTCGGGTATGTTTCAGGAATTACTTGCAGTAGTCAAAACCTTGAGGGAAAAGTGTCCATGGGACAGGAAGCAGACTGTGGCTACCACTAGACCTCTGATGCTCAATGAGGCATATGAACTTGACGATGCCCTGAGTAAAGGAGATAAAAACGATATTGCCGAGGAACTGGGTGACTATCTGTTTATGGGGATTTTCCTTGCCAATGTGTTGGAACAGGAGCAGGGGATAAGACTATCAGATGTTCTGGGTAAAGTGGTTGAGAAATTAAAGAGAAGGCATCCACATGTATACGGCAATGTCAGGGTGCGTGATGAACAGGAAGTGTTACAGAACTGGGAGCGGATAAAGCGGACAGAAAGGGAAACCGGCAGTGAAGCCAAATCGATTCTTGATGGTCTGCCCGAGACATTGCCGGCACTCAAGCAGGCGCAGCTTATTCAGGAAAGATGCCACCGGGTAGGATTTGACTGGACCGTGCCTGATGATGTCCTCAATAAGGTAGTAGAAGAAGTCGTGGAAGTTAAGGATGAACTTCGGGTTAAGAGTCCGGACGAGAAACGGGTTGCCGAGGAAATCGGGGATTTGTTTTTTGCCTTGGTAAACTTCAGCCGGCATTCGGAGATAGATGCTGAAACTGTTTTGCGTGATGCCAATGCCAAGTTCATCCGCAGATTCAAGCTGGTTGAGCATGAGTTCGCACAAAAGGGGAGAAACCTGGAGAATGTGACGCTTGAAGAAATGGATGAGGTCTGGGAAAGGATAAAGCACAAGCCAGAATGAAACGGTTCAGTTGGCTTGACAGATAAGCCTGTGTGCTTAGGCTTAGATGTGAGAAGTTATATCTGTTGGCTATTCTTATTTGCGTGGGTATTTCCGGCTCGGGCTCAGACTACAGATTCTCTGATTATGCCCAGGGTGACAAGCCAGGACCTTTATACTGCGAGCAAGACATTGAGAAAGATGGGGTTTGAGCTCGAATTCGAGCAGGTCGAGGTTGATACGGGTAAAGTTGCTGAATTCCATATTGCCGAGCAGGTGCCGGATTCAGGGAGTCTGCTCCAGGAAGGCGATGAGGTTTTGCTTAGGTTCAATTGTCCTGGTATGCTCAGGTATTGGGACGATTGGGTTGTGCCGCTTTTGGGTGATTTCAAACATACTGTGGGTTTCTATCGGGCGGATAAGCCGGCCGAGGTAATACATGTTCCTGGTGCCGAGTATCCGATTGAGCTGCGCAAATACGGTTTCAGCGGTGAGACCAAGGTTGAGGTGCTGGTAGATTTTGACGGGTCAGTGCTTGCGGCCAGGGTTAAGGAATCTTCAGGTTATGAGGCTGCAGATTCTGCTGCTTGTTGCGCAGGTTTGCAGGGCCGTTTTTCGCCGGCTGAGCATCATGAGCAGCCAGTGCGGGTATGGTTCCCTCTGAATTTTTTCTTCAAGTTCGAGGAAGCCAAACCGATAGTCCCTTCAAGAGAAAGTAGCGAACAGACTATCGAACCTTAGTTTCCTAGTCAGAAGCAGTCGGTTTCAGCCAGGGAACGCCTCTTGAGCTAAAACGGGATGTCGTCCAATTGGTCCGAAGCCGTCGAGTCTGGTTTCTGTTCGGCCGGCTTGTCTGGAGCAGGTCCGGTATATAGTTTATCCAGGACCTGAACGCGGCGGGCATTGATTTCGACAACATACCTCTTTTCTCTGGTCGGTGTTTCCCAGGAACGGCTGCGCAGTTCACCTTCGACCAAGACCGCTGAGCCTTTTTTCATGATTTCTCCCAGCCGTTCGGCCTGCTGGGCCCAGACATTGACATTGAAGAAGTAGGTGTTTTCCTTCCACTCGTCAGTGGCCCGGTCTCTGTAGCGTTGGTTGACCGCAATCCGGAATCCCAGGACTGCGGTCCCTTTTGGTGTATAGCGCAGGTCCGGGTCCATTGTTACCCGGCCGAGTAAAGTTACCTGGTTGAGATAACCGAGTCTGATTTCAGCCATTTTCTACCTCCGGTGCAGGTTCTTCAGCCGGTTCAGGTTCTGGTTTTGTCTGGGGTAGTGGCTTGCGGATAAATGCGAGACGCAGGAGTTCCTCACGGTGACGGAACTCATTGCGGATATCTTGAGGAGCGGTAGCAGGAGCGGTGAAATCGATAAAGATGTAATAACCTTCGGTATGTTTCTTAACCTGGTATGCGAGAGGTCGGCGTTCAACTTTTTCCTGGCCGATTTCAGTTGCACCGTGCTTTTCTAAGAGACCCTTCAGTTCCCTAATGAATTTCTGGACATCCCTTTCAGAAAGGTCCGGGGTAAGCAGCGCTGCTATTTCGTAATTATTCAACTTTCCTCCTATGGTCTAAGTTCTGAATTTTACCAGCAGGACATCGCCATCCTGCACTGCATAATTCTTGCCTTCTATTTTGACTTTTCCCGTATCGCGGGCAATGTGGAAATCACCGGCATCGGTCAGGTCGTCATAGTTAAGGACTTCAGTTTTGATAAAGCCTTTGGCGATGTCGGAATGAATCATACCGGCGGCCTCGATTGCGGTTGTGCCGGCAGGTGCGGCCCACGCACGGGATTCTTTTCCTTTGATTGTATAGAAGCGTATGAGGTTGAGTTCTCTGAAGCACCGGCTTACTACACCGGCAGGGCCTTCAGGCGCAAGACCAAGGCTTCTGCGGAGCTCAGTCTTTTCGTCTGCTGAGAAATCTCCCATTCCCTGTTCCAGGGCCGCGGAGAAAAGGAGATTGGTTTTGGACGCCACTCTGGGGAATCTGCTTTTATCGACCGATTCTGTATCAGAGCAGTTAACCGCATAAATTGTAGGTTTGGTGATGAAAAGACCGAGAGACTTAACTGATTTGCGTTCCTCTCTGGAGAGTGCGGGTCGGGTAAATCCCTTTTCCAGTGGCTGTTTCAGCTTTTCGAGGACCTGGAGCAAGATGCGGTTTTTAGAAGTTTTTGTTTCCTTGCGCAACCGTTCGAGCCGCTTCTGGACTACGGTAAGGTCAGCAATAGCGAGTTCTGTTTCGACGATGTCGGCGTCGCGGTCCGGGTCAATGGTATCGAATACATGGGGAATGTCAGGCGAGGAGAAATTGCGCAGGAGGTGCAGAATCAGATGGGCCTCGCGGATATTGGCGAGGAATTTGTTGCCCAGACCTTCACCTTTGCTTGCGCCTTTCACAAGTCCGGCGATGTCAACGAAATCAATGTGGGCAGGGGTTAGCTTTTCCGGTTTGAGGAGCCGTCCGATAGTGTCAAGCCTCTCGTCCGGCACGGTCACCACACCGACATTCTTTTCGACGGTTGTGAAAGGATAGGAATCAACACGGGCAGAAGCCTCGGTCAGCAGGTTGAAAAGTGAAGACTTACCCGCATTCGGCAGGCCGACGATACCTACTCTCATTTGTTTTCTTCCTCGGTCGGGTTGAATTTATTCATTGCGGTTTGGAGTCCATCTACCAGAACTGTCATGCCGGCGTCAGTTGCCCGTTTCAGTACGTCGGGCAGAAGTTCCATTTGTTCGGGCGTAAACGGCTCAAGCACATATTCGGCCATGTCTTTGCCAGGTAGTGGAGAATCGATGCCGATACGCAGTCGAGGAAATTCAGTGGTTTCAAGGTGATAGATTATCGAGGCCAGTCCTTTGTGCCCACCGTCAGAACCTTTTGGCCGCAGACGCAACCGGCCGAAAGGCAATGTCAGGTCGTCACATATTACCAGAAATTCGTCTGGTTCTTCGGTCAGGTGTTCCTTTATTGCTATACCCGACTCGTTCATATACAAAAGGGGTTTCACCAGGGTAACGGTTCGTCCTGCAAGCACCGTTCTGGCCAGAAAACGCGCTGCGACATGTTTGAACCGAATTTGTAACCTCTGGGCGATTGCGTCCACTGCCATGAAACCGATATTGTGCCGGGTATCGGCATAACGGTCAGCAGGGTTGCCCAGACCGAACACGGTCATTTCTTATGACCAGGTTTCGAACCCGTGTCTTCCTTTCCACGGGTTTTCCCCTCGTCAGTTTTCTTTTCCTTGACGAGTTCGGGTTCTTTTTCTTCTTCCTTGGTTTCGGTTTCCTCGGCGGTGACAGGTGCTTCCGCTTCTGCCTGGGCTGCTGCGAGCTTGCGCGGCACGATAATGGTAACGATGGGGGAATCGGTCGGAATAGTGAATTCAATATCTTCGGCCTTTAGGTCTGAGACATGAAAACTCTGGCCGAGGTTGAGGTCGGTTATGTCAATATCAAAATGCCTGGGGATTTTGTCAATAGTTGCATGTACCGGAACTGCGCGTAGAATACGCTCAAGCATCCCACCTGATTTAATTCCTTTGGGTATGCCGTGAGTGATAACCGGTACCTGCATCGTGATTTTCTCATGTGGGTGGACCTTCTGGAAATCGACATGGAGAAGGGAGCCGTCAATAGGATTACGCTGGAGCGTTTTTATGACGCATTTTAAGGGCTTGCCATTGATGTCGAGCTCGACAACCGGGCTGCTGCCGCGAATCTCTTGGAGCAGGCGGGTGAATTCCCGGTCGTTTAATGAGAGCAGGGTTGACTGGTCGCCGTGGCCGTACATCACAGCCGGGACTGTTCCGGCCCGTCTGAGCTTTCTTGTTTTGCTTTTTCCTGTTTCAGTTCTGGGAGTTGCTTTGATTGTAAATGCCATTATACCTCTTTGTTCAGACAAATAAGGAACTGACCGACTCGCCCCGGTGGATACGCAGAATTGCTTCAGCCAGAAGCGGCGAGACAGACAGCACCTTTATTTTCTCGTTTTTTCTTTTCGGTGCCAGGTTGATGGTATCGGTGATGATTACTTCTTTGATTTCAGAAGAGGCTATACGATTCACGGCAGGACCGGAAAGAATCCCGTGGGTTGCTACAGCACTGATGCTCTTTGCCCCCTGTTTGGCAAGGACACTGGCCGCAGCCACAAGGGTGCTGGCTGTGTCAATCATATCATCGAATATCAGCGCATCGAGTCCGGTTACTTCTCCGACAACATTGACCGCTTCGGCCTGATTCGGTGCGGGTCGGCGTTTATCCACGATTGCAATCGGGATATTGCTGCCTAAACGTCGGGCGAAGCCGCGCGCGCGGTTGGCTCGGCCCGGGTCGGGCGCAACGACGACTAAATTCTGAGTCTTGCCTTTTGGGAAATGTTCGATGAATATCGGCGTTGAGTAAAGATGGTCCACCGGGATATCGAAGAACCCCTGAATCTGTTCGGCGTGCAGTTCCATTGTAAGAATTCTATCGGCCCCAGACCGGACGAGCAGATTGGCGACGAGCTTGGCAGAAACAGGCACGCGCGGTTCGGCCTTGCGGTCCTGGCGCGCATAGCCGTAATATGGAATAACCGCAGTGACGCGTTCGGCTGAAGCGCGTTTGAGTGCATCTATTATCAGGAGCAGTTCAAGCAGGTTGTCTGCAGGCGGCTGGGTCGACTGGATGACAAATACATCGCTGCCCCGGACATTCTCGTTGATTTTGATTCTTATTTCTCCGTCGGCGAAGTTCGTCATATCCGCATCACCTAAGGGGAGTTCAAGGTGACGGGAGATTTTCTGGGCCAGGGGCTGATTGGCCCGTCCGGTAAATACCTTTAACTGTGGTTCCATACTGCCTCACTTTCATTCAACTGGGGCGGAAGGATTCGAACCTTCACAACAGGCTCCAAGGGCCTGGGTCCTGCCGTTAGACTACGCCCCACAAGCATTTTCAATCGCGGCTAGATGGAATAGGTTTCTACACAATGGAATCCGTGCCGAATCAATGCGGCCATCGGGTCTTGCGAGCCCTTTGTTTCCACTAAGCCGTAGACCGTACTGCCGGAACCGGAAAGCATAGCCAGATAACAACCGTTTCCCAGAAGTATCTGTTTCGCTTTTGCCAAGTCAGGGTGATGTGCGAAAATAACCGGTTCAAAACTATTCCTGACCCGGCCGGCTAAGCTTGCCAATTCTTTACGCCTTAATCTTAAGGCCACCATCTTAGGGCAGGGCTTTGGTGATGTCAATGATGGTTTGGGGCGAAACTTGTCCAGTTCATCGTATGCCCAGCTTGTGGAAACAGGATAACCGGGCAAATGCAGGATGATATTGAGGCGGGGTAGGTGAATGGGTCTCAGCTTTTCCCCTTGGCCCCGTGCTACGCAGGGACTGCGGCATACGAGTGCTGGCACATCACTGCCGAGCTCAAGCGCAAGTTTGTGAAGTCGGCGTGAAGAGAGAGGATAATCGAATATCCGGTTCAGGCCCAGAAGCACTGTGGCCGCATTTGATGAACCGCCTCCAAGACCTGTCCCGACCGGGATGGATTTCTTAATCTTGATGCGGCAGCCGGATTTGATGCCGGTCGCACTGAAAAAACGGTCTGCAGCCTGAAAGGCAAGGTTTGCTGGACCTTTTGGCACATCTTTCGAATCGGCTGTGACTTCAATTCCAGATTCAGCAGTGGACAATATGATTCTGTCGCTTAATCTGAGTGGAACAATGATGGTAATGATTTCATGATAACCGTCTGGACGTCGTTTGCCGACCCAAAGTCCAAGGTTGACTTTGGCAGGGGAACGAAGAATCAATTTCAATTCGTTATTGGATATAGGCTGATTTCTGGTCGATATTCCAGATTGGACTAAAGAAACCCGCGGCTTTCACCCCGGCCCAAGCCCAATGGCGCACCTGTTTGTCAAATACCATGAAGTCTGGAATCCCGGCACCCGAGTGCAGTATGCCCCAGAACATTGAAAGCTTTGTGTTTTCAGGGTCGGTGCCCATTCGCACTAAAACCAGATGTTTTTGGCTTTCAGGATTGGGGTAGACGAATATTGCAGCTAGGCTGTCGCCAAGGTCATGGGAGCCAAGAAACATCCTGCCCTGTCTGTTTTGAAGCGGTAGTTTTCGGTTTATCCTGCAGGTATATGAATTCTCATCAGGGCCGCCATAAAGCACAAGATTGTATTTCTGCTCCATTTCAGGTGTGACTTCTGAGTCTGGCAGGACTTCGGCCAGACCGTTGCCGCGCAGCCACCAGCGCATTCCTTCCTGGGTTGCTGCATGATACAGGAAGCTGGTTAGGTTCGTGTCGACAGTGCCATAGACCAGCAGGAATGGTCTGAACATCGTCTGTTTGGCCGGGCCATAGAGTTCTGGTTTCTTGTGCAAGCGCTGGACCCGTGCCTTGCCAAATTTCCATCTTCCGTGTTCTTCGTGAACTGTGATATGGGCAGGTAGGGATATCCGGCCGCGCAAATGCTGTGAGTTAATCTCCAGGGTTACATTGCCCGGGAAAAATAGCTTCTGGTCGAGGTCCAGCGTAAACTGAGCGATGTTGCGGGTTGTGACTTTTACTACTTTGTGAGAAGCCCATGCCTCAATCTGAGCCAGTTTTCCTCCGGTGCGGACCAGGTTGATTGTTATCCAGTAGGCATGGTTTGATTGTTCCAAATCAGCGGTGCGGAATAGAACATGGCGCGGCCCAGGATTTCTTGTCTTTGATTTGAAGAAGGCCATCATGTCAGGGTCGTCAACCGATGATATTCCGTTTTCATAAGTCCACCAGTGCTTCCGGCCGGGGACTTCTTTGTAAGTGTATTTGTAACCCAGTTCTTGAAGCCACTTGGCGAATTTGCGGCCATGAATCGTCGGGACATTGTCATCGTCACCGCCGTGTTGGATGAAGAATGGCAGGTTCAGGGCATTGACCAGGAATGCCGGGGCGTTGTCAGATGCGAGTGCCATGTCATGAATTGCTTGCTGGGCAGGTTCGGCAAAGACTTTGGTGCGTTGCAGAAACCACGGTATGTAAAGCTGGAAACTGGGCCAACCGGCACCGACTCCTGCTGCTGCAAAACGGTCTGGATGGGCAAGACCCACATGCCATGTGCCATGGCCGCCCATTGAATGGCCGGTTAAGTAAACACGGTCCGGGTCTATCGGCAAACGGGCCAGAATAGTATCCAGCACCTCGATTGCATCCAGCCGGCCCCAGTCCTGCCAGTCAAACCCATAAGGCCGGCGATTGGTCGGGGCAACAACGAATGCCCAGTCCTTCGGCTTGTAACAGTTGACCAGTCCTGACGCTTCAACACCGGCACCGTGCAACGAAAGAATCAAGGCATAACGCCTTTCCGGGTCAAAATCCTTTGGATAGAGTATCCCGTAATACTGGCATGAATTGTCAATGTAAGAACGGAATGTTACTTTGTGCGATTCATCTGGTTTGCGGATACGCAGGCGCACAGTGTCAGAATACGAATAGTCCTGCCAGCGCACACTGACCACAAGCGGTAGCTTGCCGGTATCTGCGGAAGGTTCAGGGATAGTCAGGCAGGTTGGAACCTTTTTGACCCCAAGCGCCGGCAGATTGGAAACGGTGGTCTCGGCCAGAACCGAATCACCGGACATCGATATCGTGAGCACCAAGCTGTCGACTCGGGAACTTGTACAATTCAGAATCGGGATTCCGAGCCAGGCGGTGATGCTGGAATCGGCAATGGCATCAGGCACGGTCGCATCGCCGCAGACAGTCATCAGGGGCGATAGTGCGGGCACGAGCATGAACCTGACCTTGCGGTCGGCAAATCCGGATATGGACAGAATGACTCGATTGGTTCCGGAGTCCAGAATTACCGGGGTGCGCAGCCAGCCGTGGCCATAAGCATCTCCTTGATAGGCTTTGCCGTTGAGTATAAACCCGGTTCGATGGGTGATTGCCAGGGCGCGGCAGGACTTCGGGCGTTCGAACTCGGCATATGCATAGCCGACAGCAAGCAGGCCAGCATAGCCATAATAATCCATAATCGAATCCCAGCGGACATTTTGATAGTTGGTTTCAATCCAGCCGGCAGAATCGGCCTGGATTTTATGCCAGACGACCTCTCCGCCCTGCGCGAGTCCACAGCGCAATGTTTCACTTTCGACTGGCTTGAACTTCATCGGGTTCTCAATAACTCCGGTAATGCCTTCGCGGGCACCGACCGAGAACGGCCCGCACAAAAGCCAGTCCTGGATGACGATAGTATCGCTGATACTTGGTATCACTTCAGACCCGGCTGTTGCTATAGTTAGTCCGAACAGAACAGCAAAAAGGATGATAGTTCTTTTCATAATACCTGAATATAGCCTGGTTTGGCCGCTGGTCAACCTGATAAACCTTTTCCGCGATTAACTCTGCGGTGTGCAGTGATAAACTCATTTCAGTCATTTGGTCCTTCCCGCTCGATTCTGCATCACTTGACTATCACAACCAGCGCACCAGTCCACTCTTGACTTGGTTTCCTCAGTTACTACGATTCGGCATCATGGGACAGGCGCAGGTCGTGGTTCCGCCTTTGACAATGGGTCGTTTCTTGCTATTCTAGAATCGCAATGAGCAAGAAGTCAATGACCAAAGGCTTCCAGGAGGAAAAACACAGATGAACCTGTTACTGCAGCGTATTTCCATAGACCCCGATGTCTGCTTCGGCAAGCCGTGCATTCGCGGCACCCGAATCTGGGTATCGCTAGTGCTTGACTTGATGGCCGGGGGAATGAGTACTCAAGAGATTCTTGCGGAGTATCCCCGGTTGAAGGAGGAAGATATTCGGGCGGCCATCGCCTACGGTGCCGAGATGTCACGGGAGCGATACATCGAGGTTCCGGCCGAGTGAAATTCAAGCTCGACGAGAACTTCGGGACCAGAACCCAGCAGCTTTTCCGCGCGGCCGGTCTGATTCAGACCCGAAGCGCCCGTTTTTTTTCTTGACAGCGGGGGGGTAGCTATATTCAACTCCTGAAATCAGAAGGCAATGGCGGCACCGAGCCAAAGACGAAAGGCAGGCATCCGAGGTGCGCGGATGCAAAAAGACAGAGTAACGCGATGACAGGGAAAGCAGAGGCTATGCAGATGTTTCTGTTTGCCTTTCTCAGCAAAAGATGCCCAAAAGGAGGGAAAATGAACAAACTTAGAATGGCCTTTGCCCATAGCAGTGTATTTGTCCTTGCTTGGCTTGTCTGTGCTATTGGTGTTGCAGCCGCGAGCGAAACCCCAGCAGGTTCACGGCAAAGCGGTTATGGACTCAAGTTTACCTATGAGCCTATACCGGGAGTTCCAATAGTGGGTGAAGCCAAAGTGGCACCTAATCCAGTTGGCGAGCCAGTTCTAACTTCAGAAGTGCTCGGCACCGATTCTCTAACCGCCATTATGTCAACCATGATTGCGCCTGTGTCTCCCGAAGGTGATGTGGTGATATCCCCCACCACGGTTGTGCCTCAGCCTGCCGAAGTCGACTTCTTACCCGCGCTAGGCCCAGGACACGATGTTCGTGTTTTCGGACATACGGTCATCCAAGGGCCATCAGAGTCCAGAGCGGCACATCCTGGCAGCACCGCACAAGATGTATTTTCCTCAGGTTGCATTCATCTACCAGTGTTGAATCGGTCTGTACCCCAGAGCAGCATTCAGCAGTCTGGACCCGAAACCGTTACCCCTGGTGAGCATTCGAGCACTGCAGAGGACGGTTGGCTGACCATCAAGAGTGAAACCTTTGAGGGTCCTTTTCCCAACCAGTGGGTTCTTTACGGTTCGCCGACATGGGATGATGAGAGTTACCGTCCGCATAACGGCAGCTGGAGTGGATACTGTGTTGGTTCGACAATAAACCCTCCCGGGCCTTATACGCCAGGCGATACTGCTTGGATGGTCTACGGTCCATTCAGTCTCGTCGGCGCAACTGATGCCAAGGTGGATTTCTACAGATGGCTGCGAACTGAGAGCAACTATGACTACCTCTACTGGTTGGCATCCGTGAACGGCAACAACTTCTACGGCTACTACACGTCAGGGGACCACCAGAGTTGGACCTCCACTAGCTTCGATTTGAAGAATGTCCCGACACTCGGTAACCTCTGCGGGCGCTCTCAGGTCTGGATTGCTTTTCTCTTCACCTCTGACGTAAGCAACCAGTACGAGGGCGCGTACATTGACGACATATACATCAAGAAGTATGTGAGCACCGAGAAGCCCGACCTAACTTACTATACGCCTTCGGGCTGGGACTATCCGATAGTGCCGTCAAATGTGACCGGCACGCATCGGGTGCCGAGTCCACTCTATGCGGGCACGAATTACATTGATTGGGCCGGAATAAATGCGGGGAATGATACGGTTCGTCAGCAGTTCTATACCTACCTTTATCGTGATGGGACGCCATTGGCTGGATGGTACACAAACCCGCCATTGCCTCCAGGGCCTCCTGGGTATTTCTATTTCCCTGATTACCAAACGACCATTCTCGCCGGGGACCATACTCTGATGACCGTTCAGGACTCGACAAATGTCATCGACGAGTCGAATGAGAACAACAACCGGTACTCGCAGTCCTGGACCTGGAGCGGTGGCGGTGGTGGACCCTACGAGCACGTCACGATAACTTCCAGTGCCTTGAAGTCGTACTTCGCTCAGTTGAAGTCTTTTCTGCGCAACCATCTATCACTGCATGATACAACGATAACAACTGAGTACATCTACTCCAGCCAAAGCGGAAGAGATAATGCAGAAAAAGTGCGCAACTTCATAAAATGGGCTTATCAGAACTGGGAAACCAGGTATGTTCTGCTTGGCGGAGACGTGGATGTCGTTCCTCATCGGATGACGTATACCGGCTTGCACGCATCCGGCCGCCCCCGCTGGAACGATACCATTCCTTGCGACCTCTACTATTCCGGGCTAGACGGCACTTGGGATGCCAACGGCAACAATGTCTTTGGCGAACCGGCAGATAACCCAGATATGTCACCTGATGTCTACGTTGGCCGAGCACCGGTCTCCAACTCCGCCGAGGCTCAGCGTTTTGTCACCAAGACAATCATTTACGGAAGTGGCACACCATCACACTGGAATCGGGTCCTCCTTGCTGGTTTCGACCTGAACACAGATCCCGGGAGAGAGACTTACGGAGAGACAACGATGGAATACTATGATGATACTTACATCCCATCCTCGTTTATTTGCGCAAAGGTATATGACAGTCACAGCGGGAACCACAAGGAAGCGGTTAGAAACTACCTGAACCAAGGGAAACACTTCTTCATCCACAACGACCACGGTGGCATCACTTCACTCGGCACTGGCTGGGTCAATCACAGCTGGTCTCTGAGCAACAGTGACCTGGAGGGTCTAACCAATGGCCTGAACAAGCTGACCATATTCACGTCGAGTGCCTGCTTGATTGGTGCATTCGACCGTCGGGATTGCGTTATGGAGGCTTTCATGAACGCGCCGAACGGAGGGGCGGTCGCCACTATGTCGAACTCCAGGTTTGGGTGGTATCAACCCGGACAAAACCCTCAACGTGACTTCACTCACGCTTACATCGAGAAGTTCGTAAGCAGGATTTTCAGTCATAGACCGGCTTATATGAAGGACTTCGCCTTAGGCAAGGAGAAATTGATTTCACGCGCTTTAGACGACTCCACATATCGATGGAGCATGTATGCTCTTAACCTTTTTGGCGAACCCGCATTAAGGATGGATATCCCGACAGGACTAGTGGAAAGAACGATGGGAGTGAAACCATTACGCTTCCGACTAGCTGTTACCCCGGCCATATTTGGACAAATGACGACCATCAGATTCGAGCTTGGACACCCCAGCACTGTCGAGTTGGAGATTTACGACGCAGCAGGGCGATTGGTTCGGACTCTCGTACATAGCCGCCTGGCGACGGGTCGTCATAGTGCAGTCTGGGACGGGAAAACATCCCAGGGTCACGATTGTCCAAGTGGGGTCTATGTTGTGGCGTTGAAAAGCGAGCACGGTTGTTGCTCGCAGAAAGTCGTTCGTTACTAAAGGAGGATAACGATGTTGCGGAATTTCCTGAAAGCCGTGTGCTACGTTTTCGTTGCGGCGATGCCGCTTTGCGCCGGCGGGCTTACGACTAACTTCGACCTGGAAGACGCAGAACTCATCTTCAGCAAGTCCGGTGAGTATGACTTGGTTGCGCTAGACGGGGCCGGTTTGATGACCGATACAGGGTTGCCAGCACTTCCGCAGCTCTCAGTGAACGTGGTAATCCCGCTGGACCGTAAAGTAATCGAACTGGTGGCCGAGCCGCTGATGACCGAGAGTGTGGAAGGCAGTTTCCTGATTATGCCAGCACAACCTCCCAGGCATGGAGATGAACAGTTCAACCCCGACTTTGTTCAACCCGACCCAACCGTTTACAGTTCTCACTCGTGGTTTCCGGCAGAAATTGCTATAGTAACCGGACAGAGCTCCATGTTTGGATATAATATCGCTCACCTGTTGATTACTCCACTGCAGTACATACCCGCTGAAGGAAAGCTCAGGTTCCACAGGAAGGTGACTTTGACGCTTACGCTAGAACCTTCTGAGTTAGACTATCTTCCAGTCGGCAAGCGTACCGAGGAGACAAAGCACGAAATCGAAGAGGACCTTAGGTCTTTAGTAATCAACCCCGAGGACGTCAGCAAGTTCGCGCCGAGGAACGATTAAGGGGCTACGTTGCGGTATCGCGGAAGATAGTGAAGCTGGAATAGCAGTTACACAGGCCTGAAAAGGCCACGCAGACGCGGCGGGGAGGTTCGGCTCCCCGCCGGTTTTGATTGGCTTGGGGAGTTTCTGGAGTAGGTTTCCTAATAGCTTGCAGAGCAGCTTGTGGGGAGAAGCGATGCGTGGGCTCGATTCGTTTTACGCCTTGCCTTGAGGCCATTGCGTTTCCTGACTTTACGCGCAAAGCTCTCCGGTAT
>Ga0209121_10002130_pt1 | contig 20303 bp, 14 predicted proteins | sample Cruoilmetagenom3_FD_187292 | JGI IMG/M metagenome (GOLD analysis project Ga0209121, IMG submission 187292) | Oil polluted marine microbial communities from Coal Oil Point, Santa Barbara, California, USA - Sample 3 (SPAdes) (version 2) | ecosystem: Environmental > Aquatic > Marine > Oil seeps ...
GGCGGTTCGGCGGCCGGGTCGGGGGTCGGGTCTGCCGCGAGCGCCGCCGCGGCCATGGCGGCGGGGTCCAGCGCGGCAGGCGGCGCTTCGGGGTCGAGCGGCACCGCGGGCAGCGGCGATGCATCGGTCAGCGCGGGTTCGGCTGCGGGCGCGACGGCCGCGACCGGTTCTGCCGGGGGGTCCGGCTTTGGCAGCGGGCGCGGGGTGGCCTCGGGCGCGAAAACCGTCGCGACGAGGGTGTCCGGCTCGGGCTCGGATTCCGGCTCGGGTTCCGGCTCGGGCTGGGGTTCCGGTTCCGGCTCCGGTTCGGGGGCCGTTTCAGCCAAACCCTCTACCATGGTCTCCGGCGCATCCGCCGCTGTGGTCTCGGGCGCATCCGCCGCTGTGGTCTCGGGCGCATCCGCCGCTGTGCCCTCCGGCGCATCCGCTACTGTAGTCTCGGGCGCATCCGCCGCTGTGCCCTCCGGCGCATCCGCCGCTGTGGTCTCCGGCGCATCCGTCGCCGTCGTTTCGGGCGCGGTCCCGTCCGTTGCGCCCTCGGCGACAGGCGGCCCCGGGATCTGCTCGGCGAGCACCGCTTCGAGCACGGCCGTGACCGGGTCGGGTTCCGGCTCCAGGTCGGGTCCCAGGTCTGGGTCCAGGTCTGGGTCCAGGTCTGGCTCCAGGTCTGGCTCCGGTTCCGCTTCGGCAATCGCCACGGTCCGTTCGGGGCGCTGGGCAGGGCGTTGGGCGGGGCGCGGACTGCGCGCAGGCGCGAGGTCGGTGCCGACGGTTGGCGGGCTGTCCGGCGCGGCTTCGGGCTCCAGCGCGGCCTCGGTTTCCGGCGCGGGCTCGGGCTCGGGCGCGGGGTCGGCAGGCGGCAGCGGCTCGGCGGCCGGTTGATCTACGGTCTCGGTCGCGTTGGACGCCGTGGAGTCCGCCGGTGCGGGGGCGGGCGCCGCGACCGGGTCCGGATTGGCCGCTGGTTGCGCGGCCGGGGCCGGGGCCGGCGGCGGTGCGGGCGCGGCTGCGGGCTCGGTCAGCAGCGCGAGCGGGCCGGTCTCGCCGTCGCCGCCGAAGAGCTCGGCCCATAACGAGCTCTCGCGGCCGATCCGATTGTCCGGCAGCCCGGCCTCGCGGCCGAAGTACATCATGCCCAGGTAGAGCAGAAGAACGGTCAGCAATGTGAATTTCGCCACGCGCATGGCCCCCCAATAACGCCCGCGGCGAAACCGCGCCAGAGCCTCACGCGATCGGCGGGCATTTGTGGCGGAAAAACCCGAGGTGTGCCGCTTGCGGGGGGTGAATCGGGCCTGTATTGACACCGGCATGACCGACACCGTCGACGATCAGGACAAGTCCCCGTTCGAAACCCGCGAAACGCTGCGCCGGGCGATCGGCGACCGCTATCTGACCTATGCGCTGTCGACGATCATGCACCGCGCACTTCCGGACGCGCGCGACGGGTTGAAGCCGGTGCACCGGCGCATCCTCTATGCGATGCACCGGCTGAAGCTGAATTCCGGCGGCAAATTCCTGAAATCGGCGAAGATCTCCGGCGACACGATGGGCGATTTCCATCCCCACGGCGATGCCGCGATCTACGACGCGATGGCGCGGCTGGCGCAGGATTTCAACGTCCGCTACCCGCTGGTCGACGGCCAGGGCAACTTCGGCAATATCGACGGCGACAACCCGGCGGCCGCGCGCTACACCGAGGCACGGATGACCATTGTCGCCGAGGCGATGCTCGATGGGCTCGACGAAAACGCCGTCGACTTCCGGCCCAACTACGACGGCCGGCTCGAGGAGCCGGTGGTGTTGCCGGCGACCTTCCCGCACCTGCTCGCCAATGGGGCGACGGGCATCGCGGTGGGCATGGCCACCAACATACCGCCGCACAATATTGCCGAGCTGGTCGAGGCCTGCCTGCATCTCATCAAAACACCGGATGCCCGCGACGACACGCTCCTGAACTACGTCCCCGGGCCCGATTTCCCGACCGGCGGGATCATCGTCGACGACCGCGAGACCATCGCCCAGGCCTACCGCACCGGCCGGGGCGCGTTCCGGCTGCGCGCAAAATGGGAGGTCGAGGATCTCGGCCGTGGCCAGTGGCAGATCGTGGTCACCGAGATCCCTTACCAGGTGCAGAAGTCGAAGCTGATCGAGAAGATCGCCGAGGTGATCCAGACCAAGAAGGTGCCGATCCTGGCGGATGTGCGCGACGAAAGCGCCGACGACATCCGTGTGGTGCTGGAACCGCGCTCGAAGAACGTCGACCCCGAGGTGCTGATGGGGATGATGTTCCGCAACTCGGAGCTGGAGACGCGGTTCAACCTCAACATGAACGTGCTGATCGACGGGGTGACGCCGAAGGTCTGCTCGCTCAAGGAGGTGCTGCGCGCCTTCCTCGACTTCCGCCGCGAGGTGCTGATCCGCCGCTCGCAGCACCGGATGGACAGGATCGACCACCGGCTGGAGGTGCTCGAAGGCTTCATCATCGCCTTCCTCAACCTCGACCGGGTGATCGACATCATCCGCTACGACGACGACCCGAAGGCGGGGTTGATGTACGAGGACTGGTCGCGCCCGCACCAGGCGACGATTGTCCGCGCCACCGACGAGAGCGACTATGTCTCGCCGCTCGCGGGGGTCGACGTGGCGGCGCTGGAGCTGCGCGAAGACCCGGAGGCGGCCGCACGGGGCGTGCTCGCCGAGAGCGCCACCGATAACGCGGGTGGGCCGAAGATCCCGCGCCGGTTTGCGGGGCGTTCCGAAGGTCTCTCGGACGTCCAGGCCGAGGCGATCCTCAACATGCGGCTCAGGAGCTTGCGCCGGCTCGAAGAGATGGAGCTTATCCGCGAACGCGATGCGCTGATGGAAGAGCGCGCCGGGCTCGAGGACCTGCTCGAAAGTGTCGAGCTGCAATGGGCGCGGATCGCCGACCAGCTCCGGGCCGCCAAGAAGGCATTCGGCAAGGATTACGAGGGCGGCGCGCGCCGGACCGTGATCGAGGAAGCGAGCGAGATCGAGGAAGTGCCGCTCGAGGCGATGATCGAGCGCGAACCGCTGACCGTGGTCTGCAGCCAGATGGGCTGGATCCGTGCGCCGTCGGGCCATGTCGACCTAACCCGCGAGTTCAAGTTCAAGGACGGCGACGGCCCGCGGTTCGCCTTCCACGCCGAGACCACCGACAAGCTCCTGGTGTTCGGCGGGAACGGGCGGTTCTACACGCTCGCGGCCTCCAATCTTCCCGGTGGGCGTGGCATGGGCGAACCCCTGCGGCTGATGGTGGACCTGCCCAACGAGGCGGGCATCGTCACCATGTTCACCCACCGGCCCGGCACCCGGCTCATCGTCGCCAGCGCCGAGGGCAACGGGTTTGTGGTCACCGCAGACGAGGTCGTCGCCCAGACCCGCGCCGGCAAACAGGTGCTGAACGTCGGCGGCGGGGTCGCGAAGATCTGCAAGCCGGTGACGGGCGACCACGTTGCGGTCGTGAGCCAGAACCGCAAACTGCTGGTGTTCCCGCTGTCGGAGCTTCCCGAGATGACCCGCGGCAAGGGCGTACGGCTGCAGAAATACAATGCTGCGCGCGGCAAACAGGGGGTGCTGGAGCTCGACGGCGGGCTGTCCGACATCACCACCTTCGATCTCGACAAGGGCCTCTCCTGGGCGGCGGCGGGCGACCGGACCCGCACCGAGGTGGACATGCGCCCCTGGATCGGCAAGCGCGCCTCGGTCGGCAAACTGCCCCCGCACGGCTTCCCACGCGACAACAGGTTTTCGGACCCGAGCGCCTGAGGGAATTGCGCGCGGGTGGTGATGCCGGCGGTTCCTCACGCTCCAAGCGTGCAAGCTTCTGTTTTTTGAGGTAAACGGGCCTTCCGGCTTTTTCTCACTCTTGAGCACAGAGACCCGGGATGCCGCGACCAGCCGGTTCCCCTGCCCCTAAAGTACGCTTTGATTGAAGAGATAACCCGGCGTCCGGTGTGGCTCGGGCCCCCGGCTAAAGCCGATCCGCCACCCCCAAGACCGACCCGGCCGCGGCGAACAGACTGCGGCGCAGGGGGGCCAGCGGGAAGCGCGCCAGCGGGGCCTTGATCGCGTCGGGGAAGGGCAACGCGGGGCGTGTCCCCCTGATCAGATCCGCCGCCAATGCGCCCGCATAGGTGCCCATCGCGACACCGTTGCCATGATAGGCAAGCGCCGCCCAGACGCCTGCGAGGCCGGGAACCTCTCCGACGAAAGGCGTGCCGCGCGCGGTGAGGGTAACGAGGCCCGACCACTCGTGGTCGATGCTGACACCGGCCCAGGCCGGAAACATCGCCGCGAAATCGCCCCGGATCTTGCGGGCAATGCGGGCCTCGGTCCGCGGCGTGGCGCGGTTGCCGCCGCGCATCCCGAACAGGAAACGCCCATCCGGCATCAGCCTGAAATAATGCAGGAGGGTCCGGCTGTCGTAGGCCATGAGATCGCCCGTCCACCCCTGCGCCGCCTGTTCCGCCTCGGTCAGCGGACGGGTCACGATCACGCTCGATTGCACCGGCAGCAGGCGGCCCCCGAGCCAAGGTGGCAGGTCTTCGGACGAATAGCCGCCGGTCGCGATGAGCACGCGCTTTGCGCGCAGGCTGCCCGTGGGGGTAACGAGGCGGATGTTATCGCGTTCATGGCTGACCGAAACAACGGGCGCCCGCGTCCGGATGTCCGCCCCAGAATCGGCAGCGCCCCGGGCAAGGCCCCGGACGTAGGCGCCGGGATCAAGTCCGAAGCCCTTGCGGATATGCAGCCCCCCATGCGTGTCGGCGGCCGCGAGCCCGCGCGCCTTCAGTGCGTCAGGCGGCAGCACTTCGGAAACCACGCCGCGCCGGGCGAGCCTTTCGCGTTCATCACTGAACGTCCGGAAGGCCCGGGGGTGGTGCGCGAGCACCAGCTCGCCGTCGGAATGGGTCGCTGCATCGATCCCGAGCTCGCCGATCAACCCGGCCACGAGGTCGACGGCACGGGTCTCGGCGGCAAACCATTGGTCATCGGCGCCCGGCCCGTGGCGGCGCACCAGCGCCGCGTCGGACACCCGCGCGCCCCCGAGACAACAGAACCCGCCGTTGCGCCCCGAGGCGCCCCATCCCGGCGCCTGCGCCTCCAGCACCGTGACCGCTTCGCCCATTCGGGCGAGGTGCAGCGCCGCCGAGAGCCCCGTGTATCCACCGCCGATCACCGCGATATCGGTGTCAAAATCTCCGTCGACCCCCGGCCAATCGGTATCGAGCGACCACGCGCACCCTGCGCGTGGGCCATCGCCGTAGGCGCGCGCCTCCCAGAGGCGTTTCACAGCCGCCCCAGATAGGTCCGGTACTCGATCTGGCTGATCGCGGTGGTGAGCTGTTCGATCTCGTTGCGGCGCACGGCGGTGTAGATGCCGCGAAACTCTTCGCCGAAGGTGTCGGCGGCAAGGGCGGATTCGGCAAAGGTATCGACCGCCGTCGCCCAGTCCGCGGTCAGCGGGTCCGCATGTGCGCCGACATCGTCGTCGAGCGGCGGGGGCAGGGGCAGGTCGGGGTTTTCAAGGCCGCGAAGCATGCCGCCGAGGATCGCCGCAAGCGCCAGATAGGGGTTTACGTCGGCGCCGCTGATCCGGTGTTCGAGCCGCGCGCCGGGCCCGGACACCTCCGGCAGACGCACCGCTGCGGCGCGGTTGTCGAGCCCCCAGTCGGGGGCGTGCGGGGCGAAGGAGTTGCGTTGGAACCGGCGGTAGGAGTTCATGTGCGGGGCGAAGACGGCCTGCAGGTCTTCCATCGTCGCCAGGGTGCCGGCCACGGCCTGTTTCAGCATCGACGACGGCGCGCCGCTGCCGTCGTCGAAAAGGTTGCGCCCATCGGCATCGACCAGCGAGACATGGGCGTGCATGCCGTTACCGGGGTAGTCGGCATAAGGCTTGGCCATGAAGGTCGCGCCCATCTCGTGGCGCCGGGCGATGTGGCGCACCAGTCGGCGGAACACCAAAGCATCGTCCGCGGCTTTCAGCGCGTCGTCGGTGTGGTGGAAGTTGATCTCGAACTGCCCGGGTCCATATTCGGCGATCAGCGTGTCGGGCGCCAGGCCCTGGGCGATGGCGCCGTCGCGGATGGCGTCGAGAATGGTCTGGGTGCGGTCGAGAACTTCGAGATCGTAGTTCTGAAACTCGGGGCTGCGCTCGGGCGGCTCGGGCGCGTCTTCGCGCGCCTCGCGCGGCTGGTAGAGGTAAAACTCGAGCTCCGTCGCCACCACGGGCCGCAGCCCTTTTGCGTGGAACCGGGCGAGCATGGTTTCGAGCTGGCCGCGCGACGAATACGGGGCGACTTCGCCAGTCTCGTCGTGCATCTCGACGATCACCTGCGCCACGTTCTGGCCGCGGGCCCAGGGTACCGGCTGGAGGCTGCCGGGGACCGGGTAGAGCCGCCCGTCCGGGTCGCCGACGGAGATGCCGAGCCCGGTCGCCTCGACTTCCTCGCCCATGATGTTGGGCGCGTAGGTCGACAGCGGCAGACGCACGCCGCCGTCCGCGAGCTTCGCCTCGTCCTCGCCGGGCAGCCATTTGCCGCGCAGGATCGCGTTGATGTCGCACAGCATCAGCTCAACCCGGTCAGGCCTCCCGTGGGTCTCACAGAAGGCGGCGTATTCGGTCAGGAAGACGGTCATGGGGCGGCTCTGTTTTCTTCTGCGAGGCGCTTCGTGATGGCGCGTTTGGAAATCAGCGAGGTGGTGATGACACCGACCGAAACGACGCCGATCAGGATCGCCGAAAGCGCGTTGATCTCGGGGCTGACACCGAGCCGGACGGCGGAGTAGATCTTGATCGGCAGCGTGGTCGACGAGGGCCCGGAGGTGAAGGAGGCGATCACCAGATCGTCGAGCGACAGGGTGAAGCCGAGAAGCCAACCCGAGATCACCGCGGGCGCGATGATCGGCAGCGTCACCAGCCGGAAGGCGTCGAACCGCGTGCAGCCGAGATCGAGCGCGGCTTCCTCAAGGGAGCGGTCGAAGGCGACCAACCTCGAGGTAACGACGACGGCCACATAGGCCATCGAGAAGGTCGTGTGGGCGAGGATGATGGTGAGAAGCCCCCGGTCGAGGCCGATGGCGATGAACAATAGCAGAAGCGACAGGCCGAGGATCACGTCCGGCATGACGAGCGGCGCGTAGAGCATCCCCGAAAACAGGGTGCGGCCATGGAAACGCCCACCGCGCACCAGCACATAGGCCGCGATGGTGCCGAGCACGGTTGCGAGGGTCGACGAGGCGACGGCGACGCGCACGGTGACCCAGGCCGCATCCATCATCGCTTCGTTGCGGAACAGCTCGCCGTACCACTTGGTCGAGAACCCGGCCCAGACGGTCACGAGCTTGTTGGAATTGAACGAATAGACCACCAGCACGATCATCGGCAGATAAAGGAAAGCAAAGCCGAAGGTGAGCGAGGTCAGGTTGAACCAGGAGAGCTTTCTCATCCGCACACCCCGCGGATCGTCCGACCCTCCGGGCCTTCCGCGCGATCGTCCCGCGGGCGAAGACCGGACAGGGTCGCGGGTGCGGCGGCAGTCAGGACGGCGAAATCCGTCGCGGATTTCGTTTCGGTTTCCGCGCGGAAACCGTGGCGGAAAACGTACGTTTTCCGTTTCGTTTTCTGCATCAGAAAACGCCGCACCTTCATGTCTCGCCCTCCCATTCCTTCTCTTCGTTCTTGATGAAGAGCACGATCGGGATGATCAGGATCGCAAGCAGGATGATCGCCACGGCCGAGGCCACCGGCCAGTCGCGGTTGGAGAAGAATTCCTCCCACAGCACCTTGCCGATCATCAGCGTGTCGGAGCCGCCGAGCAGCGTCGGGATCACGAACTCGCCCATTACGGGGATGAAGACCAGGAAGGAGCCGGCGATGATCCCCTGTTTCGACAACGGCAGGGTGATCAGCCAGAAGGCCTTCATCCGCGTGCAGCCGAGGTCTTCGGCGGCTTCGAGCAGGCTCTCGTCGAGCCGGTCGAGGGCGGCGAAGAGCGGCAGCACCATAAACGGCAGGTAGGTGTAGACGATGCCGATGTAGACGGCGGTGTTGGTGTTGAGGATCGTGAGCGGCTCCGAGATCACCCCGAGCCCCATCAGCAGCTGGTTGAGGAACCCTTCCTGCGCCAGGATTGCCTTCCACGCATAGACCCGGATCAGGAAAGAGGTCCAGAACGGCAGGATTACCAGCATCAGGAGCGTCGGCCGCCAGGCGTCGGCGGCGCGGCTCATGCCGTAGGCGATCGGATAGCCGACGATGAGCGCCATCAGCGTCGAGGCGACCGCGATCTTGAGCGACGACAAATAGGCCTTCCAGTAGAGGTCATCGGTGGTGAGAAAGGCGAAGTTCTCGAAATCGAGCTCGGCGAAGAAGGCCCGGACCCCGGCCCAACCTTCCGCGAGATCAAGGGTGGGCACATAGGGCGGGATCGCCAGCGCGGTGTCCGACAGGCTGATCTTGAGCACGATCAGGAAGGGCACCAGGAACAGCGCAACCAGCCAGCCATAGGGCAGGGCTATGAGCGCAAATCGCTTCATGCCGTGAGCACGACGCCCGCGGTCTCGCGCCAAGACAGCCAGACCTCGTCGTCCCAGGTAAACTCGCGGCGCGCGATGCGGCTCGAATTGGTCATCGCCGCTTTCACCATCTGCCCGTTCGCAAGTTCGACGTGATAGGTCGAGACATTGCCGAGATAGCCGATGTCGATGATCTTGCCGAAAGCCCAGTTTCGCTGGTCCTCGCTGCGGTCGCGGGTGACCATGATCTTTTCGGGCCGGATCGCGTAGGTTACCCGCGTGCCGATGCTCACGCCCTCGACGGGTTCGACCGAAAGCGGCGGCTCGCGCTCGGCATAGGCAATCTCGGCATGGTCCGGATCCGGCCGGGTGTAGGTCCCCTCGATCAGGTTCACGTCGCCGATGAAATCGGCCACGTAGACCGATGTGGGCTGTTCGTAGACCCGTGCCGGGGTGTCGACCTGGATCACCTTGCCATGGTCCATCACCGCGATCCGGCTGGCGACGGTCATCGCTTCTTCCTGGTCGTGGGTGACGATCACGAAGGTGGTGCCAGTGGTCTCCTGGATGTCCATCAGCTCGAACTGGGTTTCCTCGCGCAGCTTGCGGTCGAGCGCGCCGAGCGGTTCGTCGAGCAAGAGGAGTTTCGGCGCCTTGGCGAGCGAGCGGGCGAGCGCCACGCGCTGGCGCTGGCCGCCGGAAATCTGGTGCGGTTTGCGGCGGGCGAATTGCTCCAGCCGGGTGAGGCGCAGCATCTCGTTGACCCGGTCCTCGATCTTGTCCTTCGGCATTCTGTCGCGCTTGAGCCCGAAGGCGATGTTGTCCCAGACGCTCAGGTGCGGAAACAGCGCGTAGCTCTGGAACATCATGTTCACCGGCCGCTCGTTGGGCGCAATGCCCCCCATGTCCTGTCCGCCGAGCGTGATCCGGCCCTCGGTGGCGGCCTCGAAGCCTGCGAGCATCCGCATCATTGTGGTCTTGCCGCAGCCCGAGGGGCCGAGCAGGGCGAAGAATTCCTTCTCGAAGATGTCGAGCGAAAGATCGTCGATTGCGGTGAAATCACCGAACCGCTTGGTGACGCTTTCAAACCGGATCAGCGGCACTGCGTCCGGGTCTTCCCAGGGGACGAAATCCGTCTCATTCGGGTTTGGGCGCGGTTTTCGCGGGGCGTCGGCCATGATGTCACCGGTGGCGAAGGGCCCCCGCAGCTGTCTCGGGCGGGGGCCGGATGGAGGCGGGTCAGGTGCCCGACTTGATCTTGGTCCAGAGCCGGGTCACGACCCGTTGAACCTTGGCGTCATAGGGCCGCGTGGTGAACAGGTTCTCCAGCGTCGCCGCGTCGGGGTAGATCGCCGGATCGCCGATCACGTCTTCCACGAGCAAATCCTGCGAGGCGATATTGCCGTTGGCGTAGTAGACGTAGTTGGACGCATCCGCCATGTTCTGCGGGTCCATGATGAAGTTGAGGAAGGTGTGCGCGCCCTCCGGGTTCGGCGCGTCGACCGGGATCGCCATCTGGTCGAACCACATCTGCGCGCCCTCGACCGGCGCGTGATAGGCGATCTCGACGCCGTTGTCGGCTTCCCAGGCGCGGTCGCGCGCCTGCAGGATGTCACCCGACCAGCCGACGGCGACGCAGATCTCGCCGTTGGCCAGCGCCTCGATGTATTCCGAGGAATGGAACTTGCCGATGTAGGGGCGCACCGCGGCGTAGACATCTCCCGCCTTGGCGATCACCTCCGGGTCGTGGTCGTCGGGGTTTTCCCCGGCGAAGGCGAGTGCGGCGGGGATCATTTCCGAGGGCGCGTCGAGGAACATCACGCCGCAGTCGGCGAGTTTTTCCATGTTGGCCGGGTCGAACACCAGCGACCAGCTGTCGATCGGGGCGTCTTCGCCCAACAGTTCGGTCACCTTGCCGACATTCACGCCGAGGCCGGTGGTGCCCCACATGTAGTTGATCGAATACGCGTTGCCGGGATCGTATTGCGCGGTGCGCGAGGAGACCACGTCCCACATGTTCTCGATGTTGGGCAGCTTCGACATGTCGAGCTTCTGGAAGGCGCCGGCGGTGATCTGGCGCTGCAGGAAGGTGCCCGAGGGCACCACCACGTCATAGCCCGAACCGCCCGCGAGCATCTTGGTCTCGAGCACCTCGTTGGAATCGAACACGTCGTAGATCAGTTCGAGCCCGGTCTCTTCCTCGAACCTGGCGAGCAGCGCCTCGTCGATATAGTCGGACCAGTTGTAGACCCGCACTTCATCTGCGGTCGCGGCGCCGGCAACCAGCGCGATGGCCGTGCCGAGCAGCAAGGTGGTTTTGGGCATGGATGTCTCCCCTGTTTTCCCCTTGGCCGGGCCTTTGCGGCCTGGCTCATATTTTGATCAAATCTACACAGACAGACGATATGGTCAAATCGTCCGCAAGGCGATAGCGTACTATTTGACTTTATCCACTTCGCGCGGCAGCGCAAAGCGATTGATCCGGGGAGAGGACGTGGCAGGCGAAGCGGCCAAAATGCCCGATCACGAACGCGCCTACCGAAGATTGCGCGAAATGGTCCTCTACGGCGAGCTTGCGCCGGGGGAGCCAGTGACAATCCTGGGTCTGGCCGAGCGCGTCGGTCTCGGCATGACCCCGGTGCGCGAGGCAATCCGGCGGATGACCAGCCAGGGCGCGCTGGTGTTCAAGGGCAACCGGCGGGTGGAAGTGCCCGAGCTGACGCTGGCGCAGTTCGGCGAACTGGCCTTCGTGCGGCGCAGCGTCGAGCCGGAACTTGCCCGACGAGCCGTTGAAAACATAAAGGAAACCCACATCGACGGGCTCGCGGCCGAGGATGCGGCGGTGGACGCGGCGATCGAAACCGGCGACGTGCGCGGCTACCTTGAGCATAACCACCAGTTCCACGCGCGGCTCTATGCGCTCTCTGGCGCTGCGGTGCTCATCGCGATCTCGGAAATATTGTGGCTGCGCTCCGGCCCGCCGCTCCGGGTGATGCTCGGCCGCCACGGCACCGCCAACCTGCCGGACATGCACCGCGAGGCGCTGGCGGCGATGCGCGCGGGTGATGCAGACGGGGTCGCAGCGGCGATCCTGGGCGATATCGAACAGGGAATCGCGCAGGTCACCCGGTCGCTATCCTGACCCTCGATGACAGAAATCGGGCCGGGCCTTCGTTGACAGTCCGCTTTTTGATCATATTCTGGGCGCGTATTTCACGGCGAGGACCCCATGAACGAGATCACGAATCACCTGCCGACCGCCGAGCTTCAGGCGCTCGATGCCGCTCACCACATGCATCCGTTCACCGCAAACGCGGACCTCGCCAAGCACGGCGCGCGGGTCATCACCCGGGCCGACGGGGTCACGCTGACCGACAGCGAAGGCGAGCAGATTCTCGACGCGATGGCGGGGCTCTGGTGCGTCAACATCGGCTACGGGCGCGATGAGCTTGCCGAGGCCGCGGCGCGGCAGATGAAGGAGCTGCCCTACTACAACACCTTCTTCATGTCGACGCATGTGCCCGCCATTGCGCTGGCCGACAAGCTCGCGGCGCTGGCGCCCGGCGATCTCAACCACGTCTTCTTCGCGTCCGGCGGCTCCGAAGCGAACGACACCAACATCCGCCTGGTGCGCCGTTACTGGGACCTGATGGGCAAGCCGCAAAAGCATGTGATCATCAGCCGTAAGAACGCCTACCACGGCACCTCGGTCGGCTCCGCCTCGCTTGGCGGCATGCAGGGCATGCATGCCCAAGGCGGCATGCCGATCCCCGATATCGTGCATATCGGCCAGCCGGACTGGTACGCCGAAGGCGGCGAGATGAGCCCCGAGGATTTCGGGATCATGCGGGCACGCGAGCTCGAAGCCAAGATCGACGAGTTGGGCGAAGACCGGGTTGCCGCCTTCATCGCCGAGCCGGTGCAGGGGGCGGGCGGCGTGATCGTGCCGCCCGACAGCTACTGGCCCGAGATCTCCCGGATCTGCGCCGAGCGCGACATCCTGCTTGTCGTCGACGAGGTCATTACCGGGTTCGGGCGCACCGGCCGCTGGTTCGGCACCGAGTATTACGGGCTCAAACCCGACATCATGACCATCGCCAAGGGGCTCTCGTCGGGCTACGCGCCGATCGGCGGGTCGATGGTCTCGGACAAGGTGGCCGAGGTGATCGGCGCCGAGGAGTTTACCCACGGCTACACCTATTCCGGCCACCCGGTTGCGGCCGCCGTGGCGCTCGAGAATCTGCGCATCATGGAAGAGGAAAAGATCGTCGACCATGTGCGAGACGAGGCCGGGCCCTACCTGGCTGAGAAATGGCACCAGCTTGGCGACCACCCGTTCGTGGGCGAGACCAAGATCGTCGGCATGATGGCCTCGCTGGCGCTGACCGCCGACAAGAGCGCGCGCTTGCCGTTCGAAAGCCCCGCCGGCACCGTGGGGCTGATGGTGCGCGAACGCTGTTTCGCCAACAACCTCATCATGCGTCATGTGGGCGACCGGATGGTCGTGTCGCCGCCGCTGGTGATGCAAAAGGCCGACATCGACCTGTTGTACGAACGCGCGCTGCGATCGCTCGACGAGGGCCACGCGGCTGTGAAGGAAGCGGGGCTTCTGAAGACCGCGGGTTAAGCGCCCGGCACGCGAGCGGGGCGAGGGAGCTCTGCCCGATGGCGCTTGCGCACCGCTGGTGCGACGTGCTCCCCCGGAGCATTTCGGCCAAGAAAAAAAGGGGCAATCGTGGGACTCGATATCCTGACGGCGAACGACCGGCTGGGGGAATACCCGCCCTCCTGGTACGCGGCGACGGCGATGCCGTTGGCCCCGTTCCCCGAGGCCGCGGGTGAGATCTCCTGCGATGTCGCGGTGATCGGCGGTGGCTATACCGGGCTGTCGGCGGCCCTGCACCTGGCCCAGTCCGGGCTCGACGTTGTGGTGCTCGAAGCGCACCGGGTGGGGTTCGGCGCCTCGGGGCGCAACGGCGGGCAGATCAGCCCGGGCCAGCGGATCGGTCAGGACGAGCTTGAGGATCTGGTCGGGCCGGAGCGGGCGCGGGGGCTGTGGGATCTGTCGCTCGAGAGCATGTCGCTCACGCTCGATCTGGTGGCGCGCCATGCGCCGGAGGCGGATTTCGTGCCCGGCCTCATCCACGCCGACCACCGCGAACGACTGGTGCCGCACAGCCACGCCTATGCCGAGACGCTGCGGGATATCTACGGCTACGACAAGATGCACCCGCTGACGCGCGACGAGATCCGCGCGCGGGTCGGGTCCGAGGCCTATCATGGCGGCGTATTCGATGCGGGCGGCGGCCATCTGCACCCGCTCAACTACGCGCTCGGCCTCGCCCGCGCGGCGCGCGATGCGGGGGTGCGGATCTTCGAACGGTCCCGGGTGGACTGGGTCACCGAGACCGACCCGGTGCGCATCGGCGCAGGCAAAGCGCGGATCCGGGCGCGCCATCTCATCTGGGCCGCCAACGGCTATCTCGGCGAGATGGACCGCCGGATCGCCGCGCAGGTGATGCCGATCAACAATTACATCGTTGCGACCGAGCCGCTCGGGGCGCTTGCCGACAAGCTGATCCCGGGGCGCGAGGCGGTGGCGGATTCCAAATTCGTCATCAATTACTTCCGGCTGTCGGCGGATGGGCGGATGCTGTTCGGCGGCGGCGAAAGCTACGGCTACCGCTTCCCCGCCGACATCGCCGCCAAGGCGCGCAGACCGATGCTGGAGATCTTCCCCGAGCTGGCCGAGGCGAAGATCGACCATGCCTGGGGCGGCACGCTCGGGATCACCCGAAGCCGGATGCCGCATTTCGAGTGGATCGCCCCCAACATCCTGACGGCAGGCGGCTATTCCGGCCACGGCGTGGCCATGGCGACGCTGGGCGGCAAGCTCGCGGCCGAGGCGATCGGCGGGACGGCGGGGCGGTTCGACTTGATGGCCAGCGTGCCCACGCCGCGCTTTCCCGGCGGCGCAGCCTTGCGCTGGCCGATGCTGGTGCTGGCGATGATCTGGTTCAGCCTGCGCGACAGGCTCTGATTGACATTTTCCACGCGCTGCCCGACCCATTGACCGACGATGGAGGGCGCGCGTTTGACAGGACAATGGGAATTCTGGATCGACCGGGGCGGAACCTTCACCGACGTGGTTGCCCAGAGGCCGGATGGCGGCATCGAAACGGCCAAGCTCTTGTCGGAGGACCCCGAACAATACCGCGATGCCGCCGTCGAAGGCATCCGGCGTTGCCTCGCGCTCGCCCCGGGTGCGCCCATTCCCGACGCATGCGTCCGCGCGGTCAAGATGGGCACGACCGTGGCCACCAACGCGCTTCTGGAACGCAAGGGCGAGCGGGTGTTGCTTGTGATCACAGAAGGCTTTGGCGATCTGCTGCGGATCGGGACGCAGGCCCGTCCCGACCTGTTCGCCCTGCAAATCAAGCGGCCGGACCTGCTCTATGAACGGGTGGTCGAGGCCGAAGAGCGGCTCGATGCCGCCGGAAATGTGATCACAAAATTGAACGAAGCGGCGCTGGACGAGGCCCTGCAGGCGGCGCGGGCCGAGGGGATCGAGGCCGTCGCCATCGCCTTCCTGCATGCCCATGTGACCCCGGATCACGAGGTGCAGGCGGCCAGGCTGGCCCGTGCCGCGGGCTTCACCCAGGTGAGCACCAGCCACGGGGTCTCACGGCTCGCCAAGCTCGTCGGCCGCGGCGACACCACGGTGGTCGATGCCTATCTCTCGCCGATCCTGCGCCGCTACGTGGCCGAGGTCGAGGCGGCGCTCGATCTCGGGCGGGCCACGCATGGGCTCTACTTCATGCAGTCGAACGGCGGGCTCACCGATGCCCACCGGTTCCAGGGCAAGGACGCGATCCTGTCGGGGCCGGCTGGGGGCATCGTCGGCATGGCGCGCACGGCGCAAGCCGCCGGGTTTGACCGGCTCATCGGCTTCGACATGGGCGGCACCTCCACCGATGTCAGCCACTACGCAGGCGCCTACGAGCGCAGTTTCGAGACCGAAGTGGCGGGCGTGCGGATGCGCGCGCCGATGATGGATATCCATACGGTGGCGGCGGGTGGCGGGTCGATCCTGGCTTTCCGCGACGGGCGTTTCCAGGTCGGTCCCGAGAGTGCGGGCGCCGATCCCGGGCCTGCCTGCTACCGCCGGGACGGGCCGCTCACGGTGACCGATTGCAACGTGATGCTGGGCCGGTTGCAGCCGGCGCATTTTCCGTGCGTCTTCGGGCCCGGCGCCGATCAGCCGCTGGATGCGGAGGTTGTGCAGGCGGGCTTTGCCGGACTGGCACGCGACATCGCCGGGGCGACCGGAGGGTCCGAGATGCCGCCCGAAGAGGTCGCCCGCGGGTTCCTCAGGATCGCGGTCGACAACATGGCGGCGGCGATCAAGAAGATCAGCGTCGAACGCGGCCATGACGTGACCGGATACACGCTGCAATGCTTCGGCGGGGCCGGTGGCCAGCACGCTTGTCTCGTGGCGGATGCGTTGGGGATGGAGAAGGTGTTCCTGCATCCATACGCTGGCGTATTGTCGGCCTTCGGCATGGGGCTCGCCGACATCCGTAGCTTGCGCGAGACTCAGTTCGACGCACCCCTCGCGTGCGCCGATGAGGCGCGCGTCCGGCTGGACGCGCTCGCCGAAGAGGCGGCGTCCGAGGTCCGTGCCCAGGGCGTGGCGGAGGTCGCGATCCGTCGCAGCGCGCATCTGCGCTACGAAGGCTCTCATCAACCGCTCGAGGTGGCTTTCGCTCCCGTCGTCGCCATGCGGGCGGGTTTCGAGGCCGCGCACCGCGCCCGGTTCGGGTTCGTCTCGCCGGAACGCGCCATCGTCTTCGACATGCTCGCTGTCGAGGCGGTCGGCAGCGCCGGCAGCGCGCCCGCCATGCCCGAACCCGGGGGAGACGGCAGGCCGGTCGATCGCGTCCGCGCCTGGTTCGACGGCTGGCAGGAGGTAGCGCTGTTCGACCGCGACACGCTCGGTGCCGGGGCGCGGGTCGAGGGTCCCGCGATCATCCGCGAGGCGACCGGGACCAATGTGATCGAGCCGGGGTGGACGGCAGAGGTCGATGCCGCCGGCAACCTGGTGCTCGCGCGCAGCGCGGCCAAGGCGCGCCCGCCCGCCGCCGGCACAGAGGCCGACCCGGTGTTGCTCGAGGTGTTCAACAACCTCTTCATGTCGGTCGCCGACCAGATGGGGGCGACGCTCGCCAACACGGCCTGGAGCGTCAACATCAAGGAAAGGCTAGACTTTTCCTGCGCCATCTTCGATGAGCGCGGCGATCTCGTCGCCAATGCGCCGCATGTGCCGGTCCATCTCGGCTCGATGGGCGAGAGCATCCGAACGGTGATGCGCGAATGGGGCGAAAGGGCGCGGCCCGGCGACGCCTTCATGCTCAATTCGCCGTTCAATGGCGGGACGCACCTGCCGGACGTGACCGTGGTGTCGCCCGTGTTCATTGGTGAACGCATAGCCTTCTGGCTCGGCTCTCGGGGCCATCACGCCGACATCGGCGGGCGCACGCCCGGGTCGGGGCCGCCGGATTCGACCCGGATCGACGAAGAGGGCGTGGTCATCGACAACGTCCGGTTGGTGGATGCGGGCCGGTTTCTCGAGGCCGAAGCCCGCGCGGCGCTGGCCGAAGGACGTTGGCCGGCCCGCGCCCCCGATCAGAACATCGCCGATCTCAAGGCCCAGGTTGCGGCGAACGAGACCGGGCGGCGCGAACTCGTCAAGGTCGCCGAAGCCTGGGGGCCGGAGGTGGTGCGCGCCTACATGGGCCATGTGCAGGCGAACGCGGCCGAAAGCGTGGCCCGGGTGATCGACCGGCTCTCGGACGGCGACTTCACGCTGGCGCTCGACCATGGCGCCGAGATCCGGGTGGCGGTCCGGGTCGACCGGGCCAACCGCCGGGCACGGGTCGATTTCACCGGCACCAGCGCGCAGCACTCGGGCAATTACAACGCGCCGCTCTCGGTCAGCCGGGCGGTGGTGCTCTATTGCTTCCGCACGCTCGTCGGCCAGGCGATCCCGCTCAACGAAGGCTGCCTCGCGCCGATCGACATCATCGTGCCGCAGGACTCGATGCTGAATCCGGCCCCGCCGGCCGCGGTGATCGCCGGCAACACGGAGGTGAGCCAGGCGGCCTGCAACGCGCTTCTGGGCGCGCTGGGGGCGATGGCCGCCAGCCAGGGCACGATGAACAATTTCATCTGGGGCAACGACGATTTCCAGAACTACGAGACCATCGCCGGCGGCACCGGCGCGGGGCCGGGGTTTCACGGGACCGATGCCGTGCAGAGCCACATGACCAACACCCGGATGACCGACCCCGAGGTGCTCGAAAAGCGCTTCCCGGTGCGGCTTGAGGCCTTTCGGATCCGGCACGGGTCGGGTGGGGCGGGGCGCTGGCACGGCGGCTGCGGCGTCGTCCGGCGGCTGCGTTTCCTGGTCCCGGTCACGGTGACCACGCTCAGCCTTTCTCGCATCGTGGCGCCGTTCGGCCTGAACGGCGGGGCGGCCGGTGCGCTCGGCGAGAACATCGCCGAAGGGCCGGATGGGCGACGCGAAAAGAAGGGCGGAAACGCCGAGGTCGCGCTGCCCGCGGGCGGTGTCTTCGAGATGCACACACCGGGCGGCGGTGGCTGGGGCACCGCGGAAGACGCGTGACGCAGAGACGTGGCGCCGCGCGGCACCGGCTCCGGACCCCCCGAACTAGACGGGAGAGGCGTGAACCCTCGCGGTCTCAAAGCACGGGAAACAGTCTGTTTCCTTTGAAAATCAAACACAACCAGCCGCCAGAACCGGCGCTCCCGCGCCGCGCGGGTTTACGGCAAAACGAAGCGCGGCGCAGCCCCAAGCGGCACCGGGCCGATCAGGACGAAGCCGCGCGAAAACCTGAGCGGGACATCGAGCCGCTCGGGATCACCGGCCAGAGACGCGAGCGTCTCCAAAGCCCCCCGGACGAGGGGGGCGCGGTTGGCGGGCAGGGCGCCGCTGGCCTCGGCCAGCGCCACGATGTCGCGCCAGTTGGTGGCCTCCAGCGCCATTTCGCCGGTGCCGATCCCGGTCTCGTCGACGGCAATCTGCCCGGTGCCTGCAAGGGCAAGGTCCCCCCACCTTGCGGTCAGCGCGGTGATCTCGATCGCGCGCGGTTGCGGCCTGCGATCCTCGATCGCGGTGATGTCCCAGCCCTTGTCGAACGTGACCGTCAGCTCCGCCGTCAGGGTTTCGATCACCTCGGGCAGCCCGACAAGATCCCGCAACCGCGCCAGCTCGGCGCTGTCGGGCGCGAAGTCGGTCAGCGAGACGGCGAGATCGTAGACCGGCGCATCGGCCTCGGTCGGGGATTCGCGCAGCGCGACCGGGGATTCGCGCAGCGCGACCGGGGATTCGCGCAGCGCGACCTGGGCCGCGGCGACGGCGGCTGTCCATCCGCGCGACGAGGCGAGGTCCGCCGCCTCCCCCTCGATCACCAGGCGTTGCAGCGGCAGCGCGGGCGTGACGCCGAGCGCGAGCGAGCCGATCATCCGGGTCGCGTCGACGCCGAGCGTCTCGCGGGGCAGGCGCAGCTCCTGTTCCTCTGGCCAGACGGCGATCACCTCGGTCGGCCGGTAACTCAGCGACAGGATCTGGAACCAGGGCGCGCTCCAGCCGACGCCGGTCTCGGGGTCGGTAAGCTCCAGTGTCTTGAAGGTCGTGTCGAACCGGTTCGGAAAGCCGTTGGTGTCGAGGGTCGCGGCCGTGGCGGTCCAGCCCTCGGCGCGGCGGGCGTCGAACCAGGCGGCGAGCCCGCGCTCGGTGGCCTGTGCGCCGACGAACCAGTACAGGCCCCACCCGAGGGCGGCAAAGACCAGAAGGAGGAGGAAGACGGTAAGGTTGCGCATGGGGGGCACTCTGCTAGGACTGGAGGGGTTTTAGCAGCAGGGCGGCATGGAGGCCAGAATGGCGGCGGATCTCTGGGTGTTCGGCTACGGTTCGCTCCTGTGGAACCCGGGGTTCGCTCATGTCGAGACGGCGCTGGCGGTGCTCGACGGCTACCACCGGTCGTTCTGCATGCGCTCGATCCACCACCGCGGCAGCGAGGCCGAACCGGGGCTGGTGCTGGCGCTCGACGCGCTCAAAGGCGCCCGGTGCCGGGGTAAGGCGTTCCGGGTCGCGCCGGACGCTCACGGCGAGACCCTGGCCACCTTGCGCGACCGCGAGCTCGTCTCGTCGGCCTATTTCGAGACCGTCCTGCCGGTGGCGCTCGCCGACGGGCGTGAGGTCGACGCTGTCTCCTACGTGATCGACCCCGACCACGTACAATACTGCGGCGGGCTGCCGCTTGCCGAACAGGCCGAGATCATCGCCCGTGCGGTCGGCGGGCGGGGGCCCAACCGCGACTACCTGTTCAACACCGCCGACCACCTCACCGAGCTTGGGATCGAGGACGGCGAACTCAGCTGGCTCGCCCGGGTCGTAAGGGCGATGTAACGGGGCGATGTCACAGGGCGATGTCACAGGGCCGATGGGCCGATGGGCCGATTGGTGGCTCGGGCCGGCCCGCTGCCAAGCGGTGTCGGCGGACGCCGACGCTGGTTTGCGGGATGCGTGGCGCGCTGAGCCCGTCCTTCCGGCCGTGCATACGGTTGCGCCCGGGCAACGCGCTGCGCATCACAGGTTTCGGCCAGACCCCGGCCAGACCCCGGCCACACCCCAGCCGGGCCGCGATCGTGCCCGCACCGAACCGGTCTGTTGCCACCTCGGC
>Ga0209121_10002131_pt1 | contig 20303 bp, 17 predicted proteins | sample Cruoilmetagenom3_FD_187292 | JGI IMG/M metagenome (GOLD analysis project Ga0209121, IMG submission 187292) | Oil polluted marine microbial communities from Coal Oil Point, Santa Barbara, California, USA - Sample 3 (SPAdes) (version 2) | ecosystem: Environmental > Aquatic > Marine > Oil seeps ...
GTCAGAAAGGACGGAGCCTGGAACCGATGTGGATTCCATTATCGGCCGTGTTATGGGTGAATTTTCAAACTACAAACATGCACAGATCTTTGCTTTTAGTAGCCCAGCGATCCGAGAGCTTGGTACTTCAACAGGCTTTAACTTCTACTTAGAAGACGTCGGTGCTGTCGGTCATGACAAGCTGATTGAGATAAGAAACCAACTACTTGGTGCTGCGGCACAAAGTCCATTATTGCAAAGTACACGTCCAAATGGCCTGGAGGATACCGCGCAACTATTCCTTGATGTCGACTATGAGAAAGCCAAAGTGCTCGGTTTAGAAATCGATGACATCAACCAATCACTGTCGATTGCTTGGGCATCGTCATACGTGAATGACTTTATCGACCGTGGCCGCTCTAAGAAAGTTTACATTCAAGCTGATGCAGAATATCGCATGACACCAGAAGACCTGAACTTATGGTTTGTGCGTAATAACAACGACGAGATGGTGCCTATCTCAGCCTTCAGTACTTATCACTGGGGTCAAGGTTCTCCACAGTTACAACGTTATAACGGTAATCCTGCAGTGGAAATCGTCGGTGAAGCCGCCTCTGGTTATAGTACTGGTGAAGCGATGGCTGAAATCGATAGATTGGCAGCCGAGATCTCCAATGATGTACAGGTAAGCTGGACGGGAATGTCCTATCAAGAGATAGAAGCCGGCAACCAAGCGCCAATTCTGTATGCGATCTCCATCTTGATGGTCTTCCTCTGCTTAGCGGCTCTGTATGAAAGTTGGAGTATTCCAATTGCGATTATTCTGGTGGTTCCATTAGGCATACTCGGCGCACTGGCTGCGATTATGTTACGAGGGTTAGAAAACGATGTGTACTTCCAAGTAGGCGTGCTAACTACCATAGGTTTAACCGCCAAGAACGCCATTTTGATTGTTGAGTTCTCCAAAGAACTTTATGAAAAAGGCGTCAACATTATTGATGCAACGGTACAAGCATGTGAGATGCGTTTGCGCCCTATCATCATGACGTCACTGGCGTTCGGACTCGGCGTATTGCCTTTAGTGCTGAGTACGGGTGCAGGTGCTAACGCGCGTAATGCGATTGGTACGTCCGTTTTAGGCGGCATGATGGGAGCGACGTTGTTAGTGATTTACTTCGCTCCGCTATTTTTTGTCTTGATCTGCAAACTGTTCAAGTCAGATCACAAAGCAGAAATAGCAAACGACACAGAACAACCAAACTGAGCAATCACAAAACGAAGTAATAATAAAACCGAATACTTACAAAATGAAGATATGGTGAGCCTAGGAGTGGCTCATCATTACTCGCTGAAAACTTTCAAAGGATAGAAAATGACGAACAACCGTACATCTCGTATAGGAACATTATTACTAGTCATCGCTTTTACCGCATTACTAATGGTTGCGGTGATGATATTTGGATCTCGCATGGGCTTATGGGACCCTATTGTTGGCTTTGGCTACATTCGAAACTACCTCAACCCTATCGGCCTCTCTCTACTCGCTTTAAGTACACTCGGGCTCATCTACCAATGGATTACTCGTGATCGTACAGGTGCGCTCAAGTCTCTGGTTGCTGCATTCATAGGGCTTGGTCTCATCGCGCCAATGCTCCATGGCATAACTCACCCCGTAAAGCGTGAGCCTGCAATTCATGACATTACTACCGACACTATAAACCCACCTGAATTTTATAAGCTAGACGATACGCGTGCAGGTGCCAAAAACTCTCTGATTTATGCAGGAGAAGAAGTGGCTGCCATACAGAAAAAATTGTACCCATACATTAAACCTATTCAGTCGAACCTTTCTTCTGAAGATGCGTACGCAAAAGCACTGGATATAGCGAAAAATAGTGGATGGGAAGTGGTTGCAGGATACCCAGAGGCATTACGCTTTGAAGCAACGGCTCAAACAACTTTCTTTGGTTTTATGGACGATGTGGTCGTTCAAGTTACCCCAATAAACAACAAAAGCCGTATCGATATTCGTAGTGTGTCTCGAATCGGTCGCAGTGACAAAGGTGTCAATGCCGCTAGAATTGTAGAGTTCACCGAAAGTTTTAACCAGTAAGCCGTTTTAGTCACAACACCTACCTTCATTAAAGGATGAAATTAATATGAACCTAAAAAGTATGACCAACTTCATTGTTGCATCTAGCTTAATTGTTGCTCCTTCATTCCTCTTTGCAGCAGAGCCAAATGTACCGACAGAACCGCCATACATTGTCTTAAGTGATAATTTAGATGAGCCAAACGGTTATGGGTTTTGTATTGATACCTACGGACCTGGTCAATCAGAATTAATGCAAACTCATACTTGTAAACCCAAAGCGCCTGAAGGTTCTCCTCGCAACTATTCGGGTCATGATGTGAGATTTGAATTCAACAACGAAACAGACCAAATTCAGTCTTACGCGTTCGAAGGGCTGTGTATGCAAGGGCTTCTTGCGAAAGGAAAAAGCGAACTCGCGTTACTAGAGTGTAGCGACGCCAAAAACCAAGGTTTTGTTTACAGCGAAAATGATCAAACCATTCGATTAAAAGCGGACTCTAGCTACTGTTTGGCAGTGACATCAGAAACTCAAGAAGCGGGCCCATGGGTGAAACGTCCACTTGAACTGATTCAGTGTGAGGAAGCAGAACCGGTTCTAATGAAGTGGACTGTTGTTTCTAAGTAACAAGTACTCATTGGTTAATCTATTTATTTCACAACCCAATGCTTTACAGGTGACATTGCATATATGTAATGTCACCTTTATTTTGCAGGGAAATGAAAGATGGATGATTCTCATCGCTTATCACTCACCATTGAGAGTCGTAAACCGTGTTATCCAAACTTTAAAACGTTTAAATAGCATTCATTTTCGATAGCAACGAGCCTTAACTCAAGTATGTGTAAACACATAAATGAAGGCGACGTGATTTATTGCTTGTTGATGCGGTTAACAATAAAACTTAATGCCACAGCTGCAACACTAAAGCCTACTACACCTACCCAGCCGACCAATTCAAATACCTGAATACCCACAAACGAACCGAAGGCACCACCAAGATAGTAGCCAAGCATATAGACCCCATTTATACGGCTCTGAGCTTGTGGATCAATTGAAAATACGCGGACTTGATTCGATACCTGAGCACTGAACACACCAAGGTCGATAAGAATGATACCGGCGATCAACCCAATCAAGGTATCAGCAAAGAGCCCCGAAACAACAAAGCCAGCAGCAATAATGACTAACGCCATACTGATCATATTTCGAGAACCAAACTTACCTACTAATGAACCTGAAACTTTGGCACCAATCACACCAGCAAAGGCAATAACCCCAAACATCCCAGCTTGCTGAGCATTGTAATTAAATGGTGATTCGCTGACGTGCAAAGCTAACGTTGCCCAAAGTGCATTGAACGAAGCAAACCAAAGCGCGCCGGTTAAAGCAGATGTACGTAGTATCGAATGCTGCTTAATTAACGTTGCCATACTAGCAACAAGCTTAAGGTAAGGTATCTTGATTGTCGGAGTATTCGTCGGTAAAAAAGCGTATAACATTAAACCAAAGATCATCGCGATACTTGCCGACATCATAAACACAGCACGCCACCCAAACTGCTCACCAACAAAACCACTGAGTGTACGAGAAAGCAAGATGCCAACGGTCAGGCCTGTCATTAAAGTCCCAATGACTTTCCCTTTCGTTTCAGGAGTGCTTAATGACGCTGCAAATGGAATCAACTGTTGAGTGATATTGGCACTTAAGCCAATCGCAAAACACGCAACAACCAACACAATTAAGCTAGATGCAGAAAACGCAATAAATGATGACAACACTAACATTACCGATAGGATCGCAATGAGGCGTTTGCGCGGCAAAGTGTCCCCTAATGGCGATAAGAAAAGTAGCGCCACTGCATAACCAATCTGACTAGCCGCCGGCACTGCGCCGAGTTGTGCGCTTGTTAAACCGAGTTCTGTACCGATCTTGGGTAAAATCGGCTGGTTATAATAAAGATTTGCAGCGGTTGCTGAGACAGCGCTCGACATAAGTAATAAGCGCCCTGTACCCAAAGTTTCTGTCGTCACCTTTGACATGATTACACCTTAATTTTAGTTCATCGTTTTAATGAGTGATTTCGATGAAGTGAGTTTAAGGGTGACGCTTAAATAGCAAAAATACCTATTTGATGTAAATTCTATACGCAATTTGCATAGATGATTTCCTAACTCATACTCTGTTGAATTGCTTTAATTTCACTCTGTACTATCGCTGCAAATGCACTAGCAGTGGGAGATTGAGCATGTAAATGGTGTGTCATCACCAATGGCATCTCTACATCCACAGATTCAAGGTTAATAAAGACACAACCCTCACAACGTAAGTCACGAATAGCATAAGGAGCTACCGAGACACCTAAGCCAGAAGATACCTGGGTTAACACCGTTTGCATGTGGTTGGGTTGTTTTTTTATATTTGGAGAAAAACCGGATAAATCACATTGAGTAATGATGGAATCAAATAACCCCACGGCTTGCTCACGTTCAAATAAAATGAAGGGATCGAACTGCAGTTGCTTTATTTGAATGATCGAACATTGGGCGAGTTCGTGTGTGATTGGCACAACCGCAACGAGCTTATCTGCATAAATCGGAACGGAAACGTAGTCATCATCAATCAGATTTGGAAGTGGGCGAGAGAAACTGATATCAATCTCCCGCTTTTCAAGAGCTTCGATTTGTTCAGAAGCTGTCATCTCAACAAGATCGACATCAATAGTTGGATTTTCAGTAATATACTGCCGAACTAAACGAGGCAAGAAACTCAACGTTGCGCCCCCAAGGTAACCAATTGTCAAAGTACCAATATGACCAGAAGAGGCTCGAATTGCGGATTGTTTCGCTTGTTGAGTATGTTCTATGAGTTTTATGGCGTCTGTGAGTAAATGCTTTCCAGCAGCACTAATAACGACTTCGCGAGATGTGCGAAAAAATAGGCTAACCCCTAGTTCATGCTCAAGGCTTGTAATGTGGCGACTAATAGCAGGCTGAACTGTGTTCAATTCCTTTGCTGCTTTTGAAAAGCTTCTGTGTGTGGCTACAGCTACAAAACTTTTTAATACTTTGATCTCCATATGACCTCAATATAAACCTTGATGGTTAACAAGCGCGAACACTGCGCGTGTATATTATTTTATTCTCAATGACAAAGAATTGACGAGTAAACCTAAAGCCAAGAACAAGTTACAACAAACGGTTCTTATATTGTTCAGGCGTTTGGCCGGAATATTTCTTGAACATACTAATGAACGGGCTAGCTTGGTTATAGCCTAAAGTCAGTGCGACTTCTTTAACGGATTGCCCATTTCTTAACAGATCCATAGAGTACAAGTAGCGCACTCGAAGTCGCCATTCAGTAAAGCTCATCCCCAGTTCACTTTGACAGTGGCGCGATAAGGTTCGCTCTGTCGCGTGCACTTTATCGGCCCAATCTTTCAGTGAGATATCATCAGTTGGGTTCTCTTCAATCGCAGCAAGAATGGGCGCAAGATATTTATTATCAGTTGAAGGCAAAAAGTGATGCTCAACTTGACGCTCTGCCAATTGATCCAACAATACTCGCACTAATCTTTGATCTTGTTCGCTCGCAGCAACGTTAATATCACGCTGACGAAAATCATCGATAATCGAGGATACGATTGGTGTGATCTTTATTAAACTGGTTTTCTCAGGCAGATGTTGCGTTAGCTCATGGGAAATATTCAAAGAGCAATAATCTAAGGGTTTGCGATTATAACTGCAGTGCATGACTCCGGCAGGTACCCAAATAGCTAGGTGTGGCGGGGCTAGAAAGCGTGTACCTTCAGCTTCCATTTCTAGAATACCGCCACTGATCAATTGTACTTGTCCCCAAGGGTGGCTATGCACGCGAGTTTCAGTGTTCGATAAGAAAGCTTCGAAATTCATAAATACGTTGGATGGTGCCTTATCGATTGATAAGGATGGGTGAAGGTTTCTTGAGTGTTTTTTCAAACTTGTCTTCCTATCGCGCCTGATGTCTTTTTAAAGATATCTGTAAGTATAACGACCTGTCAAACTAGCCGCATCAACTCATTTGCGACGGAATTCACATGCATTATCTTTTACCATTTTTTACAGTCTGCATCTGGGGTGCAAATGCTATCGTCAATAAGCTCGCTGCAAGTACCATAGAGCCGAGCGCGATGAGTTTTTACCGTTGGTTCATTGCAATGTTGATTCTGACACCTTTCTGTATTCGGTCGGTTATCAAGCAATGGCCAATCATTAAACCTAATTTGTCTAAACTGGCGTTCCTTGGCTTTTTGGGCATGGTGTTAAACCAATCTTTGGGTTACTACGCCGGCTTAACGACAACCGCCTCTAATATGGCGTTGATCACTTCATTAGTACCATTGATCAGCGTGTTCCTTAGCGTACCCTTGTTAAGCAAGTCTATTTCTGGCCTAAGCATTGTTGGCGGCGTATTGTCGCTGTCTGGGTTAGCTCTGATGTTAGGGAAAGGCGATCCTTTATTCTTCATACATCAAGAACTGACTCAGGGTGATGGCTATATGTTAATAGCCGCATTCGTTTATGCTTCCTATTGTGTACTGCTTAAACGCTGGAAAATGCCGTTAAGTAGCTGGGTAGTGATTTATATCCAAGGATTGTTTGCGGTTTCTATGTTGACGCCACTTTGGTTAACCAGCGAACAACTGTTGCCATCCCAACAAGCTATTCCTTTGATTGCTTACGCTGCCCTTGCTGCTTCTATTTTGGCCCCTTGGATGTGGGTGAAGGCGATTGACACCATTGGCGCAGATTCAAGTGCCATGTTCATGAATTTAATGCCCGTTATCGCGATTGTACTTGCGTCTACTTGGTTAGGTGAAGAAATTAACCAATTCCATATCATTGGAGGCGTGATGGTAATCTCTGGTGTCATTCTTGCTCAAATCAAGAGAAAACCAAGGCTTGAGCTTCCGCTTCCTCAACAAAGCTAAGCTCTCCCCCTCATTTATCAACGATGTTCTCAACGAGATATCCTCGCAGTACCTGCTACCATAGCAGGTATTTTTTTACTGCTTCAAACCACGGCTACTCATAGCTACCTCGTTTAAAACCACTTCCTTAGATAAGCTTTGTCGATCTAATTTTTTGTTAACAATCCTCTTAAAACTATTTAATCGTTGCTTCTTCTCTTGCAACAAGGTTATGATTTAATTTAAAGATCGTCATACTGTTTAGTTAAAGTATTCGCTTATCGGCAGTGTAAATAATGAAGGATTACTACTATAGTGAGCCCTTGCAACAAGTTGAGCAAACGTCAGATCAACCTGAATATTTGGATCTTTTACGTGATTAAGAAAAACAACTTAATGTGTTTTTATAATTAATACCTTTACAAGATTGCGGTCAGGGCCGATCTCACTCTAATAATGACCAATCAATAACTCGACAGGCAAAGTTCACTCAAAGGATCTATACTTTGTTCAAAGAGTAAAAGTGAGCTGAATAGTAAAAAAACTTTAACTACCACTTTAGAGTTAACAAGGATAGAATCACTTTAACTTAACCAGATGAACAACGGTTAGTTGGCTAAAATAAAAAGGTACCGATATGAGTACCGAACGGCTTAGAAACACCTAGCGCTATGCTAGGTGTTTTTTTTTTGAAACCCACTTTCGAAATAACTTACACCCATCTTGCCCTTTCCTGTTTATCACTCGTCTCGATCGCCAGAAAACACCAATGTTCATAGGTTCGTCATCCGTTTGAAAAAATAATCTTAACAGTGAGATTATCCACTTTAATTTATGTCATCTTAAGTATATTGTTATTAGCAAGTAACGAGCATGTTATGCAGCAAAATAATAATAAAGGAAGATAGATGAGCAGTAACAACAGCCGACAAGATGGCAAACGAGACGTTACTCTGCGTTTTTTAGCTGAGCCCGGAGATGTGAACTTTGGTGGTAAAGTTCATGGTGGCGCAGTAATGAAGTGGGTCGATTTAGCAGCCTATGCCTGTTCTGCAGGTTGGAGTGGCAAATACTGCATCACCGCCTATGCAGGTGGTATTCGATTCGTAGCACCCATCCATGTTGGCAACCTTGTCGAGGTAAGTGCGAAGGTCATCTATACCGGCTCATCGTCAATGCACATTGCAATAGACGTCCAAGCTAGCGACCCCAAAGAACTCAACAATCGTCTGACGACTCACTGCATCGTGATTATGGTAGCTGTCGATGAAAATGGTACCCCAACCAAAGTGCCAGAATGGATCCCTGATACCGAAGAAGACATTGAGTTGAGAGACTCGGCTATTCGTCTTATGAACATGCGAAAGCAAATCGGTGAAGAGATGGAAGCACACGTGAAATACCTCAAGTAAGGTCAATCAAGGCTCTCACATACGCCTATTTCCATGCCAAGCAGATGCTTGGCATTTGTTTTACCTAACCCACTTTAAACACAAACGAAACAGTTCTGGTCTTGTGACTCTGCGACAAATCATTCCAAAGTAAATAAAACATCTCTAAGACCAATATTTCCGATAAAGCGTGATACTCAACCAAAGAGTTGAAATGAATCCACTATCGAATATGGATTTGCCTTCTCTGTAATAAAGTCGTCATTTTGCTCTGATTAAATACCGCCAATCATAATGGATGTATTAGAATTTTTTCGGAGCCACTCTTGAGCGTCACACGCCCCACTCTTAGCGAATCTACACTGAACAATTTGAAGGCTGTTGAGTATCAATGGGTTAGAACTTTGTACGTAGAAGGCTACGACAGCAATGAGATTAACCACTATATTCAAACTTGTTTTGGTGGTGACCACACGTTTGCCGATCTGTTTAGACGCGTAGCACTCGATCAAGAAAGTATCTATGTACTGTTACAGCATTTAGGCTGTGCGCCTTCTAGTCGAGAGTTTTAATCTTCACACAGCCTCGATTCTCTATGTCTGATAAGAGTCTAGCTCAAAGTATGCTGTTGAGAGCTACTCTCAATAGGCCAGTTGTATTTGGCCTTTATAGACACTTTCGGTGAAATTCAGACGCTCGTTGCATGCAAATCATTGAAGTATCACGCATTGAATTATTAGCAACATATCAATAGACCTGCTGCCCCTTATACTGAGCGTCTGATTTATGAGACAGAGTGATTATTTTGATAATGAAAGATTTAGGCATGGAATGGCTCAAATCTAAGTCACCGAGATAAGCAGATAAAGGCTGGTACAAATACATACCAAAAAGTAGCAGACATAAAAAAACCCAAGTAAATACCTGGGTTAGAGTTACAAAAACCACTAATCATTAATAGCGTAAGGAACCTGATTAGCGGCCAGCTATGCGTAACCTGAGGGTTATTTTTATTACTGATCGGCGGCCAAACCAAATGATGTAATAAAAATGCCAATATAGAGCGACCTAAAGGTCGCTCTTTTCTTTCTTATAGAGTACAGCTTATCCTTTTACACCACCTGCCGTCAAACCGCCAACTAACCAACGTTGAGCAAGTAAGAACACGATAGTAATCGGAAGTGCTGATAGTACAGCCGCTGCCGCAAAGTCACCCCATAGGTAGTTCTGAGGGTATAGGTACTGCTGCATACCTACTGCTAGTGTGTAAGAGTTCACATCTGTAAGTAAGATAGATGCTACTGGCACCTCACCAACTGTCGCGATGAAAGATAGAATAAACACAACCGCTAGGATTGGCACAGACAGCGGCAGTAGAACCAGTCTGAATGCTTGCCAAGGCGTTGCACCATCAAGGGCTGCTGCCTCTTCCAGAGAGTTATCAATCGTTTCAAAGTACCCCTTAATCGTCCATACGTGAAGTGCAATACCACCTAAGTAAGAGAAGATTAGACCACCGTGTGTGTTCAAGCCTAAGAACGGAATGTATTGACCAAGTTTGTCAAACAGCGCGTAGATTGCTACTAGAGCAAGTACTGCTGGGAACATTTGGAAAATCATCATCGCTTTCAGGATAGTTTCTTTACCTTTAAAGCGCATACGAGCAAATGCGTAAGCCGATGTCGTTGACAGTGCCACGATTAAAATCGATGTAACACCCGCGACTTTAATTGAGTTCCATAACCACGTTAGTACTGGGAATGGAGGTGGTGTCACCGAGCCGTCAGCATTCGTTACCGACATACCAAGAGCCAGTTTCCAGTGCTCCAGTGATGGGTTATCGGGAATCAAACTACCGGTTGCGAAGTTACCTTCACGGAACGAGATAGCGATGATCATCAGTAGTGGGAAGATAATCATTGCCAAGAAGCACCACAACACTGCATGCGTTGCCCACACTCGGTATTTAAGGCCTTTACCTTGTACCATAGCCATTGTCGTGCTCCTTAATCTTGAGACAGTTTAGTGAAACGAAGGTTTAGTAACGCTAGTGCACCAACCAATAGGAAAATAAGCGTTGCGATAGCACTTGCTAGACCGAAGTCTTGGCCGCCGCCGCCTTCGAATGCAATTCGGTACGTGTAGCTTACAAGCAAGTCTGTGTAACCCGCTGGCTCAGAAGTACCAATCATGTTCGGGCCACCGTTCGTCAATAGTTGAATCATTACGAAGTTATTGAAGTTAAAGGCAAACGCTGCAATCAATAGCGGTGTAAGCGGCTTAATCATCAATGGGAATGTAATGCGCTTGAAGTTATCAAGGAAGTTCGCACCATCAATCGCTGACGCTTCGTATAAATCATCAGGAATCGCTTTAAGCAGACCCATACATAGAATCATCATGTAAGGGAAACCTAGCCATGTGTTAACCATCAACACCATGGTTTTCGCTAAGATAGGGTCTGAGAACCAGTTCGGGCTTAAGCCGAAGATATTCTCGAGCACCATGTTGATCTCACCAAAGCTTTGGTTGAATAGACCCTTAAAGATAAGAATCGAGATAAACGCGGGGACGGCGTAAGGCAGAATCAGTAGAACACGATAAATAGAACGACCTTTCAACTCTTCCCATTGCACGATATTCGCAAGCACAAGCCCGATAACAAGCGTGAACGCTACGGTACATACCGAGAAGATAACCGTCCAAATAAAGATGCTGATAAACGGTTCTTTAATACCGTCATCTTTCCATACACGCTCAAAGTTATGTGTGCCAATACTAACCACAAAACCTGGAGAGATGGTATTACCCGTAAACTCACCGTTTGTATCAACAGGTTGGTAGAAACCCACATCCATATTTGGCTTAAGAACTTCACCCGTTTCATTGTTGATTAACGTTTCTTCATCGTCTTGTAGCGTGTAAAGCGGAGCAACAGAAGCAAACTTACGTAAGCCACTCATGCGGATGTCACCACCGTCCGGTAGATTGAAATCAACACCACTGATCGCAGCTCGGTTTTGGATGATCGCTTTGATTTTCTCTTTTTCACCTTGCGCAGACTCGATGACAGATAGGTCCATCTCTGTTGCTGTCATATTGTCTAGAGAAAATACGTCAGTCGCTAACAGTTGGTCGCCATCTTTTACGACGATCTGGTGACCGTCATCTGTCTTGTACAAAGTAAATGGGTAGCTCTCACCGCTTTGGAAAGAACGGTCTAAAAGAACGGTTTGAGTACGCTCTAGAGAAAGCTGATTTTTCGCGCTGTAGTTAGTAAACGCAAGCCCTACGGTGTATGCCAATGGGAAAAGAATGAACAGGATCATTCCGGCAATACCTGGGTAAATATAACGGTGGGCGTAAGTTTTTTTACTACCAAAAATGTAAAGTGCCAAAGCCGTTAAGATCACTGTAAGCAGCGCAAAAGCGAGCTCACCGCGAGAATACATAAGAATTGTAGCGTAGCCGTTTATTAAGCCAACGCTACCAAGCAACCCCCATTTGATGAAGACGCTTTTACTGCCTGGAAGGCTTGATGGTGCTGGGATAGCATCTGTACCTTGAACTGACTGCATAGAGGAACCTGCTAGCGATATAGATAAAAAATAGAAAAGTAAGGAGAGGTTACCCCCTCCTTAAAAGGTAGTGCTTGGGTGTTACTTAACCATACGACCTTCAGCAGCTTTTAGTGCTTGGTCTACTGATTGACGGCCGTCAACTACGTTGCCGATCGCTTCTTCCATGCTGTACCAGAATGTTGTGAACTGAGGGATGTTAGGCATGATCTCACCGTTCATCGCGTTGTCCATTGTTGCTGCAATACGAGTATCGCTGTCTAGTTGACGTTGGAAAGAGTTAAGAGCAACAGCGCCTAGTGGCTTGTCGTCGTTCAGGCTCTTCATACCTTCATCTGTTAGCAGGTAGTTTTCCATGAACTCAACAGCTAGGTCTCGGTTTGGAGACGCAGTGCTGATACCACCCGCCCATACACCAACGAAAGGTTTAGACGCTTTACCGTTGAACTTAGGTAAAGTTGTTACGCCGTAATCTACGCCAGCTTTCTTGATGTTTTCCCAACCCCAAGGACCGTTGATTGTCATTGCAACGTTGCCCGCAACAAATTCAGACTCAGCAACTGAGTAATCCATGTCTGCAGAGATAACTTTGTCTTGTACCATCTTCTCGATGAAACCTAGAGACTTCTGAACACCCTCAGTCGCTACGCCCGCATCTTTAATATCGTAACCTTCTGCCGTCTGTTTGAATGCGTAACCGCCGTCAGCTGCAAGTAGAGGCCATGTGAAGTAAGCGCCGCCACGTAGAGGCCACATGATCGCTTTTTTACCATCTTTTTGAAGCTCAGCATCAAGTGCTGGGATTTCTTCCCAAGACTTAGGTGGGTTAGGAACAAGCGCTTTGTTATAAATTAGAGAAACTGACTCAACCGCTACAGGGTATGCGATTGTTTTACCTTCGTATGAAACAGCGTCCCATGCGAAGTCTACGATACCTTCTTTAGTTTCTTTAGAAGGTTTGATATCAACAAGAAGCCCCGCTTCTGCATAGCCGCCAAAACGGTCATGTGCGTAGAAAATCATGTCTGGGCCATCGCCAGCCGCTGCAACTTGAGAGAACTTCTCTTCTAGTTTGTCAGGGAAAGCGACTGTTACTTTAACACCAGTATCTTCTTCGAAGCGTTTACCTACTTCAGCCATGCCTTCATAAGCTTTGTCACCACCTACCCAGATAGTTAGTTGTCCTTCTTCGATAGCAGCATTTGCACCAAAAGAACCCAGAGCAACTATTGTACCTAGAGCTACAGCGCTTAGAGCGTTTTTCATGTGAATATCCTTTTTATATTTATACGTAGGGCACATCTACCAAGACGAGCCAGTTTTCAGGGCTTATGATCTGAGAAAATAGCCTCTAGCTCATCATCCTAGCCACTACGCCCTAGCTATTATGGCTTAAAATCGTGATCGCCATCCGGTCAGATTAGAGATTGGAGTCACAAAACACATACTCATCGTGATCAACATCACCGTTATGGCGTGGATTTATTTGAACTGGATCGCCAATTATTAATAACCCCATTTATCTACTCCTCCCCTACTACTCCCCCTCGTTAATTTTACGTTGGGAGGATGTACCGTTTCGCTAATTCATCGAAACTGCATTCATCCAAGAGTGGATAGTAAGAACCCTTTACCAGTAAGTGTTATGTGTAACAGCATTGTTCATTTAGTTGGCTTCACTGCCCGCTGGTGTCTTTATTAAGCATTGAGTTAAATCTGTGATTGAATCACGGGGGAGGTTTGGCTCGATGTGGGGGAAATAGACACCAGTTTGGCTATGACGGGTGGGCTTGGTTAAAGAAATCCAAGTCTCACCCACTTTTTTTCTTACTCACTCAATACTTACCAATTCCTACAGTTACTGCTGACCCGAAAATTTCTTATAATGATAAGCAGTAAAACTTAAAATTTGATCGATCGAGGACAAGCTAGATGGCGAGTGTCACGTTAAAAAACGTTTATAAATCATATGGTGATGTACAGATTTCTAAGGACGTAACCTTAGACATCAACGAAGGTGAATTCGTAGTATTCGTTGGACCATCAGGTTGTGGTAAATCGACGCTATTACGTTGTATCGCAGGTCTAGAAGACATTACGTCTGGTGATTTGTACATTGGCGACCAACGCATGAATGACGTTGAACCGTCAAAGCGTGGCGTGGGTATGGTATTCCAATCATACGCGCTTTACCCTCACCTTAACCTTTACGACAACATGTCTTTCGGCCTGAAGCTAGCGAACGCTAACAAAGCTGAAATTGATAAGCGTGTTGAACATGCTGCAGAAATCCTTCAGCTTGGTCACCTTCTTGAGCGTCAGCCTAAAGCCCTATCTGGTGGTCAACGCCAACGTGTTGCGATTGGTCGTACTCTGGTTTCTCAACCAAATGTATTCCTACTTGATGAGCCGCTATCAAACCTTGATGCTGCTTTACGTGTTCAAATGCGTTCGCAAATCACTAAACTACAACGTCAACTTGGTTGCACCATGATCTACGTTACCCACGATCAAGTGGAAGCGATGACTATGGCCGATAAAATTGTTGTTCTTGATGGTGGTTATGTATCTCAAGTCGGAAAACCGCTTGACCTTTACCACTACCCTCAAAACCGTTTCGTTGCTGGCTTTATTGGTTCGCCGAAGATGAACTTTATGTCTGTTCACATCGAGCAAGCGGAAGCTGAACGCGTATTGGTACAACTTTCAAACGGCATGACTTTCTGGATTCCAGTCGATGGTACCACTGTCAATGCAGGTGACCGTATGTCTCTGGGCGTTCGTCCTGAGCACTTATTGTCTGCTGAAACAGGTGATGCGACGATTGAAGCTGAAGTGATGATGGTTGAGAAGCTAGGTAACGAAACACAAGTTTACCTAAACCTCGAAAGTGCCGATGCTGACGTTATCTATCGCCAGCCAGACACGTTGACGATTGAGTCTGGTGACAAGCTAGCGATTGGTATTCCTGCACACCGTTGTCACTTGTTCCACAGTGACGGTCGCGCATGTCGTCGCCTATACAAAGAGTACGGCACAGACTAATCGGTTCCGCCTTTTAAGATATAACTTGCCCATATCCAATCCCTCTTACGTTGTAAGGGGGATTTTCTATTTAGGGCGACTAGTTTTACTTTCATTAAATCACCTCGCCAGCAACTCTATAAACGTATTCAATTTTTTATTGATAGCAATAAAAAAGGCCTAGCAAGCGCTAGACCTTTATCTATGAGTCAGGCTATAAGCCCAACCACCATTATCACTTCTTTGAGACATGCACCAGTCTAAATCAACTTAGTGAATTGGCGTATCATTCTGTTTGTTGAACTGGCCAAAATGCTTCTCTAACACTTCTGGCGTTAGTTTGCCTTCTGCTTCTAGTCGTTTGAACTCAGCGACGATCGCTTTTTGCTCTTCAAGTGATGGTAGTTTTACTTCTGGCTCATCACCCATTTCTTGAGTCATCTGCTCTAGTTCTTTTTCAAAATCGCTCATGATACTTACCTAAATATTAAATCTAACGAGATTTTACTCATTTACGACCTGTGATGCTAGAGCGATTGAGTCCAAAGCCCGAAACCAGATCAAGCGAACGTCAGTTTAAACACAGGGCTGGCTTGAAATTAGAAAGAGCTGGATTCACGATTAAATGAAGCCAGCTCTCTGTCAACGTCATTAGCTCAAGCAGTATTACAGCTTAAACGAGCCAACCATCTTATCGAGGCGAGAAGACAGGTCTCGAAGCTCTTGGCTCGCTTCTGCAAGCTGCTCAGCCGTGCCCGTTGTCACTTCGTTGATTGCGTTGATCTCTTCAATGTTCTGGTTGATGGTATGAACTACGGTTGATTGCTCTTCCGTTGCTGTCGCCACTTGAGTGTTACGGTCTGTAATATCCACAATACGGTCTGAAATACCACTCAGAACGTCTACCGCTTCATCCGACGCCGATACACCTTCAAGCGTGATCACCTTACCCGCACTCATTGCCGTTACTGCATCTTTAGCATCGCTTTGCAGTTGGTTGATCATCTTCTGAATCTCTTCCGTAGAATCTGCAGTGCGGCTTGCTAAGTTACGTACTTCATCTGCTACAACCGCAAAACCACGACCTTGCTCGCCGGCACGGGCTGCTTCAATCGCTGCGTTCAATGCGAGTAAGTTGGTTTGATCTGAAATATCACGGATAACACCCAGAATAGAACCGATATCTTGAGTTGTAGAAGCAAGCTGTTCAACCACTTGACCCGTGCTTTCGATATCTTGCGCTAAACGACTGATCGCGTCTTTTGCTTTGTTTACAACAGAACGACCCACTTCAGTATTACCCGAAGCTTGCGTTGCCGTTTCTGCTGCTGTTGCCGCGTTTGATGCAATCTCGCTGATGGTCATACCCATTTCATTAATGGCAGCGACCACTTGAAGGGTTTGATCACGTTGCTCTTGGCTGTTGTCGTGGGTAATGTGTGCTTTGTTAGACACGCTCTCTGCCGCCACTTGCAGTGCTTGGCTAGTCGAACACACTTCTTTCATCGACTCGTGAATCTTTTCAATGAACCCGTTAAAGCCCTTTGAAAGCTGTGCAATTTCATCGTTACCTTTCACTTCAATACGCTGTGCAAGATCACCGTCACCTTCACCAAGGTCACCAAATCGCTTAGCCAAAAGCTTAATCGGTTGAGTAATGCTATTCGCAAGTACTACGCCCATTAGGATAAATACTAATGCCACAACCGCAGTCATGATCAGCATCTTTTGCGCTGTCGCATCGAGCTCTGCAAACACTTCACCAGTCGGAACTACACCAATAACAAACCAGTCCATTGAAGACACATACAAGCTCGCCACGAACAGCTCTTGGCCTTGGCTTTCAGTGGTAATCAGGTTAAAGCCCGATTTGTTCAGTAATTGACTTGCTTGAGGACCGTAGAGTTGTTGAAGTGAAGAGTCACTGCGTGAACGCTCGCGGTGAATTTGAACATCACCTTGGCTATCGGTTAAGAATACGAAGCCTGTATTTTCAATCTTGAAACCGTTCAGTAGGTTAACCATGTCATCCATCGACTTTGATAAACCTGACATTGCCAAACCAGAAGGCTGCTGATAGTTAGCAAACATCTTCACTTCGCCATTGGCTTCTTGGAACATGCTTACCATGGTTGGTTGTCCAGATTGCGTAAAGCCAAAGAACCAACCATCTTGTTGTTGGTTTAACTGACGTAGGAAACCATTTTGGTTCCAGTAGTAAGCAGTTTGACGGTTCGCCACTGAGGCATCGTTCAACTGATATTGGTTACGAACATTATTCAGTTGTTTAACCAGCTTGTTTTCTAATGCCGGATCGCGGTCGGTCGATTCGATAGCATCAGAAATAAATTCATTTGAAGCAATTTGCTCCGCTGCTAATAATAGCTGAGACACTTCACGGTCAATTTCACCATTGATTCGCTCCAACATTCCAGGAAGCTCAATATCGATCAGTCGATGACTCAATACATCTCTTGCTTGTTGTTGTGCCATCGCGCCGACAATTACTGTCGATGCAAGAACCGCAAAGGTAATGCCAAGTACAACTTTTTGCTTGATACTCAGAGAGTTAGTTTTGAACATATTTAGACCTTTAAAAAGAATCGCTCGTTGTTTGTAAACTTTGAACAGGACTTTGTTAACGCGCCCCAACAAAGTGATGCACAATCTGAGTTATATATCGGCCACAACCAATAAAACTGGAGACTTTTCTCTCAAAAAATTGCACATATGATGTAACAACCGAAATCATCCAAATTAAATATGAATTAACTAAGCCAATATCGTACTGTCGAGAGTCGGCTTTAGCTATCAGCCCTTAGATCTAACTGAACTCAAACAACTCCCCACAGCCAAGCTTTTGTATATAAAAACCAATTGATATAGTAATAATCACAACCTAACGATATTTTTAGCTAACCACTTGTAAATCTTTCCAATTTTGAAAAAATAAATTACGCAAATGCACTGGAACTTTTTGCTACAAATCAGTGACCAATACTCAAAATAAAATCAAATGGATACCCAGAGAGTCCAAAATGCACAAAACAAATTTCGAAGTCCTTCAAAACTATCTAGAGTCTCAAATCATTGGTCAAAAAGAGCTCGTTAAGCAACTGATGATCGCCCTTTTAGCGGATGGTCATATCCTCGTTGAAGGGCCTCCCGGCTTAGCAAAAACTCGCGCCGTAAAATCACTGGCTGATTGCGTTGAGGGGGATTTCCACCGCATTCAATTCACACCTGACTTACTGCCTGCGGACTTGACTGGTACCGATATTTTCCGACCAGAAACTGGGGAATTTACCTTCCAATCAGGCCCGATTTTCAACTCGCTTATTCTAGCGGATGAGATCAACCGTGCTCCGGCGAAAGTTCAAGCAGCAATGCTGGAAGCGATGGCAGAGAAACAAGTGACTGCCGGTCGAAAGACCTATGCTCTGCCTGAACTGTTTTTGGTAATGGCGACACAGAACCCAATTGAGCAAGAAGGGACATACCCTCTGCCAGAAGCCCAGTTAGACCGATTCTTGCTTCACCTTGAGGTCGAATACCCAGATATGGAAAGCGAGCTGGAGATCTTGCGCCTGAACCGAGGCGAAGCTCAAGGTAACGAATCTATTCAGCCACAACAGATATCTCAGCAAACGATCTTTGAAGCGCGCCAAGAAGTGCTCAACATTCATATGGCAGACACCATTGAGCAATACATCATCAGACTGGTTATGGCGACTCGCCAACCCAAGCAATACAGCGATCAACTTGATCAATGGTTAGATATGGGTGTCAGCCCACGCGCAACTATTGCTTTGGATCGCTGCGCGCGTGCTCACGCATGGCTTGCTGGCCGCGATTATGTAACGCCACAAGACGTTCAAGCGATGGCATTCCCTGTGTTACGCCACCGCCTGCTCCGTAGCTACCATGCTCAAGCTGAAGGCGTTACGGCCAATCAAGTCATCGCACATCTTATTTCATTGGTTGGCAGCGCATAAGGACACGCGTATGAATAATCAACTACCCAACTATAGTGACGGCGTCACGTTGAATTTGGATGAGCTGCTGCAATACAAAGCTCAGTCTGTTCGATGGTTGCCTCCAGCCAAGAGCCTTTGGTCTCAACTTAATGGTCAACACGAGAGTAACCACAAAGGTCGCGGGATGAATTTCTCTGAAGTTCGTCAGTACCAAGCAGGAGATGATATCCGAAGCATTGATTGGCGCGTCACAGCAAGAACGGGCAAGGCGCATACCAAGCTATTCTCTGAAGAAAGAGAGCAGCCTGTCATTTTGTTTTTGGATCTATCAAGCAGCATGATTTTCGGCTCAACCTTGTTGTTGAAATCAGTTCAACTTGCACACTTTACTAGCCAACTGTGCTGGCTCACTGTGGCTCAAAAAGACCGAATTGGCGCAGTAATAGATACTGGCAAAGAGATCATTGAAATCAAGCCCAGTGCGAGTAATCATGCGCCATTACGCATTCTTCAAAAAGTCATAGAAATCAATAATGCAGCGCTGACCAACCACGACAATCACAGCGAGACAACCTTAGAGCATGGACTGACATCTCTTCATCAGCTTTGTCCAAAAGGCAGTGATATTATTATCCTCAGTGACTTTGTACGCTACCAAGAAAGTAACTACTCACTTATCAGCCAAATACGCCGGCACAACAGAGTCCGCTTCGTGCATTTTCATGATCCATTAGAGCAAGGTGAAACCGCCTACAAGGGATCTAAACAAGTGACGGACGGCAGTAAAACTCAATGGTTTAACTTCTCCTCGAATAAAGAGAAGGAAAAACTTAACCACGCGTTTTCACTAAAGAAGAAGCAGTTGCAGAAACTTGGTTTATCTCTCGCGATACCTTATAGCTCGCTGTCTAGTGCACAGTCATTAATGAGCCAGATATCAGGAGTTCAGTCATGAATCAGCCCTTAGATTTGAGCCCTGTCATTGCACCAGATGCACCGACTTGGTGGCCTTTAGCGTGGGGTTGGTGGGCATTGATTATCACGGCTATTGCTCTGATCGCCTTAGTGTTTTTCATTGTAAAACGCAGACAAAACAACCAACACGCGAAGAACGAAGCACTTGCTCGTTTTCGTCATGGTCAGTCTCCAGATAGCTTGTCTCCGCGCACAGCTCAAGACATCGTTCGTCAGGCAGCACTAAGCTATTTCCCACGCGAAAAAATTGCAGGTCTAGCAGGTGATGATTGGTTGAAGTTCTTAGATGCGCAATTAGAGAAGCCGTTATTTGTAGCAAAACAATCCCAGTGGCAGCA
>Ga0209121_10002132_pt1 | contig 20301 bp, 19 predicted proteins | sample Cruoilmetagenom3_FD_187292 | JGI IMG/M metagenome (GOLD analysis project Ga0209121, IMG submission 187292) | Oil polluted marine microbial communities from Coal Oil Point, Santa Barbara, California, USA - Sample 3 (SPAdes) (version 2) | ecosystem: Environmental > Aquatic > Marine > Oil seeps ...
GGCCCTGGACCTTCTGTCCGGTGAAATAAAGCGTATTTACACAAATTACGGACCTGGTACAATTCTCAGCACTCCGTCCTCCCATCACAACTGGGGGAATGTGGGTTACAGGCACAGCACCTACTTCAGGTTTATGGGGATCCTTGGTGCTACTTATGCTGACCACAACCCGGACAGTTGGGAGGGCTGGCATTGGGGAGCGATGCATACCTGGGGGTTTGCCTGGAGGCTGGGAATTCCGGGGCAATATGACCTCCTGGAGGATGCTTTGAAAAACAGCGAGATGATAATTTACTGGTCTGCTGACCCTGATAGCACCAGTGGAATATATGCCGGGCAGGAGTCAACTCAGTGGCGATACTGGATGAAGGAACTGGGGATGAAAATGGTTTTCGTAGACCAGCATTACAACTCCACAGCGGTAAATCTGGCTGATAAATGGTTTGCTCCCAGGCCTGGAACTGATGTGGCTCTGGCAGCAGCCATCGCTTATGTCTGGCTTACTGAAGGCACGTATGATAAGGAATATATCCAAACACGTGCCCACGGATTTGAGAAGTGGAAGGATTATATCCTGGGCAAAGAGGATAATTTACCCAAGACACCTGAATGGGCTGAGAAGGAAACGAGAGTACCCGCCAGAGAGATTAGAGCTCTGGCAAGGGAGTGGGCTAAAAAGAGGACTATGCTGGCTGCTGGGGGGCTTGGAGGCTGGGGTGGAGCCTGCAGGACAGCCTATGGAACGGAGTGGGCCAGGTATATGGTTATGTTAGCGGCTATGCAGGGTATGGGGGAACCGGGCAGTAATATATGGTCAACAAGTGGAGGTGCCCCCTATAATTATGACTTCTTCTTCCCGGGGTATGCTGAAGGTGGGATAGGCGGAGACCCGCTAAACTCCGCTCACGATTATCAATATACCCCACGAGGAATAACAATGCATCCAGTGAGGTCCACAGTAAACGACCCTGGCGGACAGCACATACCCAGGATTCTAATTCCTGAATGTATTTTGAATCCGCCTCAGGAGTGGCGAGGGAAAGGCTTCTGCGGTGCTTCCACTGAGACCCAACTTAAGAAATACAAGTATCCTGAAGATGGGTTTAGTGAGGTGAAAATGTTCTGGCGGTACGGAACTGCTTACCTCGGCACTATGAATAACACCAATAGATGGGTCAAGATGTATCAGAGCCCCAAGCTGGAGTTTATAGTTAACCAGTCTATCTGGATGGAAGGTGAAGCTAAGTTTGCCGACCTGATTCTTCCAGCCTGCACCAATTTCGAGAGATGGGACATTGGCGAGTGGGCTAACTGTTCAGGCTACATACCACATTCATCCTATGGGACCAACCACCGCACAATTGTCCTGGAGGAGAAGTGTATTGAGCCTCTGGGAGAATCTAAGTCAGACTATGACATATTTGCCATGGTGGCTAAAAGGCTGGGCTTCTATGATAAGTTCACCGAGGGAGGCTTAACAGACCTGGACTGGGTGAAAAGGATGTTTGAAACAACTGACCTGCCCAAATACATCTCATGGGAGGAGTTTGAAAAGAAAGGCTACTTCGTTGTTCCCATGCCGGAGCATTACAAATCAACGCCAGCTTTGAGATGGTTTGCTGAGAACAGGAAGAACGATACACCGGACTGGGGGCCTGTTGGGGGGGGGGTATCAAGTATACCTGATGCCGAAGGAAACCTGGCGACTCAAACAGGGAAAATAGAGTTTGAAGCAGAGAGCCTCAAGCGTTTCGACCCTAATGATAGGGAGAGGCCTCCTGTTGCCAAATATATTCCCTCATGGGAAGGCCATCATACAACGGAGCTTTTCTCTAAATATCCTCTCCAGATGATTTCCCCTCACCCGAGGTACAGTTTCCATACCCATTACGATGGAAAGGGAACCTGGGTGAATGAAATACCGGAACACAGGGTGAAGAAGGAAGATGGGCACTATTACTGGGTAATACGGATAAATCCGCAAGATGCTAAGAAGAGGGGTATAAAACAAGATGATCTGGTTAACGTCTACAACGATAGGGGGGTTGTAATATGTGCCGCTCAGGTTACGGAGCGCGTTCCAGCAGGAGTGGTTCATTCATATGAGTCCTGTATTGTCTATGACCCAATCGGAGAGCCCGGCAAATCACCAGACAGAGGTGGATGTATTAACCTGCTGACACCTCACCGCTTCATATCTAAGAATGCCTGTGGTATGGCTCCGAATTCATGCCTGGTTGAAATAGAAAAGAGGAGGGATTAAACGATGGCTAAATATGGAATGGTAATAGACATAACAAGGTGCACTGCCTGCTATTGCTGTTTTACAGCTTGTAAGGACGAATACTGGGATAACGATTATCCTCCCTATTCTGCAGCTCAACCAAGGCATGGACAATCCTGGGTAAGGCTTGAGAAGAAGGAAGGTGGGACCTATCCCTATATAAAAGTGTTTTACATGCCTGTTCCCTGTATGCAGTGTGACGATGCGCCTTGCATTAAGGCAGCCAGGGATGGTGCTGTGTATAAAAGGTCTGATGGAATAGTGGTAATAGACCCGAAGAAGGCTGTGGGGCAAAAGCAGATAGTGGATGCCTGCCCCTACCACGCAATATTCTGGAATGAGGAAAAGAAGCTACCACAGAAGTGTACCTTCTGTGTCCAGAGGCTTGAAGAGGGAAAAAGCCCCAGGTGCGTGCAGGCGTGTGCCAATCAGGCTTTAACATTCGGCGACCTGGATAACCCGGAAAGCGAGATATCCAAGCTGGTAAGTTCAGGCAAGGCCGAGGTCTTCCACCCGGAATATAATACAAAGCCCAATGTATACTATATTGGCCTTGACAGGATAACCAAGAGCTTCATAGCCGGGAGTGTGGTATTTGGAGATGTGGATGAGTGTGCTGAGAATGTTAAGGTGACATTGGGAAGCAAGCAGACGGGGGAAGAAAAAACGGCGCTCACTGATAATTACGGTGTCTTTGAATTCGCCGGCCTCAATGTCGGAAAATATTCGCTGAAGATGGAACATGCGGAATATGTACCGAAGGCGATGGAAGTTGACCTGAAAGATGACAGCTACCTGGGATACATAACTATGATCAAGGGCGGTTCCTAAAACCCATCCTACTTTTTACTTTGTATGCTCGGTACTGTCAAGACTTGTAAAGGATAATTATAGCCCCATCCCCCAAACCTGAGTTGGTAAGGATGGGGCTAAATTGGTTTAATCGTAAGGTATAGGGAATATCATTTCAGCCTCCGCAGGCATGAAATCGTGGTCGGAATACACTCTTGGATTGTCCCATTTCCATGCCTCGTCGGTCTTCTGCCACTGCCCAAAAGCAACCGGGATCCGGCAATACTGGTCCTGGTCAAACACTGCACGATAATAAATTGTCATCATGTCGGTTTGCGCCAGGGCTTCATTAACCTTAACCCCGTCAAGTGAGCCCGCTCTTTCAATAGCATCAAACAGGACTTGGGTGTTAGCATACAACCAACCCATAATCTGGTGCATTGGCTGGCCTGTCTCTTCAACCCATCTCTCGTTGAGGCTCACTGGGGTCGTATCACCGATACCCTGCCGGCCCTCAATTGATGGGTCCCAGAACATTTCATTGCAAACACCGTTTGGCAGGTCACCACCCCAGGCTTGTATATCTGTGTAGAACAGTCCTGCCCTGGTAGCGAAAACCTGCTTGGGTTGATAGCCCAGCCTGTGAGCTTGCTGCCAGAATGCCCCGAAGAAGGGGGCAGGGCAATTGGCCCAGAGCAGTTGACAATCCTGCTTCTTCCACTCATCTATCAGAACTGAGAAGTCATTGGTATCCATAGGCACCAGGCCAAGTTCATCTTCGGAGCGATAAGTCTCCATGCCTATTCCTTTAGCGTTTGGGGCAAATGCCTTATACCAACCTCTGCCGTCCGGGTCGTCCGATGCCAGGAGAGCTATCTTCTTGTTGGTCTTATCGCCGAAGAATTGCAGCGCACCCAGCCAGGCATCAAACATGGTATATCCCGCTTTGCCATACCGAAAATCTCCCTCTCCAGCCGGCGTAGCTATGGCAAAACTGGGATCCCAGCTATATTTCCAGGGTGGGGTAACGGAAGTCCGCAGACCCTGCCACGCTTCAAAAGGACCAGGTCCGGCGATTAAAGGGACCTTGTTACGCTCAGCCACTACAGCCATAGGTGGATTAAAGTCCAGTGGCCCAACTGATATGAGGAAATTTACTTTATCCGCCATAACTAAGTTTTCGGAAAGAGTCCCTGCATTAAGTGGGTTACTCTCGTTATCGACCACTATAACTCTAACAGGCACTTTACGCCCGTACTCCTCTATATATATTCCACCCTGTTTGTTGATATCCTCGACTGCTGCTTTTACCCCAAATACACCGCCTTCACCAAAACCGGCAGCTCCACCTGTCACTGCTGCGGGGCAGCCTATGAGGATTTCCTCAGGACCTGTTGCTGGCTTGGCACAGCCACTGAAGATTAAACCTAGCATCAACAAAACCATCAAAGGAATTAACAGAAATCTTTTCATAATTGATCGTCCTCCTCCTTTTTTAATATCCCTAAGCCTAGCACACTGCTTTATCGCATTTGCATGGGCACACCCCCCAATATTAATATCAATCGGGCATATTAAAAATCGCCTGCCCACGGTATATCTTCAGATTGAACTTTATATTGTTACTCCCTCTTTGTCAAAAACGGCTGCTTACGGTAACTATGGCAGGGGGAAAAGCAGTTATTATTTGTCTGTTATCCCTTTGGCGATTAGATAATCAACGGCGTCCTGGACAGTCCGTATTTTTTCAGCATCTTCGTCAGCCATTTCTAGTCTCTTCCCTGGTATGCTGAATTCCTCCTCCATAGCTGTAATAAGCTCAACTAAGTCTAGAGAATCGGCATCGAGGTCATCCACAAAAGATGCCTCAGGTGTTACCTTTTTCTCTTCAACCTCTAATTGCTCCACAATGACTCTCTTAAGACGTTCAAAAATAGTTGCCATGTTGCCTCCTTGAATTATAAAATTTACCCGTTTCTTATTTTCTCGTACCGTATTTAGTTACTATTGAGCCTAACACTCCATTAATAAACTGTGGTGAAGAATCGCTGCCAAAGGTTTTGGCTAGCTCCACGGCCTCATTTATAGCTACCTTGAATGGGGTTTTATTATCAAACAAAATCTCAAAAATGGCAAGTCGCAGTATGTTTCTATCGATAGCAGACATTTGGTCTACAGGAAAGGCGGGGGCGAAGCACCTAATGAGGTCGTCAAGTTTAGTTTTATTTTGTAGCACTCCTTGCGTAAGCTGTTCAATGAAGCTGAATACCTCCTGTGGCAACGCTTTCTCAGTTGTTAAACGAGCTAAAGCTTCCTCAGATCTATGCTCGGTGAAATCAAGTTCATAAAGTATCTGAAGAACAGTGGCCCTCGCCTTTCTCCGGGAACCCATAATTATATGCGTTTATTTAAATTTTTCAGTCGTATGATATCTGCGATTTCTGAGATGTTGAATGTATTTACTTCCGTATTGATGCGCTTAATCAGGCCGCTGAGCACCCTTCCAGGGCCAATCTCGTAGAAAGAGTTGACCCCTGTACCTATCATGTACTCAACAGAGGGCTGCCACTGTATGCAATAGCGAAGCTGCTTCACAAGCTCCTCCTTTATAGAGGCGACATCATTCAGCGGTTGAGCGGTTACGTTGGATATTATGGGAATGGTTGGTGGTTGGAATGTGAAATTTGAGATAACATGGCCGAATTTCTCCATGATGGGTTCCATCAATATGGAATGGAAAGCTCCAGTTACCTTTAAGGGAATAAGCCTGCGGGCACCTCTCATTTTAGCCAATTTACTGGCTTCATCCAAAGTATCAGTAGCGCCACTGATTACAATCTGTCCCGGGCAGTTGATGTTGGAGACGGTGCAGCTATTATGAAGGCAAATATCCTCAATTACCTCTATATTGAGTCCTATTATAGCCAGCATGCCTCCTGGATTATTCTGCCCGGCTTCATACATTAATCTACCCCTTTCCTTGACCAAACTTACAGCATCTCTTAAATTAAGTACATTGGCAGCCACCAGAGCTGTATATTCACCCAAGCTATGTCCAGCGACGAAGGTGGGTGAGGGCAAATCCTTATTAATAGCTAGCTCTGCTGCCCTCAGACAGGCAATGCTGGTTACTAATATCGCAGGTTGGACATTGTCCGTTCTTTTTAGTTCCTCTTCCGGTCCTTCAAAGCATAGATGGGAGAGAGGGAAACCCAGGATGGCATCAGCTTCATCAAAGACATTCCTGACCGATGGATATTCCTGATAAAGGTCTAATCCCATGCCAACTCTTTGGGCTCCCTGCCCCGGGAAGACATAGGCTGTCTTAATTGCCAGAGCCATATATTATTCTATCCTCTTTTCTTAGGCGTTTTGACCTCAATAGCTTGCCTATCATTATAGCTACCACAGGTAGGGCAAACGTGGTGAGCTAATTTAGGGCTGTGACATTTTGGGCAGCTATCCAAAGTGGGTAAAGTAAGCTTGAGGTGACTGCGCCTTTTACCCTGGTGTGCTTTGGCAGTTTTTCTTTTGGGTAGGGCCATATAAACTTACCTCCTTAATTCCGGTGCGATCGGGTCGGCATAATAGTTCCATGGGCAAACCAAACAAAGCATGCTGGCGGATTAGGTTTCCTAAATTTATAAAAACCTTAAAAGGCCTTCTATTAAATTCTTCTGCTTTCATGGTTGACATAAAATGGCTACTAGAAATTTAAGCCGAATGTTAAGTATAATAGTAAGTTCGGGGGTTTTCAAGTTGTTGGAAATAAAACGGTTAAAAACAGGTGTAAGGGATACAGTAGAAGCACAATATCAAGAGCTTATTCATTTAAGCCTCAAGATTCATGATAACCCGGAGTTAGCTTTCCAGGAGGAAAAGGCACTCTCTTATCTTACCGATTACCTTGGAGAGAATGGATTCCGAGTAGAGCGATGCACTGCCGGCTTACCTACAGCTTTCAAGGCTACATATGGGCAAGGCAGTCCAAGGATTGCCTTGCTTGCTGAATATGATGCTTTACCTAAAATGGGACATGCCTGCGGTCATAACATAATAGCTGCATCGGCAGTCGGCGCTGGTATAGCTAGCAAGCTTGCTGTTGATGGTTTAGGAGGCAGTATTATAGTTCTAGGCACACCGGCGGAAGAAGCTTTCGGCGGTAAGATTGATATGGTGAAGGCAGGTATCTTTAATGAAATGGATGTGGCTATGATGGTGCACCCTGATACTCGAAACCTGGAGACTATGCAAATGCTTGCTTGTGTTTCCCTGGATGTGGAATTTTTTGGCAAGCCAGCTCATGCTGCTGCCGAGCCCCATAAGGGCATAAATGCCCTGGAGACTCTGATTTTAGCTTTTAACTGTATAAACTCGTTACGTCAGCATATAAAGGGAGAATCACGTATTCACGGTATAATTACTGATGGGGGTGAAGCAGCTAATATAGTGCCTGCTCATAGTGCTGCTAGCTTCTTGATACGTGCCTTAGATACTGCTTATCTTGATGAGTTGAAGGGAAAAGTGTTGAACTGTTTCAGAGGGGCATCACTGGCTAGCGGGGCTGAGTTAAAGTATAGCTGGGGAGAAAAACCTTATGCTTTTATGAAAAACAATATGGCCCTGGCTGGTTTATTTAGCCGAAATATGGAGTCGCTGGGACGCCGTGTGGAAATTTTTGACCCCAGTTTTGGTTGCGGCAGTTCAGATATGGGAAATGTGAGCCAGGTAGTGCCAAGTATACATCCCACAGTGGCTATTGCACCTCCTGGTGTGTTAATGCATTCACCGGAGTTTGCCTCTGCGGCTGCTTCTGAGGACGGGCATAAAGGACTATTAGATGCAGCTAAAGCGATGGCAATGACTGTCGTTGATATTCTCAGTCAGCCTGAAATACTGGATAAGATTAAGCAGGAATTCAGAGGTGGACATAATTAAGGTTGGTATCCCACGTGCTTTGCTCTACTACCAGTATTATCCTATGTGGGAAAGTTTTTTTGAAAAGTTAGGGGCAGAGGTTGTAGTATCGCCCTTAACTAATAAGGCAATACTAAATTTGGGGGTTACCAGGGCAGTTGCTGATACCTGTTTGCCGATAAAGCTTTTTCTGGGGCATGTTATCTCTTTGATAGACAAGTGTGACTATATATTTGCCCCGACTGTTATTAGTCTTGGGAGGAAAGCTTATAATTGCTCCAAAATTATTGGTTTGCCTAACATGACCAGGGCATTGATTCCTGAGTGTCCTGTGATCCTTGCACCGGAGATAAATTTAGAAAAATGGCGCTATCATGTATACCAAAATATCTATAAGTTAGGGAGTTGTTTTACCTCTAACCCATTCAAGATTAAAAAAGCTGTTGAGGAGGCATGGAAAAGCAATTTAGCCTACCGAAGTAAAATGGCTCATGAGGGAATTACATGTCCTGAGGCTATCAATAGAATGTGTCAAACCAATCAACAGTTAGATTCTAACTGTTATCCATCTCCAATACTGACTATCGCTGTTATTGGGCATCCCTATGTTCTCTACGATGATTATCTTAATCATCGCCTGATTTCACGGTTAAAGTCAATGGGGGTTAAAGTTCTGGTGCCGGAAATGGCAGCCGAGGAGGAACTTGATATTGCTGCAAAAAAGATGGTGGGGACTCCCCACTGGTCATTTGAGACTGACATTGTCGGCGCTGGTGAATATTACATGGAAGAAAAGGTTGATGGTATTATTAATCTCTCAGTCTTTGGCTGTGGTCCTGATTCAATGATGGTTGATTTTGTGAAGCACCGAGCCAGGGAGTTTGGGATTCCCTTTTTGGCTCTTAGCCTGGATGAGCATGCTAGTGAGGGGGGGGTGCTTACTCGGTTAGAGGCTTTTCTTGATATGATTAAGCGAAGGAATAGGATATGCGTTTAGGTATACCTCATTTTGGCAATGTGTATGTAGCTGTAAAAGCAATGGCTCGTAGACTGGGTGCTACTGGTAAGGACATTATAATCCCACCACCAATGACACAGGGGACATTAGATCTTGGGGTCAAGTATTCACCAACAGAGGCTTGCTTACCCTATAAACTTACCCTGGGCAGTTTGATTGAAGCCTGTGAGCTAGGGGCAGATACTCTAGCTCAGGCCAGGGGGACTGGTATTTGCCGATTGGGCTACTATGCCAGGGGGCAAGAACAAATGCTTCGCGATTTAGGCTATAATGCTCAATTCATCACCGTTGATATATCTCACCATAAGATTATTAGCATTATGCAGCTTATAAGGAATATGACTAATAACGCTTCATGGAAAGAAATTATTTCCGCGTTTTTCTTTGGCATAGGTAAACTAGCTGCCATTGATAAAGTGGAAAAGGTAGTTCAGGAGATACGTGCGGTGGAGATAGAGAAGGGGATGGCTAATCGGATGTATCGGGAAGCTATTAAGGGTATTGATGATGCAAGTGATAGTAGGGAAGTAAAAAGAATAAGCAGGGAATACATTGGCATGCTACGTAAAATTCCTAAAAACCCTCAGGCTGATCCTGTTAAAGTGGCTATAGTGGGTGAGATTTACGTTGTTATAGAGCCTTTTTCGAATATGGATATCGAGATTGAGTTGGGCAAATTAGGGGTGGAGGTACATCGAACTATGACTCTTTCTCGGTGGGTTAAATATAGCCTTTTTCTTAACTACTTAGGTGTAGATGAGTGGAAGCAGGTTCATAAATTAGCTAAACCTTATCTTGACCATGATGTTGGAGGTGATGGTTGGGAGTCGGTGGGGGAGAAGGTGCTTTATACCCGGAAGGGATACGATGGATTAGTCCATCTGGCACCTTTTACCTGTATGCCTGAAATTGTAGCTCAGAATATCATGCCATCTACCAGGGAAGATATACCGGTACTTACTGTTATTTGTGATGAACAAATGGCCAAACAGGGACTGTTGACCAGGCTTGAAGCTTTTGTAGATCTACTTAGATTTAGAAGGAGGAGGTAATGTGGGAGACAAGTTCGTAACGTTAGATAAGTTCATTGGGAGTAAGCAAATGATTATATTCTTTCTCCTGATGGCAGCTATTTCAATTTTGTTTTACCCTGTTCTGAGTCTAAAGCGTAGGAGGGCTAGAGAATTGCAGGAAAACATCAAAAACTCCAACCGTGGTAAACTTAAGAGCTTTGGTGGAACATCTCTTAAGAAATTAGAATAGAGGAAGTTATGGCAGGTTATCTTGGTATTGATGTTGGTTCGGTTACCACTAAATTAGCTTTGCTTGATGAAAGCAACGAGATTCTGGCATCTATTTATTTGCGAACTCGGGGTAATCCAGTTGATATGATAAAGGAAGGGTTGAATGAGATAAAGAAGCAGATGCCACCCGAGGTTGAAATTTGCGGCGTGGCTACCACGGGAAGTGGTAGAGTACTGGCTGGTGTTATGGTTGGTGCTGACTTGGTTAAGAATGAGATCACTGCTCATGCTATTGCTGCCATGTACTATGTATCTGATGTGCAAACTGTGTTTGAAATTGGAGGACAGGATAGCAAAATTATCACTATTCGTGATGGTGTAGTTGTTGATTTTGGCATGAACTCTGTATGTGCCGCTGGCACTGGTAGCTTTCTGGAGCATCAAGCTGAGCGGTTGAATATAAGGGTTGAGGACTTTGGGGACCATGCTCTGAGGAGTGAAAATCCGGCGCGCATCGCTGGACGCTGCACTGTTTTTGCTGAATCAGACATGATTCATAAACAACAGATGGGCTATCCCATTGATGACATTATTTATGGATTGTGTCAATCGATGGTGCGTAACTATCTCAATAATGTTGCCCTGGGCAAGGAAATCCTGCCCAGGATGGTATTTCAAGGTGGGGTTGCTTTCAATAAAGGAATAGTTAGGGCGTTTAATGAAACCTTTGATACGGAGGTTTATATTCCTCCGCACAATGAACTCATGGGTGCTATTGGAGCTGCTATGTTGGTGCGTGAAGAAATGAAAAGTGATGGCCACAAAACGAATTTTAAAGGGTTCAATGTTAGCCAAATGGGATTTCAGATGTCCTCCTTTATATGCAAAGCTTGCCCTAACCTGTGTGAGATATCACAAATTTCTGCCGATGGAAAGGTTTTGGCGAGGTGGGGAGGTCGTTGTGATATGTGGGAGAGGATAGAAAACAAGTGAACACAAGTTATGGGGTAATCATTATTGGGGGTGGCCCTGCTGGCCTTACCGCTGGCTTATATTGTGCTCGCTCAGGATTTAAGTCTTTGCTCATTGAAAAAGGAGTGATGGGTGGGCAGATAACTTACGCTGACAGGGTGGAGAATTATCCTGGTTTTCCCCAGGGGATTTCTGGGCTCGAGTTAGGGCAACTCATGCATAAGCAGGCTGTTAGATGGGAGTTGCAAACTTTGCTTGCTGAAGTCACCAGATTGGTTCCTCATATCTCTCAGCCGATAAAGGGAGTTAGAAGGGGGGATTCCTTTCATCGCCATTTAGTCAGCACTAGCGAAGGTGATTTTATAACTGATTCGGTGATTATCGCTTCTGGCTCGCAGTTTCGTAAGTTAATGGTGCCTGGGGAAGATGAATTTACAGGCAAAGGGGTTTCTTATTGCGCTACATGTGATGGGCCATTGTTCCGTGATAAGGCAGTGGTAGTTGTAGGAGGGGGGGATTCCGCTCTTAGTGAAGCTATTTATCTGAGTAGGTTTGCTTCTTCAGTTAAGGTCATCCATCGTCGCAATCAGTTGCGAGCTGGCAGGGCACTAAGCCAAACGGCTGAGATGGACCCTAAAATAGACTTTGTCTGGGATTCTGTGGTAACCAGGATAGAAGGTGATAGAGTTGTCAACCAACTCAGGCTAAGAAACACAAAAGATGATACAATATCAGTGCTGCCTGCAGCTGGTGTTTTTATTGCTGTTGGGTCGCAGCCCGATACTGACTATGTGCAGGGGATTATACCTTTAGATAAGGATGGTTATATAATAACCAACGAAGTAATGGAAACTGAGGTAGCGGGGATATTAGCTGCTGGGGACGTTCGCCATAACTCGGCCAGGCAGGTGATATGCGCTGCTGGTGATGGCGCTACTGCTGCTATATCAGTGGAAAGGTTTCTTAGTTCGTCATGAAAGTTATTTTATTAAAGGATATTTCAGGGAAGGGAAAGGCTGGAGAAATTAAGGAGATAAGCCATGGGTTTGCCAGGAACTTCCTGATACCTCAAGGCTTAGCATTGATAGCTACTCCAGCGGTTATAAAACAGGTAGAACTTAGGCTTCAAAGAGAAGAAAATCAAGAAATTGTTGATCAAGCTAAACTGGCTGAGCTGGCTGAGCAAATTAAAGGAAGCGAAATTCATTTCCAGGCTCGCACAGGTGCAGGAGACCGTCTATTCGGCTCTATTACTGCTGCTGATATAGCTGAGAAGCTAAGCCAGACCATAGGTTCTGTTATTAATAAGAAAAAAATAGACATGGACAAGCCTTTGCGCCAGGTGGGTAGTCACGAAATAACTATTAGGTTAGCTAAAGATTTAGAGCCACGTATCACAGTGGTTATCGAGCCAGAGAAGGCTTAACTATGGCACAAGAAAAATTACCCCCTCATGATATTGAGGCAGAGGAAGCGGTAATTGGCTCCTTGCTTATTGATCCTGAAGCTATACTGAAGATTGCTATAGCTCTTAAGCCCGAGGATTTTTTTGAGGAATCAAATCAACTCGTCTACCAAGCTTGTTTTTCTCTCTACCAACGTAACGAAGTTATAAACCAGATTACAGTAGCTCATGAGTTGATGCGCCAGGGCAAACTGGAGCAAATTGGAGGTGCGGGCTATTTAAGCCATGTGATATCAATTGTGCCAACATCCCTCCACATCGAACATTATGCACAGATAGTGTCTGACATGGCAATAATGAGGCGCTTAATCGTTACTGCGGGACAGATTGCTGCTATTGGGTATGAAGCTGGGCCTGATGTTGAAGATAATCTTAATAGAGCCGAAGATCTCCTTTTCCAGTTACGGATGAAGAAGGGCTCCTGGGATTTTGTTCTAATTCGAGATGCTCTCAGCCAGTACTTTGAGGAGGCAGGGAAGCCAGTTACACTGAAAGAAGGAGAGGTGGCTCATGTTCTAACTGGTTTTACCGGTTTGGATACTCTACTGGGCGGGTTACAGAGATCTGACTTAATAGTTTTAGCTGCCAGGCCTAGCCTGGGTAAAACCAGCCTGGCTCTGAATATTGCCAGGAATGCTGCTATCAACCAGGGAGCCTGTGTGGCTATATTCAGCCTGGAAATGTCCCGTGAGTCGGTGGTTCAGCGTCTTCTGTCAAGTGAGTCTGGGGTAGATTCCAAGTATATCCGGTTGGGGCGTTTTAATGAAGATGATGAGTTAAAGATTATGGAGGCCAGTGGAATATTATCCGAGGCGGCCATATATATTGATGATTCGCCTCAGGTTAGGGCTATAGATGTCAGGAGTAAGGCACGTCGCCTTCAATTTGAGCATAAGATTGACCTGATAATTATTGACTATATACAGCTACTACAGGGTGATGGCAGGAATGAAAATCGAGTTCAAGAACTGAGTAAAATAACACGTGCTCTAAAGATACTGGCACGGGAGCTGGATGTGCCGGTGCTGGCTGTCTCCCAGCTCAGCAGGGCTGCGGAATTGCGACCTTCCCATGTGCCTCAGCTTTCTGACTTACGTGAAAGCGGCACCATTGAGCAGGATGCTGATATTGTCTCTTTTATTTATCGGGATGACATATATTATACTGAGGAGGATTGGTATAAGATGCATGATGCAGAGAAGGCCCCTTACCCGCGTGGTATAGCCGATATTATTGTGGCCAAGCACCGTAATGGTCCCTTAGGGCGGGTTAAGCTGCGTTTTCTGAACAGGGCTGTTAAATTTGTTGAGGAAAAATGGGAAGAGCCAGAGACGGCTCGGATTTTCGGAGGATAGGGAGATGTCAGATAAGAACTTTGCTGGTTTTTTAACAGGAGTGGGGTTTACCCCTTTACCTGATGATTTCTTTACTCAGGTGTTACCCGGGATTCAGGATATAGTTGAGCTCAAGGTAACAATGTATATTTTCTATCTGCTCCATCACAGGCAGGGGTACCCAGGCTTTGTCACATATAGAGAACTGCTGTCTGACGGCGTGCTGATGGTTGGGATGGAGGAAGATGCGCTTCATCATGCTTTAGACTTGGCTGTAAATCGCGGCACCATTTTGCATCTACGCCTGGATATAGATGGCAAGCAGGAATATGTTTATTTTGCCAATATGGAAAGTGACAGGGAAATCATTGACAGGCTCAGGCGTGGGGAACCTTACGTAAAAGGCAGGGAAGAATTGAAAGCTGGTGTGGATAGGCAGGGATATGCGGCTCAACCGCCTAACATCTTCGCTCTCTATGAACAGAATATAGGGGTAATAACACCAATAATTGCTGAAGAGCTTAAGGAGGCGGGAAAACTCTACCCCTCGCAATGGGTTGATGAGGCTTTTAAAGAAGCGGTACTGTTGAATAAGCGCAGCTGGAAATACATTGCTCGTATTCTCGAACGCTGGTCAAGGGAAGGCAAGGACAGTGGAGAAAATAGACAAAGTAATAAAAAAGGTAGTCCCGACAAATACATCAGGGGCAAGTACGGACACCTGGTCAAGAGATAATCTTGCCTCAAATCCTGTCACTGAGCCCGCTGGGTCCAGTGGTGCTAAACGCGTGAAAGCGTCGCATAGTACTCAGGGGGGTGGGACTGAAGAGAACTGTCCCATTTGTGGGGGGTCTGGTTTTGTTCATCCTCTCTTGAGTTCGGGGGAGCCTGACTTCAGCCGTGTGGTGCCTTGTCGGTGCCAGAGAAAGGAGCTGCAGAGGAAGAAATTACAATACATTCAGAAATATAGCAATCTTGGTTTCCTATCCCGGCTTACCTTTGACAGCTTATCGCCTAAAGGGAGGAGAGAAGATGCTATTTCACAGGAGTTTTTTGCACATGCTTTCCAGCTGGCCAAAAAATTTGCTGATAATCCCGAAGGCTGGCTGTTGCTGTTCGGTCCTGGTGGCTGTGGCAAAACCCATTTAGCTTGCGCTATTGCTAATCAACGTTTAAGCTCGGGGCAGCCTGCCTTTTATATTGGGGTTGCCGATCTTATGGATCACCTGCGCTCTGCTTTTAGTCCCACAAGCGATATAACCTATGATGAGCTATTTGATCATGTTAAGAACACCCCTCTGCTGGTGCTTGATGACCTGAGTGTTGAAGGAGCTACATCCTGGGCAAAAGAAAAATTAGAGCAGCTTCTTGACCATCGTTTCAATGCCAGGTTGGCGACTGTGGTTACCACTGATGTGCAGTTGGAAAAATTTAGTGAGCGTTTACGGGGTCATTTTGGGGACAGCGAATTTTGTCAGGTGTGTATAGTGGGGCAGAAATCTTCAATGGAGCGATTAGGTAGATTACCACCGGGATTATTGCGGAATATGACCTTTAGTAATTTTGACTATAAGCGATTGAATCTGTCGTTGGATGTGCGTCAAAATTTACAGCAAGCTTTTCAGCTAGCGATGGATTTTGCTCATAATCCGGAAGGTTGGTTAGTCCTTCAAGGTGTTAACGGTTGTGGCAAGACCCATTTAGCAGCATCTATTGCTAACTATCGTTTGCAGGAGGGCAAGTCGACCTTTTTTGTTATTGTTCCTGAGCTGCTTGACCATTTGCGATCTACATTCAGCCCGGAGAGCAAAGTGCCGTATGATGAGCTTTTTGAGGAGATTAAACAGAGCCCAGTGCTGATACTCGATGATTTCGGAGAGCAATCAGCTACTTCGTGGGCTCAAGAAAAGCTATATCAATTGATTAACCACCGTTATAATACGAGATTACCCATGGTAGTTACCACATGCCTTTCGCTGGATGAGATTGAAACTCGAATCAGCTCTCGAATGGTGGATCCAAGTCTAAGCCTGGTGTTTAATATCATCGCTCCTGATTATCGTGGCGATGTAAAGACCAACCGGCGGGTTAAACGCTACTGATTGATTAAGGCTAACAATCTGTTGGATAGGTAATACATTTTTCAGTTGTTAAAAAAAGGGTAGGGGGTGTCTCAATTTTGGGAGCACCCCCTGCCGATATTTCAGTGTCGAGCCTTACCTAGAAGTTGACCTTGTCCAGTCCTTTTAAGCCCAGTATAGCTCGTGCTTCGTCAGGCGTAGCTACCTCTCGACCAAGGTCTTTAGCGATTCTAACTACTTTTGCCACCAGCTCGGCGTTGGTCTTGGCCAGGACTCTTCTGTCGACGTAAATGTTGTCCTCCAGACCTACCCTCACGTGTCCTCCCATCATGATGGAAAGGGCAGCCACGTTAAACTGGTGTGGGAATCCGCATCCTATGACTGACCAATTGAAGTTATCCGCGCCGAACAGTCTGTCTGCGGTATGTTTCATATGCAGGATGTCTTCCGGTGCGGAGCCAATACCGCCCAGGACACCGGTGACAAACTGCAGCCAGAGTGGTGTCTCGAGGATGCCATCTCTGACCAGGAATCTGACATTGTAGAGGTGTCCCACATCATAGGCCTCACATTCTGGCTTGGTGTTATTGGCTTTCATGGTTTTACAGAAATGCTCCAGATCAGCGAAGGTATTCCTGAAGACGAAATCCTTGGTCATATTAATATAGCCTTTTTCCCAGGAATATTTGTAATCTTCATCCTTGTATCTCTTAGCGAGGGGGTGGATAGAGAAATTCATCGAGCCCTGGTTGAAAGAGGCGACTTCGGGTTTGAATGTGGGGACAACCTTTATTCTATCCTCCACGGATAGCCCCAGTCCGCCACCGGTAGTGACGCAGATGATTGCATTGCATCTTTTCTTTATACTGGGAAGTATCTTCTTGTAAACTTCCACATCAGTAGTCGGCGCCCCGTTTTCGGGGTTACGGGCATGAACATGCACAGAGGCTGCTCCGGCCTCGGCTGCTCCCACTGCGCTATCTGCTATTTGCTCCGGTGTCAGTGGTATGTAGGGTGTTTGCACAGGCATGGTCACTCCACCAGTTATAGCGCAGGTTATGATAAGTTTTTCCATTTGGTATTACCTCCTTAAATTTTATTTTATATATGTAAAACCAAAGCGCACCTGGTTTGTTACAGCTTTAGGATTACCTTTGCTGATATATCTCCTTAACTTTTTCAATCAGCCATTTGTCTCGCTGCTTCACAATTTCCTGTATCTTCTCCGGTGTGTAGGAGTGGAAGCCCTCGCCTGTTTTGATACCCAGTTTACCTTGCTCGGCGTTATTCTTCAACAGCTTAGGTGGTATGAACCTGTCGGCAAGATGTTTGCCCAGGTAGTCATAGGCGTAGTAGAAGGTATCCATTCCGCCCAGGTCGATTATTTGCAGCGGTCCAGTGATGGGGAGTCGCAGTCCCAGTGTCAGCTTTACAGCCGTGTCGATATCCTCAGCCGAAGCAATGCCTTCTTCCAGGATTCTTATGCTCTCAAGCAGGATTGCTGCCTGGATTCTGACACCGAGAAAGCCAGGATTGTCTTTACACGTTACGGGGACTCTTCCAAGCTTGTTAACTAGCTCCAGGGTTATCTGTGCAAATTCATCTGAGGTCTGGGGACCTTTAACTACCTCAACCAGAGGCATCAGGTGTGGTGGGTTCCACCAGTGCATGCCCACAAACCTGTCGGCTCTACCGGTAGAGGGGGCTAAATCAGCGATACTGATTGAAGAGGTATTCGTAGCAAAGATGGCATGTTTGGGGCAGAGCCCGTTGATTTCGCTGAAAATCTGCTTCTTCAGGTTGGGGTCCTCTTTAAGGGTTTCAATTATAAAATCGGCGTCCTTGACGGCTGCAGCTCTGTCGTTGGTGGCATTCAGGTTTGAGGATACGGCTCTGGCTTCATCCTGGCTCATCAAACCACTTTCGGTCATCCTCTCCACGTTTGCCTTGATTTTGCTCTGTGCCTGTTGTAAGGTCTCCTCCCTCCTGGTGGTCATGTTTACCCGGAAACCTTTCTGGGCGAAGGTTTGAGCGATACCGTGTCCCATAAAACCTGCACCGACCACGCAAATAGTTTTAATGTCTTCAACTTTCATAAATATCCCTCCTTCCATTATTATAATATCATAATGCTAATCGATTGGGAAGAAGTTGTGCTGCCACACGGGGAAAGATTCACATACTGGTGTTGTTCCCTGTATCCCTTTCGGTAACAATAATTTTGATCTAATCCAACCTGGCGTGCTGTTGTTGTGGTATCATTTAACCTGGATTTGCTTATGTATTAAACGTTTATGGGAGATGCGATGGAGAATAATAATGCTGAATTGGAAGCTCTACGTTCGAAAGCTATAGACTATTGCAGTAAGGGTGATTTTGACAAGGCTGTTGATATTCACAAAGATATCATCACCAAATACAAAGATAGTGATGAGGCTTGTGCCAATTCGTATGCCAGTATTGGTGATATATATCTGACATTAAGGAAACTTGAGCTGGCTGAAGATTACCTCAGAAAAGCTCTCGGTTATGACCCGCTTGACTCAAAGTGCCACTACCTGTTGGGTTTCACATACTCCGTCTCCAGCCAGTGGGATAGGGCTATCAAGGAGTTTGAGCTTTCTGTAAAACAGGAGCCAGACGAGCCGGAATATCTGCGAGGTTTGGGTTGGGCTCTCTGTTCTTCTGGCAAAAAAGCTGAGGGACTGAAGTACCTGGGGCGGGCTATTAGCCTTGCGCCAGACAACGAAAACATACTTACCGACCTTGCTGTCGTCTATTTAAAAAATGGTGACCCTGATAAAGCCCGAGAGTATGCCGAACGAGCAGTCAAGATTAACCCGGAGAGTGCCTTAGCCAGGGAAGTGCTACATAATATCCTCCGAATCATGGGAGGCTTGCGGACTATCCGCCGCTCCACAAGTGAGAAGCACTTCGGCATCTATCAGATGAAGGTAAAACTTGTGGGTTCCGAGCCTGCCATCTGGAGGAGTTTTCGTGTATCAGGCAATATTACCCTCTATAAACTTCATCGTATCTTGCAGGTGGTTATGGGATGGGACAACTATCACCTGTATGAGTTTCGTGTTGGCAAAACGCGTTACGGAGAGCCTGACCCTGAATGGGGCATGGAAATAAAGAGTGCCAGACGTGTCAGGGTAGGCGAGATATTTACCATGGTGAGAGCTAAGTTCATTTACTTTTACGACTTTGGCGATGGCTGGCAACACGAGATTGTTATAGAAGATATTCTACCGACAAAGCAGGAGTTGAAGCACCCTGTGTGCATTAAGGGAAAGCGTGCCTGTCCACCTGAAGACTGTGGGGGTATTGGGGGTTATGCTGACCTGCTGAGGATTATACGTAATCCACGGGATGAGGAATACCAGAGAATGATGACGTGGCTGGGGGGCGAGTTCGACCCTGAATATTTTGACCTGGATAATGTTAATCGAGGGTTAAGACGTATCAGATAATCAATTCCTGGTAATTAATAACATAACCGTAATTTATTTTACTTCTGATGTTGGTCCCTCTGCTACCCATGCAAAGAACAAATCAATCCCATCGATGTTCTGGGCGGGTGTTATGGAATCTGCTTCTGCTTGCGCACCAAACAATTCTAGAAATCCACTATAGTCATCAAACGATTCATTGGTAGGGCTAAAAGAATGAACCAGCATCAGGGCATTCTGGGCATTGAACTTTTTCGCTTCGATTATTGCGCATGCTGTTCTATGCAGAAGTTGATAGCGTATAGGGTCGATTTGTTCTGGCTCCAACTGCAATTCACTGCATAGAAAGCTCAATCTCATCACTTTCCCCGGGCTAGACTCAGACTTCCATTCTGCCACTGTCTTACCAAAGGGCTCAGATCCTTTACCTTCCACCATTATTGAAACGATCTGGTCTTCCCCCTTTGCCAGTATGAAAATATCATTGTGAGCAGCAGTTCGCCCGCCCGGCAGTGCCACTTCATATTCGGGGAAAGCCACCAGAAATTTGAGTTGCTGAAACAGCTCTATGCCAGAGGCTCTGAATACTTTTTTCACAGACTCAGGGAAGTCGTTTGCCTCTTGCCAGCAGTATGCCAGTGCCTTAGCCGAATAACTGTCCTTCCACTGTTCGTCAGGTTTGGCTAACAGTAACTTCCAGTCTTCGGCAGTATTTGTGGGGATAAAAAATTTGCCCATA
>Ga0209121_10002133_pt1 | contig 20294 bp, 10 predicted proteins | sample Cruoilmetagenom3_FD_187292 | JGI IMG/M metagenome (GOLD analysis project Ga0209121, IMG submission 187292) | Oil polluted marine microbial communities from Coal Oil Point, Santa Barbara, California, USA - Sample 3 (SPAdes) (version 2) | ecosystem: Environmental > Aquatic > Marine > Oil seeps ...
TTCCATTTAGCAATCCCATCCTGTCAAATATCCTGAGTTTTATCATTGTTTTCCTCATCGTGGCTGTCGTTATAAATGTAATTGGTTTTATAATTCGCAAGCTCATTGCGTTCGCTTCACTGGGGTGGATAGATAGGATATGTGGACTGATATTTGGCTTTATTATCGGGGTCTTTGTAAACTGGATCGTCTGCATCTTAATTCTCTCGTTTTCTCCGAATGGGAAGGATTTGATAGCCAATTCCCGGTTCGCTCCGGGGATACTCTCCTCGGGGAGCTTCTTCAAGAAATATTTTCCGAAACCGAGACAGGAAGAGAAGAGGGAGCATAAGGGGAAGGGAGCGAACATCGATACTGCACTCTTCTCTCTGGGGTCTGAGGATTTTGTGGTGTGATTGGTCCTCACATATCTCACAGGACACCAGGATTTTTCATTTTTTTCTTATTGCCCTTTTGTTTTCCTGCCTTACGGTAGGCGTGTTGTAGATTTTTGCAACAGGGAATTTTCTGCTTGACTTTCCCTCTTTTTTGGGTTACAATAGGATCGTATTTTACTTTGCAGGTAATCTCTCGTTGAAATTTTTTAGGTTTTGTTCTATTACAATTTTTATGTTAGAATACATAATGTAAAATTACATAAAATCCTTTGCGTGTCTTCTTACCTCAGGGTTGGAAAGGGGGTAGCTCAATGATAAACCCGTTTATTTATGGCGAGGAAGTGGTAGGCGATAGTTTTATCAACAGAGAAGATGAGTTGAGAATGCTTACCAGGGATATAGAAAGTAATGAACGCATATTTCTGATCTCTCCCAGAAGATACGGAAAAACTTCATTGATAGTCAGTCTGTTTAGTATTTTAAGAGAGAGGAGATGGTTGACCGCAAGAATCGACCTGTATAAAGCAACTTCATTAGAAAGTCTGGCTAATTTATATGGTGTTTCCATAATCCGTTCAATTGAATCAAAGCCTGAAAAATGGATAAGATTTTTGAAAGAATTTATCCCAATGCTCAGACCAACAATCACCATTAATCCAGATGGACAAGCTGAATTGAGTCTGAACCTGCATCCCCGAGAACAAAACATCGAACTGCTTCTTGATAAACTTTACAATCTACCAGAAGAGATTGCTGTAAGACACAAAAAACGGGTTGCTATTGCCTTTGATGAATTTCAAGAGATACGGACACTTAATGGCGAGAAAATTGAAAAAGCCTTGCGGGCAAACATCCAGAGACATCATAATGTAAGTTATATATTTGCCGGGTCGAAAAAAAGAATGCTCTACGATATGGTGTCCAAGCCCTCCAGTGCGTTTTATAAAATGGGTAAGGTGATCCATTTAAACAAAATTAATCGGAAGGATTTTGAAAGATTTATTATCACCAAGTTTTCACAGGCAAGGAGGTCAATCTCAGAGGATGCTCTGGAAAAAATATTTACTATTACCGAAGAAATTCCCTATAATATCCAATTCCTGTGTCACCAAATCTGGGATAAATATTATGGACAGAAGAAAATAACCGTTGATGATGTAGAGGCGACGGTTAAGGACATTGCTTTTGGTCAGACTCCAATATACACCACAATTTGGGACAGATTAACACTGCATCAACGCCGGGTGTTGAAGGCTATCGCCGCTTCGGGAGGGAAGGGTATTTTCTCTCAGGATTTTCGTCAGCAGTATGGTTTAGATTCCCCCGCTTCCGTTCAAACCTCGGTTAATTCATTAATTTCTCACGAGTTTCTCGACAGGGAAAATGACAGCTATGTATTTCTCGATGTATTTTTTAAGGAATGGATAAGTAGAAGAATGTCAGACTTTGGTTCAGAATAGAAAATGAATAGTTTCTGATTAATGAAACACAGAAATTTTGTGATGCCCCCAGTTCTGTTGATCCCAGTTAATCATCGATATCCTTGGTCAATCACATAATAGAGATAAACAAACAAGTTTGAGGAAATGGGGGCGGGTATCGAGAAAAAGGTCTAACTTTGCCAGACAGATACGGGTATTATCTGTTCGAACGAGCCCCCCTTACCGTGTGAATATCTCCCCTTTTTATATGAAAATCCATGGTCGGAGAGGATGATTGCCGTCCCCTTCCTTATCTCCTTGAGTATCGGGGCTACCATTGACCCTATCTCCTTTTTCAGGCTTTCATAAAGTGGACAGAGTGCAAGTGTGGTGGTGTGGATGTGGTTGTCTATCAGGTTGAAGTGGATCAAAGTCGGGTCAGATGCCCCCTTCAGAAGGTTGATTGTCCTCACTCCGTCCCGCTCTGCAGATATCTCAAAGATAATTGGTTCTTTTGTAAATCCTCTGAGGAGTTCTTCTCTATTTATCAGTGTGGAGGTTGGTATCTTTGCCAGTATTGGAAATTCTTCCATAAACTTGAGGGGATAAAGCCATCCCTTGAGCTCCCCTTTCAGAAAATTGTAGAGGTCCCATCTCATACAGTCAAATATGATGAATGTATGGAGACCATCCGGATACTTTTCGTATATTTTAATGGGAAGCTCTCCAATGGGAAGTATATCCATACCCCCCTTAAATCTCTTTTCAAATTGTCTTACGAGGTTCTCTACTTTCATTGCAAGTTTTTTTACCACCCCCTTTGGCAGTATGTCAAGCTGGAAGTTCAAAAGGTCGATCTTTTCAACGAGGAAATTTAACGGAGAGATAACATTTATATATGTTTTGACCCCCGATGTCTTCGGAAATAAAGAGGACAGAGAGCGACACTCGATGAATGCCTTCCCAAACTCAACCTGTGAAAGGGGGTTTTTTATTGAGAGAAATCTCCTTTCATCAACATCGCTCCTCTCCTTTGTGAGAAACTCCTTCACTGCGAGTCCACACAGAAGTCCCGATAGCCTCTCTAATTCTATAAACCCCACGAGGTCCCCTGCAGACATTCTCCTTATCCCGATCTCATCAAAAAGTTCTTCTATCACCCCACTTTCTCTGAGTTCATCGTCGAGTTGGGGATAGACCTCCGCCACCTTCTTCATGATCCCGCGTATCTTTTTCTCCTTGGCGGCATCCACTCCAAACCTTGAAGAGAGTATTTTTGAACCCTTTGCAAGACCGTGTTGAGAGAGAACCAGGGAAGCAAATCCCGCAAGGAGGAGTTCGTCCTCCTTTGCGCATATATATGGGGTCAGTGATTCCTTTAGTTCCCTGAAAGGCGTGGTGTCTTTATCCTTGATATGGATATAAATCCCTTCGTCCGCATCACCGAGCCACCTATCAAATATCTCTCTTGCTTCTTTTACCGATAGCACCTTGTCGAGGAGTTCTTCCCTGATGAGAGAAAAGTCCCTTTTCTCTACAACTCTTCTGCCCGTAAGTGCCTCATTTACCGCATCAATGAGAGTATCCGACAGTGTAGAACGGAGTATAGAGACGGGGTCTTTTGCATCTGAAAGTGTAGAGATTTTTTTAATATCCCTTGCCAGATCCTCCTTCCCGAGAAGTGATATTGAAAGGGCATATCTTTGAAGCTTCAGTCTCACATCATCCCTCCCAAATGCAGATATGTATTCACGAATTCCTCCTTTTATAAATTCCACGATCTCTTGCGGTGTCGGAAGTTCCACTTTTCCTTTGATGTTGAACCCGCACCTGCATAGGGGATAATAGGCAAGTTCCCTCTCAACATCTCTCTCACATCTCTCCGGGATACCGGAAAGAATAGCCTGAAGGGCAACCGCATCGTGTCTTATGCCCCCGATGAGTATCTTTCTGAGTTTTAAAAGCAGGATATACTCTGTCGAACTGCGGATCGAGGGAAGGGCGGAAAATATCTTCCTCTGGTAAAATTCATTGTGTGAGGCTCTGTATCTGTCCAGATAATCTTTGAAGAACTCCCGAAAATCATCCTTTAGCTTTTCAAATTTATCTATATCCTTCAGGTTTTCTCTCATCTCGGAGACCTTTGCCTTCATCTCCTCGGGGACCGAAAGTTCCGGAGCGTACAGGAAGAGATAAATCCTGCGATAGAGAGAATACGATTTTTTGAAGAAGTTGAGATATTTGTAAAAGGTATCAATGCTCCCCCAGAGTCCCGGTTCCAACTTATATGCAAGCCCAGTCAGTCCATCTTTTGAATTTAATCTCGGGTCAATGTTATTACAGAATGTGTGTATAGGTGAGAGGTCAACACCATCCCGAAAAGGTGCAAATGCCGCTTCATTACCTTCATCCTTCACAAAACTTGCATACTCTTTCATTCCCCCCTCAAGTTCCTCCTTAAGTTTCTTTGCCCTTTCCCAGACCTCCATCTGTTCTTTTATTGTGAATGGCTCGATCTCCCGAAGCAGTGGTGTTCCCCGAAGTATCTCAACAACCTCTTCTTTGACGATATCCCCCCTCGAAAGAGACTTTACAGAGTGAGTATATATCTTTGCCGGCGAAAATTCCCTTATCTCCCTTTCCAGACCGTAAGGGGTGATATAACCATTCGAAATGAGTACGGAGAGAAGAAAGTTGAAGGAGTGCTCGTCGAGCCCGAACTCGCTCTTTACGAGAAGTTTTTTTACATCCTCAATTCTCGTCCTTCCATCTTCGGGTATAGCCTCCACTATTCTCTTAAGAAGCTCATTTTTCCCCGGGTTTACATCTGGATAGAATGCCTTCCCCCTTTTCTTTACCACCTTAAGCCTCTCTATGGGTGCAATATCTCCAATAATTCTTCCTTCCTCAAACTGGATGAAGAGTTCCTGAACAGTAAACCTTCCGGCATCTGGTACAAGGGGCATAATATCGGAATGTCTCGGATATAAAGACACAAGGGGTGCATCAAATATCTTTGAGAGAAGTTCAGAGAATGTACCAAAGTGGGGGAGAGGTGGCCTCTCTATCTTTCCCATCCAGTATATCTTTCCATCAAAATATATATCCTTCACGATCTGTTCCGCCCTTGCCTTCTCTTTTGCTATAAGCTTTTTTGCCTCCTCCTTGAGTTCCTCATCCTCTATCCTCGTATGTGCGAGGAACTCCCTGAGTTCTTCTGCTTCCCCGGGAAGTGGTTCTCTTGGTTGCCATATGAGAATGGTATTTGCAAACCTATTAACCGGCAGGGTCTTGTAAAGGGATGATTCCGGGAAGAGGAGAAGTAGTGAGAAATCTGCATCTCCTCCCTCTATCTCCTCCAGTGCCTTTTCTATGTCCTTTAGGCCAAGAGAAGATGTGAACAATACAGAGCCCTTTCTTATTGTGTTTTGCCAGAGGAGGGTCGTTTTCTGGGGGTATGGTCCGATCTCACACAATGGAAGGACGGGAATTCTTATATTTGAAAACAGAGTCCTGTAGAAGTCCTCACCTTGTGGGAGTTTCTTTTTCTCTTCCTCCGTTTTTCTCCTTAAAAGTTCATATACATTCGGGGACAGGTCTATATAGTATCTATCTTCCTTGTGCCTCACATATGGGGAGTCCTCTTCCAGTCTATCGAGAATCCTTTCCTTTATATAGAGGTAGTTTGACTCGGGAGAGAGGAGGGAGAGCTTTTCCAGGATGAGGTCTGTTATCTCTTTATGTGTCAATCTCTCTATCGTACCCGACAATTCAACAAGTATGAGGAGCTTTATCACCCTCATTGCGATTCCCTTCTCCCTTGGGGATGAAAAGATATTATCTATGTTTGTCTCGTAATACATATATACCCTCGAATAATAAGGTGATGTCGCTTTTGACTCCTTTATTCTTTCAAGAAAGTGGTCAAAGATCCTGTCCGGTGAGAGGAGATTTGTGGCGTCCTCGTCAAGCATTCCCCTTATTTTCCTGTCGGGGTCGCCCTTCAACTGGTAGTGTATGAAATCGATCATTCCCCTGTGTTGAGAAAAGAGTGGTGTGAGCGCCTGAAGGAAGTCCACGGTCTTCGGATGGACGGGATAGATGGAGAGAAAGAATTTTTTCTCCTTGAAGAAATCTGGATAGAAACCGCACAGTCTCTCATAAACATCCTCTATACCCTTTTCGTTCTTCTTTTTTACAATTCTCTTCGGGATTAGTTCTTCTATATGATGGGCAGATAGTAGAAGTCTCTTCGGGTATCTGTCTTTTATGCGATTCATTAACCTCTCATCTATGTGTCCTCCAATCTCTTCAATGTTCTCCTGCAGCGCACAGACGGGATACCACGGGTGATCGTGTGTGAACTCCCCCATAAACTGGAGAAACCTCAGGTCATCCGTAAATGAGGCGGGTGTGGGTTTTGACCTGAGAAACTCCGAGAGTTCGTCTATGAGGATCAAAATACTGTCTATCTCGTTTTCTTTCCTTATCCTTTCAACCCTCCCAAAGGAGACCTTTCTATCGTACCTCTCCTTTAAAGGATTTTCCTCAAATGTAGAGAGAAACTGCTTTACAATTACTCCGGCTCTCTCTTTTTCATCTTTACAAATTTTTATCCATTCACCCTCTTTCATCCCAATTTTCTTCAGAAAATCATCCTTCAGGAATGGGAATACAAACCTCTGGAAGTTCTTTATGAGGTATGATTCATCGGAGAGAACGACTGGTTTTTTAAAACTAGTCTCCACGCTTTTCTCAATTTCCATTATTACTATATCTTCAAGGGGTTCATCCCCCTTGTAGAAGTGAAGTGGAATGAGAACGGGAAGGATGCATTTCTCTCTTAGGTTGAGGTACTCGGCAAGTTGAGGAAATATCTCCCAGAACTCGCTATGGGTTGATAGTAGATATAGAATAGAGAGGAAGTGTGACTTGCCCGAACCATAGTTTCCTTTTAGGAAAAACCCACAACCTTCTCCCTCTGATATGTGCCGCAGTATGGATGAGAGGTTGTGGTGAACCTCGTCAGTGACACAGAAATTTTGAACGAGCGAGAGAATTTTCTCCTTCCTTCGGGAGAGTGCCTCCTCGATCTGTATAACGGTCTGTATGGGTGGCAGATGGACGAGGTCTTTTATCTTCAACTCCATTTTTCCACCTTTTTCATCAGTCCAAATAGTGTTTTTACTCCCGGGTGGGTTGAAAGTGCCCGAGATATGAGAGAGAGAGCAACTTCCTTCTCACCCAGTGCGTTCAGAACATTAAAGAGAGCAGTTCGTGTATAATAATTCTCGGGTTCCTCGAGAAAACTCACAGAGAGGAGCTCTTTCGCCTCTTTATACATCCCCAGTCTCTTGTACGAGAATCCCAGCATGTTACGATTGAACGCCGTCTTTGAGAGTTCGTATGCCTTTTTAAAACACTCCAACGCCTTCTCCTCATCCCCTTCCTTGCTGTACAATCTACCAAGAAGTGAGTGAATATGGGGATTTTCTTGATGTGTCGGCACGAGAAGAAGGAGTTCAAGCTCCCTTATTGCATCTACCCTCGGAATCTTCTCTGTTCTCGAAACTAGGAGTCTTTCGGTGAGGAATTTTGATTCGGGTATGAGGGTTTTAGCCTCTTTATAGAGCCTCGCAGATTCGTTCAGGTCCTCTGTCATTGAGGCGAGTAGAGAGAGCAATTTTGCCTTTTCTCTCGTCGATGTAGCAAAGGGTAATCTTCTTTTTATAAGTTTCTTCGCAAGTTCGATGTTTCCCTTGGCCTTTATAATCCATATAAGTTCCCGAATGTCGTTTTTCTCAACATCGCAGGTTTCAATTTCATCCCACGAGCCGAGTTTTGCGAGGGCAAGGAGTTTTATCTTCTTTGTAAAAGGGGATCTGTTTCCAAGTCTTAATGCCCTCTCAATATAGAGGAGACAGTTTGAAAACTCACCCATAAGATAATAGAGATAACCCACCTGCGATAGATAGAAGTTATCTCCCCCCGCCTCTATCTCCTTATATAAGGCGAGCGCCTCTCTATACCTTTTTTCCTTTCTCAGTCTTCCCGCGAGTTTCAGTTTCTCCCGATAGGCATCCATCCTTAGTTCTTTAATATTGGTTTTCACTGATTATCCCAAATTATGCGTTAAGAAACCACAAGATTACACGAGATTATCACAAGATATTTTAAAATAAAGAACTTACAATAATTAAATAAGAACCATCTTTTCACCCAAAAGGTGAAAACCCGCAATCTAAATAATTCTTATATGATCTGTGTTCACCCAGCACCTATGCCCCGCACCTAATAGGTGCGAGGGTATGCATAGGTGCTGGGTTTATCCGTGATTACCCGTGATTATCCGTGGTTAATGCATATTCTGGGATTATGTAATCTCAAAGATTTATCTTTTAATCTGTCGCGTTTACTCTTTTATATTTTACACCCAATTTTTTAAAAAGTCAAGGAAAAATTTGGCGGATAATAAAGAAGAATCTTTTATAATTGCCTTTTTAATATATCTCTGTGTCTATCCCTGCCTGCCGGCAGGCAGGTGCGTCCGATTTTCCTTTTTTTCTCTTGACTTTTTCTGTATTCTGTGATATAATAAACTGCAAAATATCCATCCAGATTTGGGTTAAGTAAATTCTACAAAGAGACCGGAGAGGTCACAGAAGGAGGACTAATGATACAAAAACTGAGGAAGCAGATCACCGTGTTTTTATGGTTTGCTGTAGCAATATTCGTCGCCTTCATTTTTTTTCAGTGGGGTATGCGGTTTACCAGTTCCCGTTCACTCACCGAAAGGCAAAAGGGAATTATAGCGAAGGTTAATGGTAGACCCGTTTCCAGCGTGGCTTACAATAACCTTGTGGCGAATTATGTGGAGATGGGATATACAGAGGACGAATCGGGAGATTCGGCATTTAAATCCCTGGTGGAAGCCACTATCTTGAGAGAATTTTACGAGACAGCAAAACTGCTCCCGAGTGACAAGGAGATAATAGAGGTGATAAAGACGAGTCCACCTCCAGAAATACTCGAGGACACATTGTTCTACACAAATGGAAACTTCGATTATGCAAAGTATGGGGAAATATTAAAAAATCCTCAAAATGTGAATTATTTCAGACAGTACGAGACATGGATAAAGAATGCCCTACCCAGACAGAGACTCTCCACATATCTACTCTCGACAGTCCAACCCATCACCGAGATAAGTGAGTATCTAAAGAGAAACATAGTATTTACAGCAGAATACGGAGAGGTATATATAGAAAATATGCCCGTTGAGTTTACGGAGGAGGACTTACGGGAATACTACAAGAGGGAGAAAGACTGTTTCAAGAGACCGCGGTACAAACTTGTAAAATTTGTCAAATTTGACCTCTCGCCGTCCCTTGAGGATGAAAGACTGCTGATGGAAGAGGCAAGGGATATAATGTCACAGATAGAGTCTGGTGTATCGTTTGACACACTCGCGTACCGTTTCACTGACGATGTGAAGACCAAAAGGGATTTCGGCTATCTCGGTTTTATAAAGTGGGGTGAGATTGAAAGGAAGCTCGAGGATGTGATATTTTCCATGTCAAAGGATGAGGTGAAAGGTCCCATAAAGACTGAAGAGGGAGTATATATTCTGAAATGCAAAAGTAGGAGGAGAAATTCCGTTGAGATATCACAGATATTTCTGAAGTTTACCCCATCCTATGAGACCAGAAATACGGTTATGGGAAAGGCGTTCTCGTTTATTGACCTTGCGGGGGAGAACGGATTTGAGGAGACTGCAGAAGATATGAATCTCGAAGTTAGAACTGTCACAGATAACAGGGCAGACAACATGGATATATCAAGTTTCCTTCTCAACGCAAAAAAGGGCAAGATATCTCAACCCGTGCCAAGGATGAATGGGATATATGTATTGATATACGAGGGAGAACTTCCCGAGGTTCTACCTCCTTACGACGATATAAAGAAAGAGGTGAGGGAGAAATTCCTCGAGGAGAAGAGAGAGAAGATAGCAAGAGGAAGACTCTCGAAGGTAAAAAAGGAGGTAGAAGGTGGCAAGAGCCTCGTCGGGACGCTTAAGGATTGCGGAATTGCCCATAGAATTGCCAAAAATTTTACAATTACAGACCCTCCCGCTGTTCTGCCCACGGAGCCCGCATTCTATGGAGCTCTCTGGGCAATGAATGAGGGAGATTTGAGTGGTCCGGTCATGGGGAGAAAGTATTGCTATATTATCAAGTGTATCAAAAAAAAGCAACCAGAGAAAGAACAGCTCAAGAAGGAATTCGGAGATTTTCAGGTAGAGATGTGGAGGGAAGAAAGGGACAAGATATTCGACGAATGGCTCAAAGCACAAATAGCAAGAGCGAAGATAGAAGACTTTAGATATTAAACTAAAATTAAAAATCAAAATGCAAAGATTAAAATGACATATCAAAAATCAAAAATAAGCCCTGTCCTGCTAGAGGCGGGGCAGGGATTTCACTTATTTGAAAAAATATTTTAATCTGTGAAAATCTGTGGTTGTAATTTTGATTTTTGATATTTGAATTTACTATGCCCCTGTAGCTCAGCGGATAGAGCACCGGTCTTCGGAACCGGGTTGGCGGGAGTTCGAATCTCTCCAGGGGTGAAAAGGACGGAAAATGGAGTACATCGGCTTGCCGATGTGCAATACAGGCTTTGCCAAGGCTAAAGAACTACGACCTATCGCCGTATTTGCTAAAATTTTTGATATTTGCATTTTGATATTTCATATGGATTCCAGGTTGGGGCACAGAGAGAGATTGCGAGAGAAATTTATGAAGTCGGGGTTAAAGGGCCTTCACGATTACGAGGTCGTGGAACTACTTCTCACCCTCGGTACTCCACGGAAGGACTGTAAGGAGCAGGCAAAGGCGTTGATAAAAAAATTTAAGACCCTGAGGGGGGTTATAGATGGAGATGAAGACGAACTACAGGAGATAGATGGGATTGGTCCCAAAAATATCTTTGGAATGAGCTTTGTTAGGGAGATGGCGGAGAGGTATCTTGAAGATAGAATAGTAAAGGAGGAGATTTATAGAACTCCGCAGGATGTGGTTGATTATCTTTATGTATCGATGAGGGGATTAAAAAGGGAGATCTTCAAAACTCTTTTTCTGGATGTGAAAAACAGATTGATCGCCGTGGAGCGTATGTTCAAGGGAACGGTTAGCTCGTCGGCTGTATATCCGAGAGATATCGTTAAAAGTGCGATAAAAAAGGATGCGAGTTCTGTTATCCTCGTCCACAATCACCCATCGGGAGACCCGACACCCTCTTCTGAGGACAAGAGGATAACGAAAGATGTTGTAAATGCACTCAAGGCGGTGGATATAAGGGTGTTGGACCATATAATAATTGGAGATAATAGATACTTCAGCTTCGCATCGGAAAAATTGCTGTAATAAACCACAGAGGACGCAGAGGGCACAGAGAGGTAAAATATAAAAATGCAAAGTGCAAATTGCAAAATTAAAAGACTAACCACGAAGGCACGAATAGGGTAAATATTAAAATGAAAAACGAAAAATTAAATTCCAAAGTCCAAATATTAGATGAAGATAGGTGGTAGGCATTGGTTGTTGGGTCATTGGGTATTGGAATTTGACATTTTGTTGGAAATTGGCAATTGGAAATTTGACATTCTAAACGGTGTCTTCGTGCCTTGCCTGCCTGCCGGTAGGCAGGGTGGTGAAGAATCTTCAATTTTCAATTATCAATCGTCAATTGTAAACGGTCGTTAGTCATTGGGTCATCAGGAGTGACATCCTTTAGGATGTTAGTCAATTTGTCATTGGGTCATTTTTGATTTTTGCATTTTGATATTTGATTTTATATGGGGGTGCTATGTACGGAGAATTTAAGAACGAATCCATAATAGATTTTAAAAGGGAAGAAAACAGAAGGAAGATGGAGGAAGCACTGAAAAGGGTGAAGACAGAACTCGGAGGGGAATATCCAAACATAATTGGTGGAAAGAGGGGAGAGGTCAGAAATCCCATAGAATCCATAAATCCATCGCACAAGGGCGAAGTTGTGGGAATTGTGGAAAACTCGTCGATAAAAGATGCAGAGAGAGCACTTGAGGTTGCGGAGGAAACATTCAGGAAATGGAGATACACAAGGGCGGAGGATAGGGCGGAATACCTTTTCAAGATGGCAGATATAATGAGAAGACGGAGGTTTGAACTCGATGCCTGGCTCGTATACGAGGTCGGTAAATCCTGGCTTGAGGCAGATGGGGATATTGCTGAGGCAATAGACTTTCTTGAATATTATGGCAGAGAGGTCATAAGATATGGAGAAGGTGGATATGTCACTCCAGTTGCGGGAGAGAAACCAGAGATGTGGTATATACCACTCGGTGTGGGTGTGTCTATACCACCGTGGAACTTCCCGATGTCAATACTTACAGGTATGACTGCTGCCGCATTTGGGGCAGGAAATACCGTTATATTGAAACCCTCATCTGATTCGCCCGTTACGGGTGCAAAGTTTATGGAAGTCGTTGAAGAAGCCGGTGTGCCCGATGGTGTTGTAAACTTCCTACCCGGGAAAGGAAGCAAGATCGGTGATGTTCTTGTGACCTCGCCGAAGACACGCTTTATAACTTTTACGGGATCAAAGGCGGTCGGTCTGAGAATAGTGGAACTTGCAAGCAAACTATCGAAGGGACAGAAGTGGATAAAGAGGGTGATTGCGGAGATGGGCGGGAAGGATACAACTATAGTAGATTCTGAGACAGACCTCGATTCCGCCGTCAATGGAGTAATTGCATCCGCTTATGGATACCAGGGTCAGAAATGTTCTGCCTGCTCAAGGGTTATAGCCCTCGGGGACATTTACGACGAATTCGTCGACAAACTTGTTCAGAAGGCAAAGGAGATAAAACAGGGCCCCCCGGAAGACCCCGAACACTATATGGGTGCCGTTATAAATGAGAGGGCATATAGAAGCATTTTTGAATATATAGAGATCGGCAAGAGGGAAGGAAAACTGGTTCTGGGTGGCGAACCCGCAGAAGGAGATGGATACTATATAAAGCCCACCATAATAATTGATTTAGACCCCAAAGCAAGAATAGCACAGGAGGAGATATTTGGGCCCGTTCTCGCCGTCGTACCGGCGAAGAACTTCGACGACGCCTTAACGATAGCAAATTGTACAGACTACGGCCTGACGGGTTCTGTATATACGAGAAACAGGGAGAAGATAGATAGGGCAAAGAGGGAATTTCATATCGGCAACCTTTACATAAACAGAAAATGCACCGGTGCACTCGTCGGCGCCCATCCGTTTGGTGGATTCAATCTCTCCGGAACGGACACGAAGACGGGTTCGAGGGACTATCTTCTCTTCTTCCTTCAGGCAAAGGCGATATCAGAGAAGATATGAGGATCCATATAATCACATACGGCTGCCAGATGAATGTGTACGACTCGAGGATGGTCGCATCCCTGTTTAAGGGAGAAGGAGTTGAGGAAACAGATAATCCAGAAGATGCCGACATAATCATAGTAAATACCTGCAGTGTAAGAGAACACGCCGAGAGGAGGGCGCTCGGCAGAATATCAAGTCTTCAAAAATTGAGAAGAGAAAAACCAGAACTTGTGCTGGTTGTAATTGGATGTATGGCAGAACGCCTCGGGGATAATATTCCCGGGGCGGATTTTTTTATAGGGCCAAGGAAATATGATAGATTACCAGAGACTATAAGAGAAATAGTAAGTAGTAAGCAGTATGCAGTAAGCAGTCCCAGTGGAATAGTTACCCTGTTGAATAGCTCCGCTTCCACAGGGCAAGTAACATTCCACCCCATACGCTATCGCTACAGGGTAAACGGGATAAATAGGCAGTATGCAGTAGGCAGTATGCGGGTAGGAGCAACCTCCAGGTTGCGAAAACCTCCTCACCCTTATCCCGAGCCCGATAGAGGCGTAACAGCCTTTCTCCCCGTGATGAGGGGGTGTGATAATTTCTGTTCTTATTGTATCGTTCCCTATGTGAGGGGAAAAGCAGTATCAAGAAACCCCGAGGATATTCTTGATGAATTGAGATATTTAAAAGAAAGAGGGGTCAGGGAAGTGGCCCTACTTGGTCAGAGTGTAAATGAGTACAGATACGGTGAAACTCCATTTCGCCAACTTCTGAGAATGGTGGATAAGGAGTCGAGCGGTGTGAGAATAAGGTTTCTGACCTCGCATCCGGCGTATATGAATGATGAACTGATAGAAGCGATAGCAGAATGCAATTCCGTATGCGAGAGTGTCCATCTCCCCCTCCAATCGGGTTCCGACAGAATCCTACAGTTGATGGAGAGGAGATATAGCGTAGATGAATACAGACACTGGATTCGACGACTGAGAGACAGAATTGAGAACATCGCCATAACCACAGATATTATAGTGGGATTTCCCACCGAGACGGAGGAGGATTTCAAGAAAACACTCGATATTGTGAGGAAGACGAGATTCGATTTTGCGTATATGTTTATGTATTCAAGGAGGGAGGGCACAAAAGCGGCGGGATTTTCCGACGGTGTCTCACTCGAGGTGAAGAAGGGGAGACTCGAAAGACTTATAGCGCTTCAGAACGGGATAACGAGAGAGAAAAACGGAGAGCTCGTGGGGAAGGAGGTCGAAATACTAATAGAGGGAAAGAGTAGAAGGGAGGGTCTTCCAATGGGAAAGACCAGAACGGGGAAAGAGGTAATAATAAAAATGCAAAGTGAAAAATGCAAAGTGCGAAATGTGAAAATGGGCGAGTGTGTAAATGTGTATGTAGAATCCATTTCGGGATGGACACTGATAGGAAAAACCCTCGAATGAAGTTGGCAAAATGTCTGAGATCTGGGACTTGAAATTTGTGATTTATTCATATTGATATGTGGTATATCGGGATTGATATTGGGTCAGTGAGTGTAAATGTTGCCCTGATGGATGAGAGAAAAAGAATCCTGAAGGTGCTTCCATATACAAGACACTACGGTGACCCTGTGAAGGCGCTAAAAGGTCTATTTGAGCTCATTGTTGAGGATGTTAAGACTGTAAATGAGATAAAGGTCACAGGGACGGGTGGTAAGCTCATTGCCCCTATATTAGGGGCAAGTTTTATTAATGAACTACCCGCACAGGTGGAAGCAGCACGACGGTTTTACAAAGAGGCAAGAACTATAATTGACATAGGTGGTGAGGACTCAAAGTTTATTGACATTACAAAAGAAGATTATGCTATGAATGAGCTCTGTGCCGCCGGAACGGGCTCGTTTCTTGAACAGCAGGCGTCGAGACTGGGCATATCGATAGAAGAATTCGGCGAGATGGCGCTTATGTCGAAAGCACCTCCGAGAATTGCCGGTAGATGCACCGTATTTGCAAAGACCGATATGATACATCTGCAACAGGAGGCAACACCCGATTATGAGATAGTCGCCGGCCTCTGTTTTGCACTCGCAAGAAATTTCACATCGGAGATAGCGAGGGGTAGGGAGATCATTTCACCCGTCTTGTTTCACGGTGGCGTTGCATACAACAGGGGTATGGTAAAGGCATTCAGGGAGGTGCTTAACCTGAAAGACAACGAATTGATCGTTCCGAAACACCGTGCGGAGATGGGTGCAATAGGTGCGGCGCTCATCGCCATGGAAGGGGAAAATGGGAATGAAATTAGCATCGTCCGGTGCATAGATGGACTCTCTTCTTATATGAGAACCCGAAAATTTGGCTGGCGTTCGCTCTCCCCACTTTCCGTATCAAAATCAAAACTTCCCGATTATGATGAGAGTGATTGCAGACTTAATAATCACGGGATAGATGCCTTCATCGGCGTTGATGTTGGATCGATAAGTACCAATGTTGTCGCGATAGACAGGAATAAGAATCTAATTGGAAAGGTCTATCTCCTTACTGCGGGTCGTCCAATAGAGGCGGTCCGTAGGGGAATAAAAGAGATCGGAGAGAAGGTTGGCAGGCACATTAGGGTTGTGGGCGCTGCCACCACCGGGTCGGGCAGGTATCTCACTGGTGATTTCATCGGCGCGGATGTTGTAGTTAATGAGATAACGGCACAGGCAAAGGCGGCGATCCATATAGATCCCAAGGTTGATACGGTTTTTGAGATTGGGGGTCAGGACTCAAAATATATATCCATAGAAAATGGAGCGATCGTCGATTTCGAGATGAACAAGGTGTGTGCAGCCGGCACCGGGTCCTTTCTCGAGGAGCAAGCGGAGCGTCTGGATATAGAGATAGAGGAATTTGGCGGTGAGGCACTTGGGGCATCCGCCCCGTGCGACCTCGGTGAGAGGTGCACGGTTTTCATGGAGACGAACCTCGTAGCCTATCAGAGAAAGGGCGCGAGGAGGGACGACCTCGTGGCGGGTCTGTGCTATTCTATCGTGAAGAACTACCTCTCTCAGGTAATCGGCAGGAAACGCATAGGAAAAAATATCCTCTTCCAGGGTGCTGTTGCATTTAACAGGGGTGTGGTGGCTGCGTTTGAGAATCTGCTGGATGCCCCGATAACTGTGCCACCCAACCATCATGTCACCGGTGCAATCGGCGCGGCGATCGCCGCCTTGGAAAAGGAGGGTTGTACCACCAGATTCAGGGGATTTGATGTAATACCGGAGGTTAAATACACGCAAGAGGTTTTTGAATGCAAGCACTGCCCGAATAGATGTGAGATCAAGAAGGTCACCATCGAAGACGAGACCACGCTGTTCTACGGCGCGAGGTGTGAACGATACGAAAAGGAAGGTATAAGGAAGTCCACCACAGATTTGCCCAATTTATTCTCGGAAAGGGAGCAGTTACTTCTGTCCGCCTGCGGGCAAACCTCTACCGGTCCGCGCGTGGGTATACCATATGCATCGATATTTCTTGAATTCCTGCCCTTCTGGTACAGATTTCTATCGGAATTGGGGTTTGAGGTGGTTCTATCAGATAAGACAAACAAGAGGATAATCCACGATGGGGTGAGCTCGTCCATCGCCGAGTTCTGCTTCCCGATAAAGCTTGTGCACGGACATGTAATAAACCTGCTTAGAAAGGGCGTTGATTTTCTGTTTTTACCAAGCGTCATTGATACACCACCTCCATCCGGTATGAAACGCGGCTATATCTGCCCGTATAATCAGGAGATACCTCATATTATTATGGCATCTTTGAAACCAAAGACGAAGATCCTGCACCCCATCATCTTTTTTAGGTCCGAGAAAAATCTCACCGGCACATTGATAGAGTTTGGTCGCAAACTCGGCAAGAGCCCCTTGCGGGTGAGAGCCGCAATAGGTGCCGCCAAATCCGCACAGGATAACTTCTACAAAAAGGTAAAACTGCGCGGAGATGAGATTATGAATAAGATAGACGATGCGCTCACTCTGGTTGGCAGACCCTACAATACCTGCGATGAGGGTGCGAGTCTTGAGGTCCCCAAAAGGCTGAGGCAACTGGGCAAATTTGTGATTCCGATGGACTTCATCTCGTCCACCAGCGATATACTTACCGATTGGCCGAGTATGTATTGGATTTACGGATATAAAATCTTGAGTGTGGCAAGAAAGGTAAAGAACGATCCACGCTTGCACGCGGTGTTTATGACAAACTTTGGGTGTGGGCCCGATTCATTCATTCTGCAGTATTTTCGTAAAGAGATGGGTGGTAAGCCATTTCTGCAGATAGAGGTAGATGAGCACTCCGCACCGGCGGGTGTTATAACCAGGTGTGAGGCATTCCTTGAATCCATAAAGAACGCACCCAAGTTGGGTATGGAAGAGTATACACACATAATACCACAATTCAGGAAGTCCTCAAAGAGAACCGTATACCTCCCACATATGGGTGATTGTGTCTTGGCGCTCCGCTCGGCATTTAACAAGTTCGACATTCCAGCGGAGATAATGGAATCAGACGATGAGACACTTGAACTAGGAAGAAAATATACTACGGGGAAGGAGTGCTATCCCTGCGTAATAACAACTGGAGATATGATAAAGACACTGAAATACAAAAATCCCGAGGAGGTTGCATTCTTTATGCCATTCACATATGGACCCTGCAGGTTTGGTCAATACTGCCGTCTGCAAAGGCTCATACTTGACGAGCTGGGGTATGAGGATGTGCCAATCATATCACCGGGTGCACCGGAGTCTCTTTCGTTCTTCAAAGAATATGGTATGTTTTCCCTTTCTTCTGCCTCTCTATTTATAAGGACTCTAAAAGGAGTGGTTGCCATAGACTATCTTCTAAAGCTGCGCAGAGAAAAAAGACCTTACGAACTCGTCTTAGGTGAGACCAACAGATTATATAACAAATATCTCTCGCTAATATGTAACGCCATACAGAATGGTAGAATAGAGGTCGTGTTAAAAAAGGCGGCATCCGAGTTTGTTGCCCTGTCTATAAAATACAATCCAAAGCCGAGAATTGCAATAGTTGGTGAGATATTCGTCCGCTCACATGAGTATAGCAATAATAGGATCGAGAGAAGAGTAGAAGAATATGGTGGTGAGGCGGTATTCCCACCATTCTATGAATGGGGTCTGCACACCTCAGGAACACGGAGAATGGATGCGCGGGTAGAGGGCAGAATCTTTACATACTATCTTACCTATATAAGCGAGTTTTTTATAAGATACTTCGAGCGGAGCCTCTTGCGTTTCGTTAACGGAACATTGAGAACCGAAGAGAGGGTAAAAATCCATAGGATATGGGAAGCGGCTGAACCTTATTTAATCAAGTGGTTTGGCGAGCCCGCCTTAAGTATCGGTGACTCTGTCCTCTGGGCAAGGAAAAAGGAGATCGATGGAATTATTAACCTGATGCCATTTACCTGCATGCCGGGTAACATTACCGCCGCTGCATTTAAGCGGGTAGAGGATGACTATGGTCTACCGGTGTTGAATATCACATTTGATGGGCTCGAACAGGCTACGCTTGAGACGAGGTTGGAGACATTTATGTATAGGGTAAAGAGACACAAAAAGAGGACGTCTTAAAGTGTTTTTGGTATAGTTACAAGGTTTGGTGGTGTCTTACCGTTAAGTCCCGCTATCAGATTTTCTACAGCCGTCTCCGCCATCTTGTCCCTTGCCACATGGGTAGCACTTCCTATGTGGGGTAGCAACACCACATTCGACAACCCGAGCAACTCGTGGGAAATTTTGGGCTCGTTTTCGTAAACATCCAGACCCGCACCCCTTATTCTGCCCTCTTTCAAAGCCCGAATGAGTGCCTTCTCATCTATTACCGCCCCCCTTGATGTGTTGATGAGATATGCAGATGGTTTCAAGAGTGCGAGTTCTCTCTTCCCCATCAGATGGTATGTCTTTTCTGTCAGGGGAACATGCGATGAGATAAAATCGGCTCTCTTCAGTAGTTCTTCCATCTTCACCATCTCTGCCCCGATAGCTTTTTGTAAAACCTCGTTCTCGTGATTGTCACAATACAAGACTCTCATTCCAAATCCCCTTCCCTTAAGTGCGAACGCCGTTCCTATTCTGCCCGCTCCGATGAGCCCGAGTATTTTATCCTTGAGTTCGGTCCCGAGGAGTAAGGTGGGAGACCAACCATTAAATCTCTTCTCCCTTGTAAATCTATCTGCCTCGACGATCCTCCTAGCGCAGGCAAAGAGAAGTGCCCATGCCAGTTCGGCGGTTGCGTCTGTAAGTACGCCCGGTGTGTTTGTTACAAGAATTCCCCTTTCATTTGCAGATTTCACATCGATATTCTCATACCCAACCGCATAGTTTGCTATGATTTTCAGCCGTTTGCCCGCTTCGATTACCCTCCTGGTTACGGGGTCTGTGAGAAGACAGAGCAGTCCCTCCACATCGTCAATATTTTCTATTAGCTCGTTTTCGGTAATGGGTCTATCGTGCGGAAAGACGAGAAAATCACCTGTGAATTCTCCCAATCTTTTCATCCCCGCCTCGGGGATCTTCCTTGAAAGAAATATTCTCGCCATGATACCCTCCGGTTTGGAAATAAGTATTGTCAAAAGCTTAACCACAGATTCACCCTGTTAGATGTTTACTATCTAACAGGGGAACCACAGAGGATTATCAGAAGCCTGTAATCTGAAATCTGCAATCTACAATCTACCTCTCTGGGTATTATATCATAGGAAGCAGAGAATGTCAAGAAAAATTTGACTACGGTCCTCCTTGAAAAATGCTTGACAATAGATAAAAGTTATGATATAATAGGATGGTAATTAGTTGGTTAGTTTGTTAGTTGGGAAGTTGGTTAGTTTGTTAGTTTACTGATTTTGTGCTTTCTCGATACATAATTTGGGATCATTATAATGGTAGTGTCAAATAGAATGTGTCCGAAGGATCCGTGCACAGCATCCGTATGGACATGGAAAAGAATATGATGAATAAATGCGAAAAATTAGATTGCTTCGGGGTTGCTTCGGGGGTTGCTTCGGGGGTTGCTTCGGCTTCGCCTCGCAATGACATCCCTCGCAATGACAT
>Ga0209121_10002134_pt1 | contig 20294 bp, 27 predicted proteins | sample Cruoilmetagenom3_FD_187292 | JGI IMG/M metagenome (GOLD analysis project Ga0209121, IMG submission 187292) | Oil polluted marine microbial communities from Coal Oil Point, Santa Barbara, California, USA - Sample 3 (SPAdes) (version 2) | ecosystem: Environmental > Aquatic > Marine > Oil seeps ...
AGAGAGGAAAACGGCGGTTTGGGGTTGGACTTTGGCTTCAACTGCATCGTCAATGAAGAGCTCTGCTATTTGGGCACGTCAGCGGGCTTCACGCTGCAAAACGATATAACGGTGAACTATTTCGAGCGGCTGGGCAACGAGGAGCAGCGTCAGAAATACCTTCCGGGCATGGTCACGGGCGATATCATCACCGCTATTGCGATGACCGAGCCGGGCGCAGGCAGCGATTTGCAGGGCGTTCGCACGATCGCGATAGAGGATGGCGATGATCTGATCATCAACGGCTCAAAAACATACATTACAAATGGCCAGAATGCTGATTGCGTGATTGTGGTGGCCAAAACTGGCCCCAGCCAAGGGGCAAAGGGCACATCCTTGATCTTGGTCGATGCTGGCACGCCCGGATTTGATAAAGGACGCAACCTCGACAAGATCGGCCAACATTCTGCCGACACATCAGAATTGTTCTTCAGCGATTGCAGAGTTCCCAAGGCCAACGTTCTGGGTAACCAAGGTCGCGGATTTGTGTATCTAATGGAGGAATTTCCGCAAGAACGCTTGTCGATCGCGGTCAGCGCGCAGGCTGGTGCGCAGCGGGCATTTGATGAAGCGGTTACCTTTACCAAGGATCGCAAAGCCTTTGGTCAGACCGTGTTCGAATTTCAAAACACCAAATTTACTCTGGCTGATCTGAAGGCAAAGCTGCAAGTCGGTTGGGCGCATCTCGATTGGGCGATCAAGCGGCATTTGGCGGGTGAATTGACCACAGATGAGGCCAGCGCAGCAAAGCTGTGGCACACCGATTTGCAATGGGAAGCGTGTGATAAGGCGCTGCAATTGCACGGCGGTGCAAGCTATATGAATGAATACGCCATCGCTCGCTTGTGGCGTGATGCGCGGGTCACCCGCATCTTTGGCGGCACCAATGAAATCATGAAGGAAGTGGTTAGCCGGTCGATCTGATCAGCAATCATTTCGCCCGCTTCCTTCATCTGCTAGAAACAAGGGAATAATGACAAACCAACCGATCACTTTGGACCAAAGCAAGCCCGCAGCAGCGGGAGATAGCTATTTTAATCGCGAGCTGAGTTGGTTGTCATTTAACGAGCGCGTGTTGGCCGAGGCTTGCAACGAAAACTACCCCTTGTTGGAGAGGCTGCGTTTTCTGTCGATTTCCGGCAGCAATCTGGACGAGTTTATGATGATCCGCGTGGCTGGATTGGTCGGGCAGGTCCAGCGCGGTATCACTCGGTTGGGAATTGACGGGCGATCACCCTCGCAGCAATTGGCGGCGATCCGGGAGCGTCTGGCCACGATCTCGTCTTGGCAGCAAGATATCTGGCGCGATCTGCGCGACCGATTGTCTGATCTCAATATCCATATTGCCGATGAGCAAAAGGTCAGTTCGGCAGAAAATAATTGGCTAAAGCACTATTTCCTCGAAGAAATATTGCCAGTTATCACCCCGCAAGCGCTTGATCCGGCTCACCCCTTTCCCTTCGTCGCCAATGGCGGAATGGGACTGTTGTTTACTCTCACACGCAAGGCCGACGAACAGCAAATCATCGAGATGATCCTGATTCCCTCTGCCTTGCCCCGGTTTGTTCGGGTGCCCGGCCAGGAAGCGATCTATGTCAGTATCCCCAGCCTGATTGTTCGCTTTGCCGAGCATCTTTTTCCTGGCTTCACCATCGAAGGCGATGGCTTGTTCCGGGTGTTGCGCGACAGCGATATTGAGATTGAGGAAGAGGCCGAAGATCTGGTGCGGACGTTCCGCAGCGCGATCCAGCGCCGCCGCCGCGGTCAGGTCATCCAGCTGGAGATAGAGGATGATTTTGATCCAATTGCCGAGCAAGTCTTGCTCGAGCAATTGGGCGTGAACGAGGCTGCCGTCTTCAAACGCGATGGGGTTATTGGGATCGACGGATTGTCAGAAATTGTCGCTGAAGACCGGCCTGATCTGAAGTTTGATGCCTATTCACCGCGCTATCCCGAACGGGTCAGAGAGCATGATGGAGATGCATTTTCCGCCATTCGTGAAAAAGACATCATCATTCATCACCCCTACGAAAGTTTCGAAGTGGTGGTGGATTTTATCCGTCAGGCTGCGGCTGATCCAGATGTAGTTGCGATCAAGCAGACGCTATACCGTGCGGGCAACCAATCCTCTGTCATTAACGCGCTGATCGCAGCGGCAGAGGCCGGCATTTCGGTGACCGCTGTGGTCGAACTAAAGGCGCGGTTTGACGAAGAACAAAATCTGATGTGGGCCAGCAAGCTAGAGCGCGCCGGCGTGCAAGTGATCTATGGCTTTGTCGATTGGAAGACCCACGCCAAGGTCGCGATGGTGGTACGGCGCGAGGAAGAGGGCTTTCGCACCTATTGCCACTTTGGCACCGGCAATTATCATCCGATAACGGCCAAGGTTTACACCGATCTGAGCTTTTTTACCGCTGCGCCAGAGCTGGGCCGCGATGCCGCCAAATTGTTCAATTTTGTCACTGGTTATGTCGAACCAAGCGAGATGGAGATGATCTCAATCGCTCCGCTTAATCTTCGTGAAGAGCTCTATCGCCATATCGATAATGAGATCAAAAATGCGCGCAATGGCCAGCCCGCAGCCATTTGGATGAAGTGCAACCAAATCACCGACAAGGACATGATTGATCGGCTGTATATTGCCAGTCAGGCAGGGGTTGAAATTGATCTGCTATGCCGTGGAATTTGCTGTTTGCGCCCCGGGGTTGTCGGCATGAGCGAGAATATTAGGGTCAAATCGATCATCGGGCGTTTTCTGGAACACAGCCGTATTTATGCCTTCGCTAATGGCAAACCGATGCCGGGCAGCGATGCATTGGTGTTTATCTCTTCGGCTGATTTGATGAGCCGCAACCTTGACCGTCGGGTAGAAACTCTGATCCCGATCACCAATCAAACCGTGCACGATCAGGTTTTGCAGCAGGTGCTGTTGGCTAATGTGTTGGACAATGAACAAAGCTGGCGGTTGAATGAAGATGGCACATATTCGCGGGTCGAACCGGGCGAGAAGCCGTTCAATTGTCACCGCTATTTTATGACCAATCCGTCGCTGTCGGGCAGGGGTGGCTCGCTGGAAAGCGGCGGAGTTCCTAAACTGGCGCTGCGCAAGGGACGCGCCGCATGACTTTGCGTGCCAAACGCACTGATCGATCCGGTTCCTTCTCAGGCAATAAAGCCGAACGCGCGATCATCGATATTGGATCGAACACGGTGCGTATGGTGGTCTATGGCGGCAGTCTGCGCGCGCCGCTGGTCTTGCTAAACGAGAAAGTGGCTGCCCGGCTGGGTAAGGACATGGCCGAGACAGGTAAACTGCCCAAGGATGCGAAAGAATTGGCGATGCGGGGGCTGCGCCGGTTTGTCTTGTTGTTGGAAGATCTGGGTGTCGATGATGTCGATACGGTTGCCACGGCGGCTGTGCGCGATGCCAAAAATGGGGCGGACTTTATCGCTGAGGTTAGGGCGCTTGGCCTGTCGCCCCGGGTCATTTCGGGCGAGGAAGAAGCCTGCCTCAGCGCCAGCGGCGTATTGGGTGCATTCCCAGGGGCCGATGGTCTGGTCGTCGATTTGGGCGGAGGCAGTTTAGAATTGGTACGGATCGCAAATGGACAGACCGATGCGGCCACATCCTTGCCATTGGGCACCCTCAGACTGCCCGAATATCGCAGTGACAAGCCAAAAGAGATGAAGAAAGAGCTGGTCCAGGCGCTGAAAAAGGGTGGCTGGAGCCAAGCGATTAACGCGCCGCTCTATTTGGTTGGCGGCACCTGGCGGGCAATGGCAGTTTACGCAATGCAGGCGCGCAATTACCCATTGACCGACCCGCATGGATTCACTTTGGATGCTGATGAAGCGATGGACTTGGTCGATACTTTGGCCGCCAGTAATCCTGACAAACTGCAAGCTATGCCGAGAATATCCAGCATGCGTGGCGCAAGCATGCCCGATGCGGCGGTGCTGTTGCAGGCGATGCTCAAGAAATTGGAGCCAACTGGATTGGTGTTCTCTTCTTGGGGGCTGCGTGAAGGTTTGCTGTATGATCGCTTGCCTTCGCACAGCAGATCGCAAGACCCGTTGCTGGCCGGGTTAACTGTATTCGCAGCGCAACGCGGGGCCCCGCCCACTTTGGCCGCCCGCATTGCGGGTTGGACGGCGGGCGTGGTCCCGGCCAACAGCTCTGGCTCTGAACGATTGCGACTGGCTTCTACCATGATGGCGTTGGCTTCTATGCAGGTGGAACCGAACATTCGCCTCAACCATGCTGTGGATTGGGCGCTGCACAAACGCTGGATCGGATTGGATGCACGGGGACGAGCGATGTTAGCGGCGGCGGTTGCGGCCAATGGCAACCATCTGGACTTGCCCGACCAAGTGCGCGCATTGGCAGACGATGATGTGTTGGAGCAGGCGATTTGCTGGGGTTTGGCGACCCGGTTGGGACGCCGGATTGGCGCGCGTTCGCAGCGTTCTTTGCAAGTCAGTAGGCTTTCCATTGCCGAGGGCAAACTGCTTCTTCAATTGCAGGAAAGCCAATCAGACTTGTTCGGCGTCTCGACAGAAAAGGATATGAAACTGCTTGCCGGACGCCTCAAATTGGAGCCAGAAGTCGAATTTGTGCCCGATGATGAATTCAACGCGCATGATGGTGAAGACGTGTCTTTGCTGGGAATTTCAGGCCTGAAATAGAGTCCTTACTTGGCTGGTTTCTCTCCGGCAAAGGGAGAGAAATTGGTGTCTGTATCAAACAGATCGACACCCTCTGCTTTCTTCAGCTTGGCCACAATTGCATAGGTAACTGGGGTCAGTGCGGCTTCCCACAAGACCTTGAGCAGCCAGTTGGTGATCATCACTGTGATTACCGCTTGCATGCTCCAGATGCCGTAAAACGCAATAGGATAGAAAATTAGACTGTCCACGCCTTGGCCAACCACGGTCGATCCAATGGTGCGGCTCCACAGCGCCTTGCCCTTGGTCCACACTTTCATCTTTGCCATCACATAGGAATTGACGAACTCGCCCGCCCAAAAGGCTGTGATCGATGCCAGCACGATGCGCCAGGTGCTGCCAAACACCGATTCATAGGTTTGCTGACAGATTGATCCGGGCACAGCGTTGGGCGAGCCCTCCATTTCCAGCGTATCTGATGCCGCGCAGCTCCATTGCTCAAAGGCGGGCAGGTTGACCACGACATAGCTCATAAACGCCATGAAAATCATTGCGCCAAAGCCAGTCCAGATCACCCGTCTAGCCCGAGAAAACCCGTAAATTTCGGTCAGAATGTCGCCAATGACATAGCCCAATGGGAAAAATAAAATGTCCGCCCCATAGATGAAAATCCCGTCAGCGGCGGGCCACCAGCCATCCGGCCACCAGCCCACCTCGACAAAGGTCAGCTTGGCAGCTCCGATGATGCTGGAGAGCAGCAAGATGGCCACAAAGCTGGCCATCACAATATCGTAATAGCGAAATGAGCGGGGTGGCTGCGATGTCGCGATTGGTGTGTTTGACTTTTCCATTGATTGCGTGACTAACGTGATTTCAATCGCTGTCAAAGCACGCTAATGCCGCCAAGGAGCGCGCCCGTAGCTCATCTGGATAGAGCGCGAGACTTCTAATCTTGAGGCAGCAGGTTCGAGTCCTGCCGGGCGCACCATTCCATTCGATTGTGTAGCAGCGCAGGCGATCAGCCGCGCATTACGGTATCCAACAATTCTTTGGTGATAGGATAGCCTGCATCTTCCACAATGGTCAGCATGGGTTGACCATTGTTTTGGTCCACTTGTGGAACAATGGTGCGAACCGGGATGGCTTCGGCCTGCGCTTTGGTTTCCTCAAAGCTGTTGAACAGGGCCAGCCGTTCCAGATTGCGGCGGGTGGGAAAGATGATCTTGATCTTTTCCGTTTCAGCAGCGTCCAATGCGCCTTGTGCGCTGGTCCAGAACAAATGCGTGTTTTCGGACAGATCCGCCTCAATATCGACCGCGCCCGTGCCCAGATTGGCGAGATAGAAACGTGTGTCATAGACCCGCCCAACGTCCTTGTTCTTGGGATGCCAGCGGGCAAAGGGCGTCAATTGCATTAGATCAAGGCTCCAACCGAACTCTTCAAGAACGGGGGCCAAAGCCTTTACCTCAAGCAATCGTTCGCGGGCCTTGCGTGCGCTTTCAGCGTCAATCGCTCCGAGAAGACCGACTGCAAGGCCGGTTTCTTCCAAAGTTTCTCGTACGGCGGCAATTTGATTGGCGATTTCGTCAACGTCGTCGGATTCGGCGATCATTCGGGCCAAATCATAATCCGCCTCGTCTACCCGGCCACCGGGAAATACCGCCATGCCGCCTGCAAACACCATATTACGGGACCTAATGGTCATCAGGATTTCGGGTGGCTCACCGGCTGGACCATTGCGAAAAATCACAACTGTTGCTGCTGGGATAGCTTGCGGTTGGGCTGTAGGTTGAGATGTCATCGGTGCCTTTGTGCAAGGCATCGGCGGTGTTGCCAACCGCGTTTTCGATAATGCTGTCGGAAAAGTTTACAATTCTCAGATTTGCAAGATTGGATTAACCATGAAAGCCTATATTTATCCGAAGGTTGCTATTTTTGGCACGTTGTATGCAACGATATTGGAGTACCCAATACAAGTCTTCAGTAAAGAGGTGGGACCGTCCTGGTCTCTAGGTCCCGCCTCCCCAAAAATGAAAAAACCGCCCCGCAGTACCCTGGGGCGGTTTTTTCTTGCCCGCCAAAGCGGGGGAGATTGGGGAACAGTCGTGCTGGCTTAAGAATCGGCCTTGGCGACATTCTCTTCATCCATCAGCTGTTGCAATTCGCCAGCCTCGAACATTTCCATCATTATATCGCTTCCGCCCAGAAACTCGCCCTTTACATAGAGCTGAGGAATGGTTGGCCAGTCAGAATAGGTCTTGATGGCTTGGCGCACTTCCATGTCCTGTAGGACATCGACGCTTTCATAAGACACGCCGCAATGTTCAAGGATCGCCACAGCCTTGCTGGAAAAACCGCATTGCGGAAACAAAGGCGTGCCTTTCATAAACAGGACAACATCACTGCCGGTGACGATGGAAGAGATGCGGGTATTTGTATCGGACATGGGTACTTGGACCTGAAGATAGAGGGGCTGTTGAGTGTCAGGTGGGAATCTTGGTGGTCAGTTGCAAGGCATGCAGTGCGCCGCCCATGCGCCCACCTAAAGCTTCATAGACCATCTTGTGCTGTTGCACGCGGTTCTTTCCGGCAAATTGAGGCGCTGTAACTTCGGCCGCCCAGTGATCATCATCACCGGCCAGGTCGGTCAGCACAACAATCGCTTCAGGCAGCGCAGATTTGATTGCGGTTTCGATTTCACTACCGGCCATCGGCATTGGATCAGCTCTCGCTCATCAACTGGCGTTTGGCTTTGATGGTCTTTTCTTCCAGCATAGTGCGGATGTCGCTTTCGCTGACGTCGCAATCAGCTGCGGTCAAATCGCCCAACAGCTTGCGGATTACATCTTCATCGCCAGCTTCTTCGAAATCGGCCTGAACCACTGCTTTTCTGTAAGCGTCTGCTTCTTCATCAGTCAGGTTCATCAGGTTGGCAGCCCATTCGCCCATCAGGCGGTTGCGGCGCGCAGCAAGTTTGAAGGCGGTTTCGCCATCCATGGCAAATTTGGCTTCTTCAGCGCGCTCGCGATCACTAAAATCGGTCATGATGTCCTTTCGGGGATTGGCAATAAAACTAAAATAGGGTGCGCCAAGCAGTCCGACAAGCCGGCGCGGCTCGTAATTACATCGTAACGACGATTTTCCCCACAGCTTGACGGCTTTCCAATTTGGCGATGGCATCGCCGCCGCGTTCCAGCGGGAATGTCTCTGACACAAGCGGGTCTATTTTCCCGTCCTGCATCAATTGGAACAGTTCTTCGACCTGAGCCTTGAATTTGATCGGCTCGCGAGCGGTAAATGCGCCCCAGAAAACGCCGCAAATATCGCAGCTTTTCAGCAAGGTCAGATTGAGCGGCATTTTGGCAATGCCCGCTGGAAATCCAACCACCAGAAACTTGCCTTCCCATGCAATGGAACGCAGAGCAGGTTCGGAATATTGGCCGCCGACAATGTCATAAACAATGTTGGCGCCTTCAGGACCGCAGGCCGCCTTGAAGGCATTGGCCAATTCTTTGGAAGCAGCCTTATCCATCTCGTCCTTGGGATAGATCACCACTTCATCTGCGCCTGCGTTTCGCGCGACTTGGCCCTTTTCCTCGGTCGAGACAGCCGCGACAACGCGTGCGCCGAATGCCTTGGCGAGTTCCACAGCGGATAAGCCCACGCCGCCTGCTGCGCCCAAGATCAAAACAGTGTCACCCTGCTTGATGTGGCCGCGATCCTTAAACCCATGGATGGTCGTGCCATAGGTCATCAACAATGATGCGGCCTTTTCGAAGGAAACGCCTTCAGGAACAGGGAACATACGACCGGTTGGCACAACGACTTTTTCGGCCAAGCCGCCATTGCCGATCCCGGCCATGACGCGGTCACCAACTGCATAGTTAGTAACGCCTTGGCCGAGGGCGGATACGGTGCCAGCCAATTCGCCGCCCGGAGCATAAGGACGCTCTGGCTTGAATTGATAAAGATCACGGATCATCAACGTATCGGGAAAGTTTATCGCGCAGGCCTTCACATCGACCAATACCTCGCCCGGTCCCGGCGTTGGGACCTCAACTTCATCCAACGTCAAAGTGTCGGGGCCACCGACTGCGTGTGTGCGCAAAGACTTCATCCGTAATTCTCCGTTCCCCTACCGATCCACGCCATCTGCGATGACCGGGTCTGCTCGAATGTTTGGATTGATCTGTCCTGTTTCAGCGTGAGCCCAACCTCATCTAAGCCGTTAATCAGGCAGTATTTGCGAAATGGGTCGACTTCAAACGTGAAGCGATCCTGAAACGGGGTTGTCACCGTCTGGCTGTTTAGATCGACATGGATCGGCTGTTCTTTGGCGACATCCAAAAGACGGTCGATTTGTTCTTGCGGCAGCTCGACCGTCAAAATGCCGTTCTTGAACGCATTGCCCGAGAAAATGTCCGAGAAACTGGGCGCGATAACCGCCTTTACGCCCATATCCAGCAATGCCCATGCTGCGTGTTCGCGGCTGGAACCGCAGCCAAAATTGTCGCCCGCAATCAGGATGGGCGAGCCTGCATAGTCGGGATCGTCAAACACATTGTCAGGATTGGCGCGGACCGATTCAAAGGCACCTTTACCCAAACCTTCGCGCGTAACCGTTTTCAGCCATTCGGCCGAAATGATCACATCGGTATCGACGTTTTTTGCGCCATAGGGATAGGCTTTGCCTTCAATGTTGGAAACCGCTTCCATTATTTTGCTGATTCCGGAAAATTCGGCAGACGATCCACGTGACGTGTATCATGCTGGATAACAACCTTGGCATCGAGCGACTTTGCGATGGTATTAAAGCGTTCAAACGAAGCCAAAGTATCGGCGCGATTTGCGTTAAATACGGGAACTCCGCGGTTCTCGATCTGCTCTTCAAAGTGGTAAAGATCACCAGTTAGCAACACATTCCCCGTTTCGGGTAGCCGAACCAAAAGACCTGTGTGACCGGGCGTGTGACCGGGCATGGCTTTGATTTGCACCGACCCATCTCCAAACACATCATGGTCATGTGCAATCACAGTTGAAGGGTTGGCATCTTCGCCCAGCCAAGCTGCAAAAGGGCGTGGGTCAACCAATTCATTGGCCGTTTCGGTCGCTTTCACAACTTCCCAGTCTGCCGCACCGATCAATAGGGTCGATCCAGCAAAGTCTGACAATTGGCCAACATGATCAAAATGGTAATGGCTCATGCCGGCATAGGTCACATCGTCGCGATTCAAACCCAAATCAGCCAATTGATCGGTGATCGTTTGATCGACCGACATCGTGAATATGCCAGAGGTAACACTGCTCTCGGCGAATACCGAGGGAAGTCCAGCATCCCACAGCAAATACTCGTCTCCGTTTCGGATCAAGTAACAACTGACAGCAAGAGAACCTTGTTCGCCATCGTAAAGATGCGCATCCGAAAACGAGGCCATATCGCTGACTTCAAGCTTGCCGCAATCAAGCCGCCACATCTCGATGTCTGGTGTTTCCTCGGCAACAACCGAGCTCGCCACCAAGGTAGCCATTGCGGCAGCTGCCACAGACACAAAAATGCGTTTCATCGAAGTTTCTCCATATTGTGTTCAATCAGTCTCAGGTTGCTCGCCCGTGGGAATGGGCGCAGGCTGCTGAGGTTCATTTTTCTTCTTCCGCTTTCCCGCATAAAGAAGAGCGGCGGCGATTGCTGCGGAACCGATGGCGGCAGCGCCAAAGGTTGCTTTTCCGGAGAGTTTTTTCGTCATATTATTCTCATGGGGTTGGGCGCGCAGGAAGGCAAGAGCTCACACATGTGAAACGGTTCTGTTGAACGACTAAATGAAAACATCCTCGCCAATTGTCCCAATTGGCCTGCGCTGCTCCGCCGGGCTCTCTCCTGTCCAATTGCGGCCATCCAATGTGCGGCCTTCGATCCCTTTTAGTTCGGTGGGTTCGAACAATCGAACATTCACCCCGACACGGTCACCGTCGCAATGTTCGGTCAGTACCCAATGGGTAGTTGTTCCACATTGCCTGCAAAACTGGATTTCAATGGCAGGGCAATCAATATCAAACCGGCGATAGGACCGGGTCGATCCGGCAATCGTGACCTCTCCGGCAGCATAATAGCCCCACGCCCCACCAGATTTGGCGCACAGCGTGCAATCGCAAAAGTTCACATATTCTGGCTTGTGAGCAACCTCAATTGTGATCGCAGAGCAGTGGCAAGTTCCGATCAACGATCGAGCTCGCGGACATCGGTCAAATGCCCTGTCACTGCGGCGGCGGCGGCCATAGCTGGCGAGACCAGATGGGTTCGCGCACCGGGACCTTGGCGACCAACAAAATTCCGGTTGGAGGTTGAGGCACAGCGTTCGCCCGGCGGAACCTTGTCTGGGTTCATGCCCAAACATGCAGAACAGCCTGGCTCTCGCCATTCAAACCCAGCGGCTGTGAAGATGGCGTCCAGGCCCTCTTCTTCCGCCATTTGTTTCACCAGCCCAGAACCCGGCACAACGATGGCCCACTTTATATTGTCAGCCTTGGTGCGACCGGCCAGCACCTTGGCTGCGGCGCGCAAATCTTCGATCCGGCTGTTGGTGCAGCTGCCGATGAAGATGTTCTCAACCGAGACATCTTGCATCGGCTGGCCCGGCGTTAGCCCCATATAGTCAAGACTTTTGGCTGCGGCTTGTTGTTTGGATGGGTCGGCAAAGCTTCTGGGATCGGGCACAACGCCGCCAATCGCCACAACATCCTCAGGACTGGTGCCCCATGTTACGGTGGGTTCAACGTCGCCAGCTTGAATCGTGACCGATTTGTCAAACTGCGCGCCTTCATCGCTATACAGCGTTTTCCAATAGGCCAGCGCTTCGTCCCATTCCGAATTTGCTGGAGAGAGTGGACGGCCTTTGAGGTAGCGGAACACGGTTTCGTCAGGAGCGATGAGGCCGGCACGCGCTCCGCCTTCGATGCTCATATTGCAAACCGTCAAACGTTCCTCGACGGTCATCGCCTCGAACACGGGACCGCGATATTCGATCACGTGACCGGTTCCGCCAGCGGTGCCAATGGCGCCGATGATGTGCAGGATCAAATCCTTGGCGCTGACGCCGGGTGACAGCATACCTTCAACGCGCACTTCCATCGATTTGGAACGCTTTAACAACAAGGTTTGCGTGGCCAACACATGCTCGACTTCGCTGGTGCCGATACCAAATGCTAATGCTCCCAACCCGCCGTGGCTGGCCGTGTGGGAATCTCCACACACAATCGTTGTGCCGGGAAGCGAGAAGCCTTGTTCGGGACCAACAACATGGACGATTCCCTGCGTTGTGTCGGTCGCGTCGATGTATCGAATGCCAAATTCAGGCGCATTCTTCTCCAATGCGGCAAGCTGTTGTGCGCTCATCGGATCGGCGATTGGAATGCGTTTACCATCTGCGTCCAAGCGCGGCGTGGTGGGCAAATTGTGGTCTGGCACAGCCAGTGTCAATTCTGGGCGGCGCACCTTGCGACCGGTGACCCGCAATGCCTCGAAGGCCTGCGGGCTGGTCACTTCGTGGACCAAATGCCGGTCAATATACAGGATACTGGTGCCATCATCACGGAGCTCAACTTCGTGAGCATCCCAGATCTTATCGTAAAGTGTGCGGGGTTGCTTGGTCATGGCTGCTGGCTAGGCCGACGCCTTCACACTTGCAAGTGGCCTGCAGCCGAAAAAAGTTGGTCTGATTGTTAGGTTTTGTTTTCGGTGCGGTAGATGTTCCGAGCCCAAGGGGTTCCGCGATCAATTGGCCACATTCTTGAAAACAATTTTCTGCGTTGTTCGATAGTCATGGAAGTGTTCAGACTTGGTGCCTATTTAGCACCCATGCCTGCCACACCTTTTGCCTTTCCGATTCGGGTCTTGCCCGAAGACATAGACTTTATGGGGCACGTCAATAATGCGCGTTACCTCAATTGGGTGCAGGACGCTGTGCTGGCCCATTGGAGAAAACTGGCTCCGGCCGAAGAAGTGGCGAGCAAGGCATGGGTCGCCCTTAAGCATGAGATTACCTATCGCAAGCCCGCCTTCCTAGAAGACGATGTGATCGCCAGCACCGTTCTGGAAGGTTTCAAAGGTGCGCGCGCCTTTTACTCCACCGTAATCAAACGAGGCGAAGTTGTTTTGGCAGAAGTGCAATCTGCATGGTGCTGCATCGATGCAGAGACGCTGCGGCCTGCCCGCATTAATGACAGCATGCGCAGCGTCTTTTTTCCGGCTGCACAATAAACTATAGAACGCCATTATGGACGTTTTTATTGCCATATTGATAGTCGTGGCCACCGTTGTGGCGATGGAGTGGGTTGCATGGGCGAGCCACAAATACATCATGCATGGCTGGGGCTGGGGGTGGCATCGCGATCATCACGAGCCGCATAATAACGCACTGGAAAAGAATGACCTTTACGCCATTGTTGGCGCAGTGATGAGCATTTCAATGTTCGTTTTGGGCAGTGAAATGATGGTAGGCCAAGCGGCCTGGTGGCCCGCGACATGGATCGGCTTGGGCGTGATGCTCTATGGCATCATATACACGTTGGTGCACGATGGCTTGGTCCATCAACGCTATTTCAAATATGTCCCGAAAAGCGGTTATGCCAAACGGCTGGTGCAAGCGCACAAGCTGCATCATGCAACGATTGGCAAACAAGGTGGGGTCAGTTTTGGCTTTGTATTGGCCCGGGATCCGGCCATATTGAAAGCTGAGTTAAAGGCTCAACGCGAAGCCGGAATTGCCCAAATACGCGATAATACGGCTCGATAGGGGCGCTCTCTCGAGCACACACAGCGAAAATCAGCTTGCGTAGTTTACATATAGGCCGTGGGTCCGGCCGGGGATCAGGCTGGGAATGAGAAACCGGACTTCGTGATATTTCTCCGGTTCAATAGCCTAAATGATTGCGAAACGGATTATTCGTTGCGGGTAGCGATCCACGTTCCGCAGACCCCCAAAATGCCCAGCGATGCATAGAACCACGGTATGCCCAGCGTTAACCAGGTGAAGGCTGCTCCCACGCTCATCGCGCCGATGGCCATCACTTTTGCTCGACGCGCAATGGCGCGCCGCTCTTGCCAATCTTTCACTTGAGGCCCCCAGATCGGGTGGTCCAATATCCGCTGCTCTAGAGCAGGATTGCTGCGCGCGAAGCAAAGCACCGCCAGCAACAAAAATGGAACCGTAGGCATGATCGGCAGGGCCGCGCCTATCGCGCCAAGGGCAACACATAACATCCCTATTGCAAGATAGAGCGGCCGCATATCAGCCCGTTGCTATACGTGCGGCGTGTTCTTTCACCAACGCGATCATATTGGGTACGCCTTGCGTCCGATTGGAACTGAGTTGATTTTTCAAATCGAACGGATCGAGTGCGGCAGCGATATCCATCTCTGCAACCGTGTCAGGCGCTTGATCCTGTACCGCAGCGATGACCAAGGCCACAATACCTTTGGTGATTGCAGCGTTGCTATCGGCCAGAAAATTCAGCTGACCATTGTGCTCTGTTGGGTAAACCCACACGCTGGCAGAGCATCCACGAACCAACGTGGCGTCGGTTTTTAAAGCGTCGGGCATGGGCGGCAATTCGCGGCCAAGCTCGATCAATAAGCGATAACGCTCGTCACCTTCGAGAAAATCATATTCCTCGGCAATATCATTGAGTGATCTCATCACAGCGCATCTAGGCACTTTTGCTCACAAATCCACCCCGCTGGCGATTGCTTCCAGCTTCTTGATCCGTTCCTTAAGGTCTGAAATTTCGATCCGAGCAGCACCCATGCCGCCGGTCACGCCCAGCCTGCTTTCAACCTCGTTAGGGGAGGTATCCAGTTCGCGCTGCTTTAGCGCCAACCATCCCTGCCAAGCGCGCAGCAGGCTCGCTGCAACGATTGTAATTCCCACCAAACAAGTGGCTGCAATAATGAATGTCGGTTCGAACATGTTCATAATGCCCTCCTAAATCCTTGGCTTCTAACTGTTCATCTTATCCTGCTCGTGACGCAGGCCTTCGATCTCGTCGGCGATAGCGCGGGCATCCCGGCCATCGACCGTAATCCGCTCGAGTACTTTCACCCGTTCGCGCAATTCTTCCAGTTCGCGGCGCGCTTCTGGATCGTCTTGGGAAGGCCGGCTTTCATTGCCTTGCTTGTCCGTGATAATTCCCATGCGCGCTTTCTTAAGCTGGACAAAACCCCACACCGCGATCGCTACGATTGCTACAATGGCCCAGCTGTTCATCATGCTTTTTCCTGCTTGTTCATGTTCAGCGGAGTGCCACTGTCCAGCTCTTCCACCTGGCGCGTGTCGCGCAAAGCTTCGATTTGGGTTGCGACATCATAGCCGCGGTCCGTCACGATCCGCTCGAGTACCTGCACCCGATCTTCCAGTCTTTGGACGTGGCTGGAATATTGAGCAGCCTTCTCCGCTGTATTCTCAGCGGTCGATTCAACTTGCAGCTTGGCGACCTTCTCTTTGTGCTTAACCCAGATCGCGAAGAACGGGATGCTAAGTGCTATTATCGGAATGAGTAAGGCGATTTCACCTTCCATTTAAATGTCCCCCTAAGTTTTGTGATTATGCGGTTAGCGCAGGCGTTCAATCTCTGCCGAAAGGCGTGGATTGCTGCTGACATAGTAATGTTCAACATCGGCCAAACGGCGGTCCACATCACGGAAGCGGGCGCGAATTTCACGAGCAGAACGCTGCGGACTTTGGCGCACGCGCTGCCAGTATTTTTGCTCGTCCACGTCTTTGTAAAGATGCGGTGGTTTCTTGTTCAACACTACTCCCGCGATGAAATACGCCGGGATTGACCAACCTCCGGTAGCGAAAATTGAAAAGAGCGCGCCAAACCGAACCCAGAACGTGCTGACACCGGTGTAATCGGCAATGCCAGAGCATACGCCCATCAGCTTCGCATTGGATTTGTCGCGGTAAAGCGTTGTGCGTGGGCTGTTCATTGGGCTGCTCCCTTCTTTTCGGACATCAGGCGATCAAGTTCGCGCAATTGCTGATTGTCTGTTTCTTGGTCTGCGCGCAGGCGCTTCATTTCGAAGTCAGGATTATCGGCTGCGACCAAGCGCTCAACTGTATCCATCCGATCATCCAGGCGGCGAGCGAGTTGGTAAAGATCATCCAGCAGCACTTCGTCATCGGTGGTGATGGTTGCGGCGGTCTTCCACTTCGTCATGTAGTGCAGAATCAACCATGGCAGTCCGATCAAAATCATCGGTATCATGTATTCAATATCCATGGCTTAACCCTCCTTCTCGGCGCTATTTTTACCCAGAGCCTTTTTCATTTGTTCCAATTCGTCATCAATCACATCGGCACCTTCCAGCGCGGCGATCTCGTCAGATAGGCTCGGCTTGCCAGATTGATCGGCAATACCCATCGCTTCGGCGCGGCCTTCTGCATAATCGACCCGGCGTTCCATCTGGTCGAACCGCGACAGGGCTTCATCCGTGCGCTCGGTGCTCATCAAAGTGCGCAGTTTGACACGATTTTCAGCGCTTTCCAGACGGGCGGCAATTTGCGTCTGACGGCTGCGTGCTTCGCGCAGTCGGTTCTGCAACTTCTGAATGTCCTGCTCATAAGCGCGCAGCGCATCATCCAGCACCGCGATTTCTTGCTTGAGCTGATCCGCCATGTCAGAGGCTTTCTTGCGCTCTACCAAAGCTGCGCGGGCCAAATCTTCGCGATCCTTGCTCAGCGCCAATTGTGCTTTCTCGCCCCAATCGGCCTGCAGCTTGTCCAGCTTAACTGTATGGCGATGCATTTCTTTCTGGTCGGCAATGGTGCGGGCTGCGCTGGCGCGAACTTCGACCAAAGTTTCTTCCATCTCCAGGATGATCATGCGGATCATCTTTGACGGATCATCCGCCTTATCCAGCATATCGTTGAAATTGGCGGCGACTATATCGCGGGTTCGGCTAAAAATGCCCATGAAGGCTGCTCCATCAGTAAAGTTCATGACGCGCTGCTCGATCGATTTTGGCGCGCTTTGCGTCGGGGTTGGGCTTTGGCGCAAACGCTCGACTTCGTCATCAAGGCGGGTTCTGCGGCCGATACCCCGAGGGGTAAAAAAGGGTTGGGCCGGAGCATCGACGCTATGACTGGAATCAGCGCCTACGGGGTTGCCGTCAGAGGGGACTGAGCGCTCCGGCCCGAGGGGGGTATTGTCAGACGGTTTGGTCATGCGATCTCTACGATGGGAGCCGCGCTGGTTGCTACCATATGAGGCGAAACATGCATCTGCGTGCTCAACGCAACAAACAGCACCATTGCGGATGTGCTGGCAATTGCGGCCAGGCCCAATTTGGTCTGGAAAAAGCTGCGGTCAAACATGGTCACAATTCCCTTTATTCGAAAAATTTCATTCACTTGATTATGTTCATATCTAAGCAATCCGCATGCCAAACTGAAAATAATGTTGTAAAACAAAGAGATAATAGTTCTTGATGAACTGTGCATTGGTTTCTATTGCCAACCATTGGGAATTTTCACTATAGATTGGGCAATGGAACGGGATAATCAATTTATAGGGCAGTCGGGGGCCTTTCTCGACGCGGTAGAGCGGGCCTCTCGCGCAGCCCCGATGAGCCGCCCGGTGCTGATCATTGGTGAGCGCGGTACCGGCAAGGAACTCATCGCTGAGCGTCTCCACCGCTTGTCGCCGCGTTGGGGTGAACCCCTGATCATAACCAATTGTGCCGCATTGCCAGAAACATTGATCGAGGCCGAATTGTTCGGCCATGAAGCAGGTGCGTTCACGGGTGCTACCAAAGCGCGAGCGGGAAGGTTTGAGGAAGCCGACAAAGGCACTCTATTTCTCGACGAACTGGGCAATCTGTCGATGGCTGCACAGGAAAGGCTGCTGCGCGCGGTTGAATATGGAGAAGTTACCCGGATCGGGTCATCGCGGCCTATTCGGGTGGATGTCCGCATTGTTGCAGCGACCAATGACGATCTGCCTTTGATGGCAGAGCGGGGCGAATTTCGGGCTGACCTGCTGGATCGACTGAGTTTTGAGGTAATCACATTGCCCCCCTTGCGCGTGCGCGAAGGGGATGTTGGCGTTCTGGCTGACCATTTCGGACGGCGCATGGCTGCTGAACTGGAATGGCAGGCCTGGCCCGGCTTTGCAGAACATGTTCAGCGGGGGCTGGAAAACCATGACTGGCCGGGCAATGTGCGCGAATTGCGCAATGTTGTTGAGCGCGCTGTTTATCGCTGGGACAATTGGGACGAGGCAATTGGTCATGTGGTGTTCGATCCGTTCGATTCGCCATGGAAGCCATTCTCGCCCGCGCACCGCCAGCTTGAAGGCTCTGCCAGCCAAAGCATCGGTCCGGCGGCAGCTTTGTCTGCGCCTCCCGCACAGGAATTTGACTCGATCGAGGACTTACGCGGCGCGGTCGATGCGCATGAGCGTGCGATTGTCGAACATGCTTTGGGTAAGCATCGTTGGAACCAGCGCCAGACGGCAAAGGGTTTGGGCCTCAGCTATGACCAATTGCGCCATTGCATTAAGAAGCATGGACTGATGCAGGAAGATGATTGAAGTGCAGTTTTTCGGTAAACGGCGGCGGCAATGTGCAATCTCTATAAATTGAAAGCATCTCCGGCTGAGATCGGCGACTTTTTCGATGCGGAAGTGGAGGGCTTCTCGGCCAATATGGCGAGCGAGGTGTACCCAGGTTATCCTTCTGCTGTGGTGGCTGGGGGCAAGTTGCAATCCATGAACTGGGGTTTCCCTTTGCAACGCAAGGGAGCCAAGGGCCAAGTGCTGAAGCCCAAGCCGGTCAACAATACGCGCACGGACAAGCTCAAGAGCTATTTCTGGCGACCATCGTTTGAAAATCGGCGCTGTTTGATTCCGGTTTCCTCGTTTGCAGAAGCACAAGGGCCAAAGGGGGCCATGACCCGTACGTGGTTTTCCGCCGCGGATCAGTCGTTGCTCGCCATGGCGGGTATATGGCGGGACAGCGATGAGTGGGGGCTGAGCTATTCCATGCTGATGACGGCCGCGAATGATCAAGTGGCCCCGATTCACAACCGTATGCCGGTGATCTTGCCGCGTGATCACTGGGCGGCGTGGATTGCAGGGACAGCGCACCAGGCATATGATTTGTGTCACCCCTATGGAGGACGCTTGCAGATTGATCGCACTGACGAGCCGTGGGCGAAGCGACGCTCTTAACGGTTGCAATCGTCACACTACACGCCTATCTGACCCCTAATTCCGACATTGTTGAGACAAAGTTGGTTGCTGGCGCCGAAAGGGGCCGGCCCCAAAGAGCGTTGCAGATGATGCGGTCAAAAACGGAGACTTAGCGAGATATATGGTAGACATCACCCACCTGGAAGAGATCATTGCACCTGAAGCTGAAACGCTTGGGTTCGATCTTGTGCGGGTCAAGATGATGCCATCGGAAGCTGGAGATGGCGGCATGGCGCTGCAAATCATGGCCGAAGACCCCGCGACGGGCCAATTGGTGATCGAACAATGCGCTGCGCTAAGCCGCGCAGTATCGGATGCCATGGATGCCGCCGAAGAAGAAGGTGAAGACCTGATCCAAGGGGCCTATCATCTCGAAGTGAGCTCTCCGGGAATAGATCGTCCGCTGACCCGCCCCAAGGATTTTTCCAATTGGGCCGGGCACGAGGCGAAAATCTCTCTGGCGGAGAAAATTGATGGGCTGCGCAATCTGCGCGGACGTCTTGTCGGAATTGAGGGCGACACCGTCACAATTGATGACAGCAAGGCGGGAACTGTTGCTTTCCCGCGCAATGCCATTCATGCGGCCAAGCTGGTTCTAACCGACGAGTTGATCGCAGCAACCCAACCGCTCGACACCGAAGGTGCCGAGGAAGTTTTAGAAGTCGAAGAAGAGAAGGCTGACGACTGATGGCCAGTGCTATTTCCGCCAATAAGGCAGAACTGATTGCGATTGCGAATGCGGTTGCTTCGGAAAAAATGATCGACAAGTCGATTGTTATCGAAGCGATGGAAGAAGCGATCCAGAAAAGTGCCCGTAACCGCTATGGCGCAGAAAATGATATCCGCGCAAAGTTGGACCCGCAAACAGGCGATTTGCGCCTGTGGCGTGTGGTCGAGGTTGTTGAAGAGGTCGAGGACTACTTCAAACAGGTCGATCTGAAGGCTGCGCAAAAGCTGGAAGCTGATGCCAAGCTGGGTGACTTTATCGTCGACCCGCTGCCCCCGGTTGATCTGGGCCGCATTGATGCACAAAGCGCCAAGCAAGTGATCTTTCAAAAGGTCCGCGATGCCGAGCGTGAGCGTCAGTTTGAAGAGTTTAAGGATCGCGCCTACGAAGTGATTACGGGCGTGATAAAATCGGTTGAATTCGGCCATGTGATCGTCAATCTGGGCCGCGCCGAAGGCGTGATCCGCCGCGATCAACAAATCCCGCGTGAAGCCGCTCGTGTGGGTGAGCGCGTACGTGCGATCATCACCAAGGTTGAACGCAACAATCGTGGGCCGCAGATTTTCCTAAGCCGTGCGCACCCCGATTTCATGCGCAAATTGTTCGCGCAGGAAGTGCC
>Ga0209121_10002135_pt1 | contig 20289 bp, 16 predicted proteins | sample Cruoilmetagenom3_FD_187292 | JGI IMG/M metagenome (GOLD analysis project Ga0209121, IMG submission 187292) | Oil polluted marine microbial communities from Coal Oil Point, Santa Barbara, California, USA - Sample 3 (SPAdes) (version 2) | ecosystem: Environmental > Aquatic > Marine > Oil seeps ...
CGCGGGCTCATTCACAATCTGATCACCCGTGACCATAAGGGCAAACGCACCCGTGCCAAAAGTGATTTTGGCGTCCCCGTTCGATCGACAGCCAAAGCCATATAGTGCTGCCTGCTGATCCACGATGCTGGCGGTTACTGGTATTGTACCATGGTCTGTTGTGATGGCCCCAAAGTCACCCGTTGTCGGGACGATTTCGGGTAGGCATTCCATCGGGACACCGAACATTTTGCACAGGGTTTCGTCCCATTCCAATCGCCGCAGGTTTAGCAAAGACGTACGGCTTGCCGTGCTGGCATCTGTCACGAAACGCCCCGTGAGCCGGTCTAGAAAAAAGGCGTCCGTTGTGCCCAAACGAAGGGTCCCCCGCGCCAATGCTTCTTTTGCGCGGGGGATGTGTGCTGCAATCCACGCCATCTTGCTGGCCGAAAAATAGGGATCAAGGGGCAGGCCTGAGCGGGCGAGGGTTTCGCTTTCTTTGCCATCCGACTTGAGGTTTTCGATCTGCTTAACCGTTCGGCTGTCTTGCCAGACTATTACACGGGACAGCGCTTCTTTGGTGACGGCATCCCACGCCAAGCAGCTTTCGCCCTGATTTGCGATCCCAATCGCATCGACCTTGCCGACCACGTCCAAACAAGCCTGGATGTTGGCAATCAGCTCTTCGGGATCGTGTTCAACCCACCCCTCTTGAGGATAGAATTGTTTGTGTTCAATAGAATGGGCGACCGCCAGATCGCCTTTGGCATCGGCAACCAGAATACGTGTGCTTGTAGTCCCTTGGTCTATGCCAGCAATCCGCATCCTAGCGCCTTGGCCCTATTGAAAGTTTGACATCACGGCCATCGTTTGCGGCCAATATGTCGTGCAGGGGCCGTTGAATGCGACGCACCGGACGTGCGTTCAGAGGGCTTGTCCAAACCGGCCTGTCATCAACTGTTGCCGTCAGGATACCATTGACGGGCTCATGCAACCCAATCTGCATTTTGTCCATGCCGCCAGAACGATCTGAACGGGTCAGGCGTTGGGGTAGGGCGAACTGTATCTCCGGGCTTGTGACAACCAACCGCGCGACGCCTGTTTCAGGTTTGCCATTGGATGACAAATCATCAGCGATTCTTTTTGCGGTTACGACGCCCTCTCTCCAACACCAACCGGATGTTTCGGCGGGGCGTAGAATATTCCCGGCGCTGTAATACGCGGAATCTGAACACTGGCCGAATTGGTCAATGGCAGGTCCGCCCGAACCGAGGTCTACCTCAACGGGACTTCTGCGCAGTAGTGCTGCTTCGGGTCGGAAACGCCCTGAGACAATAATGCCGTCGGTTTCGATATGCTGCGTGACTCCAGCGGCATCAATGAATTCCAATGCCTCAACTGTCTTTGACCCGATAATCTTGGGGTTTTGGACACCCGCAAAAAGCGGTACGCCCCTGACCGCTAAATAGGGCTGAATGATCTTATGCGTGACGATCCGATCCAGTTCTTCAACCATCGCAGCGGGGCGCATTCCCAAATGGCGACAGGTCTCAATCGCTGAAAACGAAACAAGCTCGGATCCGAAGATGACAGGTCGTCGAAAGGGACGCATGCCTTTGAGGTACACCAAGGATTGTAGCGCCCCCGTAGAAATGACGCCTTGCGCGCGATCCCCGCCGATAAAACGCTGTGCACGGGTGCTTTCCCGAACGCCCATACACAAGACGACCCGCTTGGCCTCCAATGTCTCAAGCCCCTTGGCGGTGGTCAGGCTTAGCCGCCCACCTGCATGCAGCTGGGTTACAGTCGTTCCCGTGCGAATTTCCACACCATACTTAACGGCCTCATCCACATTTCGAGCCGCGTATTCCGGCCCTTTGAGCAACCTACCATATTCGCGCACACCGAATGGATAATGGCCACAATGACGCGGGACGCCGCCCGCTGATGTTTCACGCTCAAGAACGACAACGCGCCCCACGCCGCACCGTTTCAGCTCTGCTGCCAGCGCAAGGCCGGACGGGCCACCGCCGACGATTGCGACATCTACGTCTTTGCGCTGGTTTTGGTCAGTGCTCACCATGTTCAACCCCCATGGGCACCTTGAAATGCCCTTCTGTCAGAGTTGCCAATTCAGCCGTGCAGTAAAATCCCTGACACCGTCCCATGCACACCCGAGTACGGCGTTTAAGGCCCTGAAGGCTGGAGGGGGGCATTGGGCCGTTCATCACGTTTTCGATTTCGCGCCGCGTTACCAACTCACAGTGACAAACAATCCCACCGTTACCAGCATTCCGCCAATCGCGTCGGTGGTAGTCCGATAGTCGGTCAATATCCGGAAGGGCCGGATCAGCAATCGGAACACCCGTAAATTTCTGATCCCCAAGAAGCGCGACAACATGCTGGGCAATACCAAGCGCGCCACTCAACCCGGTTGATCTAATCCCGCCAACACAGACATAGTTTTGGTCTGTAAGGCTGCGTATCTGATAGTCAGGAAATTCCGTCGCAGGACGCAGGCCGGCGTAGGCTGCGGTGACCTCACATGTGTCAAGGCCGGGTACCATTTCGACCCCACGCGCCTGCAAGGCTTGCAGCGCCTCTCTGGTGGTGGAGGCATCGGTGCGGCTTTCTTGATCTTCGGCTGTAGGGCCGACAAGGAGGTTGCCAAAGATGGTCCGGCAGATCACGACGCCTTTGGTTTTCTTGGTGGGAACAGGCAGAATGATCGAAGCCACCAGATCGGACGCGGCCTTATCGAAGACCACGAATTGCCCCTTACGTGGGGTGACGGTAAAGCATGTCTCACCAACACACCGTTCATCAACGATGTCACCATAGAGGCCTGCACAATTTATCACCAAATCGGCCGCAATGGGACCGCTCGATGTTTCTAGCGTCCAGTGACCGTTTGAAAATTTACCCTCCAGAACTTCGGTGTCGCGTCGCAGAATGGCACCGTTCGCCATCGCCTGAAGCAAATAGGCATGTGCAGACGCCCATGGGTCAATTAGGTACTCGCCTGGAACCTCAAAGCCGCCGACAAGGGTGTTGGACAGCCCCGGTTCGCGTTTTAGAATGTCTTCACGATCGACCAAAGCCACATCGCCAACACCGTTTTTGTGGGCTTTGGCGATAAGTTCAGGCAGTTGGGACAGCTGTTCTTGGTCCCAAGCCAAAACAAAGGCCCCAGATTTCAGGATCGGGAGTTTCAGGTCAGCCGCGACCGATAAGTACTCCTTGTAGCCCGCAGCAACGCAGGCTTGTTCAAGCGAGCCGGGGGGCGCATCAAAACCAGTATGAAGAATTGCGCTGTTGCCCTTGGATGCGCCATCCAGAACGTCTGATGCTTTCTCGAGAACAACAACTTTCGCGCCGTTGAGGGTTAACCGTCGCGCCACAGCGCATCCCACGACGCCAGCGCCAATGATTGCAACGTCAAAGAGTTCATTCATCTTTGCCTCCTCGTTAAGCGACCATCCGTCTGGAAAACGATAGCAATTCATTGCCTTCAAATTCAATATTAAAAAAGCAAATCCTGACCGTTCGGTCATGAGGATTTTTAAAAATTGGTTTTTAAAATATTGAATTTTAATGATTTATACGCCAATTTGCCCGTTCAGTCAGAATTCTCAGGGTTTTCGGTTTACTACCGTAGGCGATTGTCTAGGATGCCTCCCAGAGGGGATGTTATGTCTAAGCGGCGATTGGCCTTACGTCCAGATTCGCGAAAGGCCGCGATTTGTGACTTTATCGAAGCGAATAGTGCGGCTTCCGTTGAGGTGCTGGCTGAAAAGTTCGATGCGTCGCTGGAGACAATACGCAGAGATCTGAACGCTTTGGCGGATGCGGGTCGTGTCCGCAAAATACACGGTGGTGCTGTCAAACTTTCGACATCTAAAGAGTCCGGCTTTGGTGAGCGCGCGAGGCAGAACACACTTGCCAAGCAGCTCATCGCGGAGAAGTTTGCGCGGTCCGTTTCACCCGGTCAAACCCTTATGATTGATACCGGCACGACGACGCTTGCATGTGCAGAGGTTCTGGCAACTATTCCAGACCTCAGGATCATCACCAATTCGGTACGCGTAGCAGCGGCTATTTCAGGTCAGGGTAGCCGCAATAAAGTGACCATGCTTGGCGGCACCTATCGGCATGACAACGCGCAGACTGTTGGGGCGGCAACGGTTTCTGAAATTGGCCGTTATCGAGTTGATCATGCTGTTTTGACTGTGGGCACGCTTGATGGGCAGGGTGTCTATGATTTCTCAGAAGAAGAAGCACTTGTCGCGCGTGCAATGCGTGAATCTGCGCAGCAACTTTCCGTCGTTGCGGACCACTCAAAGTTTAACCGGCAATCAACCTTTCATGTTTGCGCGCTTGAACAGATTGACAGATTGGTGACCAACAGCGAGCCTGATGCAGCGCTTATGGATAAACTAGCCGCTGCGGGGGTTGAGGTATTATGAATTTTGATTGGATGAACGATGCTTAAGGCCGCTTCAGTTTACGTAAAGGTGGTTGATCGTTTCAACTACTTCATCGGACGGATTATGATGTACAGCTTGTTCGTTATGATCGCAGTCCTTTTGTGGTCGACCCTGTCAAAACAGATATTTGTTGTTCCGGCGTACTGGACGCTTGAGATGGCACAGTTTCTTCTAGTGGCCTATTATCTAGTCGGTGGGCCGTATTCGATGCAGATGGGGTCGCACGTCCGCATGGACCTGTTTTATGGCGAATGGTCAGACCGAAAGAAGGCTTGGGTCGATTGTTTCACCGTCATTCTGCTGATCTTCTACCTCGGGGTCATGCTGTACGGAGGCATCGATTCCACAAGTTACGCACTTGAATACAACGAACGTGCGCCGTCGCTTTGGAGGCCGCTCATGTGGCCGGTGAAGGCCGTCATGTGCTTTGGCATATTTCTGATGCTGCTACAGGCGATATCAGAACTGATTAAAGACGTCGCAACGTTAAGAAAGATCGAAATCTGATGTCCTACGAACTCATTGCTATCTTAATGTTCTCGTCCCTTATGCTGATGCTCATGACCGGACAGCGCGTGTTTGGGGCCATCGGCGCTATCGCGGCGATAGCGGCCTTGACGTTGTGGGGGACAGGCGGGTCCGATATCCCATTTTCGGCCGCAATGAAGGTCATGAAATGGTATCCGATGCTGACCCTGCCGATGTTCATTTTCATGGGGTATATTCTGTCTGAAAGCCGCATCGCCGAAGATCTTTATAAGATGTTCCATGTTTGGATGGGGCCGATCAACGGCGGCCTTGCCATCGGCACGATTGGATTGATGGTTTTGATTTCTGCGATGAACGGGCTTTCGGTTGCAGGGATGGCGATTGGGGCAACGGTTGCTTTGCCGGAACTGCTGCGGCGCGGGTATGATAAACGCATGATAACAGGGGTGGTGCAGGCGGGTTCGTCGCTTGGCATTCTGGTTCCGCCGTCTGTGGTCTTGGTGCTATATGCCATGATTGCGCGCCAACCTGTCGGTCAGCTTTGGCTTGCAGGTGTTTTCCCGGGGCTGATGATGGCTGGGATGTTTATCATCTACATCTACATCAGATGCCGCATCCAGCCGGAACTCGGCCCGCCACTTCCCATGGAAGAGCGCAATGTCCCCCGTAAGGAAAAACTGCGTTTGCTGTGGGCCGGTGTTTTGCCGATCGCCATTTTCGCGTCAATGATGTTCCCGTTCCTTAAGGGCTGGACCAGCTTGGTTGAAAGCTCCGCGCTTGGTGCGTTGGCAGCACTTACGGCTGCGATCCTGAAGGGACGGATGACCAAAAAGGTGTTCGAGGTATCAGTCCGCCAGACACTGGCGATCTCATGTATGTTTATGTGGATTGTGCTGGCAGCCCTTGGGTTTGGTGCCGTCTTTGACGGGCTGGGGGCGGTGAAGGCGATTGATGCTTTGTTCACAGAGCAACTTGGCTTGAACCCTTGGGTTATCCTGATCCTGATGCAGCTTTCGTTCCTGATTATGGGGACATTTTTGGACGACACAGCGATGCTGGTAATTGTTGCACCGCTTTATGTGCCTTTGGTTGGGGAGTTGGGCTTTGACTTGATCTGGTACGGCGTCCTTTATACGGTCACGACACAGATCGCCTATATGACGCCACCCTTCGGGTATAATCTGTTCCTGATGCGGTCCATGGCTCCGCCAGAAATCACGCTTCGCGATATCTATGCGTCTATCGTGCCTTTTGTGCTGATCATGGTCGTGGCACTCGCAACCTTGATGGTCTTCCCGCAGATCGCCACCTGGTTGCCTGATTACGTTTACGGGAGATAAGAACTTCGCCGGAGAAGCGAATTCGAGAGGAAATTCTAAGCGAGCATTGTCATCAATGGAGAAATTAAAATGACATCTAGAAGAAAGTTCTTGAAGACGGCCGGAATTGGTAGCGCAGCTGCCCTTGCGGCTCCGAGTGTCGTGAAAGCGCAAGCACCAATTAAATGGCGAATGCAAACTTACTCCGGTGCGCCGCTTGGTGCGCACGTCATTAAGCCACAGATCGAAGCGTTCAACAAAGCGGCAAATGGCGAGATGGAAATCGAACTGTTTTACGCAGATCAGCTTGTTCCGACGGGTGAGCTTTTTCGCGCCTTGCAGAACGGGACGCTCGACGCGGTTCAATCGGATGATGCCACGATGGCATCGCCTGCGGATATTTCCGATTTCGGCGGCTATTTCCCGTTCTCGTCCCGTTACAGCTTGGACCTTCCGGTGCTGTTCAACCAATACGGCCTGAACGAAATCTGGAAAGAAGCCTATGACGACATCGAAGGTGTTGAATGGCTTGGTGCCGGTGCGTGGGATCCATTGCATATCTTTACGACCAACAAAGCAATTACTTCGCTCGAAGACATGCGCGGCCTTCGCGTGTTTGGCGTGCCGACCGCTGGCCGTTTCCTTGCGAAATATGGCATGATCCCTGTGACCGTGCCTTGGGAAGACGTCGAAGTGGCCTTGCAGACAGGCGAGTTGGATGGTGTCGCATGGTGTGGCTTCACGGAAGCTTACGAAGTGGGCTGGGCTGATATCTGCAACCACGCCCTGCTAAACAACGTTACGGGCGCATGGTGCGGGTCGTACTTTGCAAACAGCGAAAGCTGGGCAGCCATCCCTGAGCATCTGCAAGAGCTATTCAAGATGTCCATGGATCAGTCGCACTACTACCGTCAAGTTTGGTATTGGGGTGGCGAAGCCAATCTGCGTGTGAACGGAGACAAGCTGAACCTGACCACAATCCCAGCCGAAGAGTGGGAAACGGTTGTGGGTGACGCGGCGGGGTTCTGGGACGAACTTGCGTCCCGTAACGATCGGTCTGCGCGCGTGATCGAGATCTTCAAAAAGTATCGTGATGTGATGGAAAAAGCTGGCGTTCCGTATCGCTATTAAAAAATAGGTGATGCGGCCCTCATGGGCCGCATCACACCCACTCTAATAGGGTTCACCATGGCCTCCTTGGAGAATAAGTACGCCGTAATGGCCTTTTCATGGTTTCCTTTTGGGTCCTGCACCATGCATGATCTCCCCATTAGATTTTAGACGAACTGGGCCGCGCGCCTCGTAAATGGAGCTCCTATGCCGGATACGCTTACTTTTGATGCCCTGAAATCGCAGGTTAAAGACGGCACCATAGATACCGTCCTTGTTTGCTTTGTTGATATGCAGGGTCGCCTGACGGGCAAACGCTTTCATGCGGTTAATTTTGTTGAAACGTCCTACAATGAAACCCACTGCTGCAACTACCTGCTGGCAACCGACCTGGAAATGGCGACGCCGGATGGATATGCGTCGACATCGTGGGAAAAAGGGTATGGCGATTACGTGATGAAGCCAGACCTTTCGACGCTGCGCCCTGTTCCGTGGCTTGAGGGCACGGCGATGGTGCTGTGCGATATTCTGGACCACCACACCCATGAAGAAGTACCTCACGCGCCGCGTACAATTCTGAAACGGCAAATCGCAAAACTCGCGGACCTTGGCTTTGATGCAATGATGGCGACTGAACTGGAGTTTTTCTTATTCGAGAAAAGCTTTGATGACATCCGAAAATCGGGCTTTCGCGACCTTGCCCCGATCAGTGGCTACAACGAAGACTACCACATCTTCCAGACGACCAAAGAAGAGGGGGTCATGCGGCGCGTACGCAACCATCTTTATGCGGCCGGCTTGCCGATTGAAAACACCAAGGGCGAGGCGGAGTCAGGCCAAGAAGAACTGAATATTCGCTACTCATCGGCCATGGATTGCGCCGACCACCACACCATTGCAAAGCACGCGATCAAGGAAATTGCGTGGCAGCAAGGCCAAGCCGTGACCTTTCTTCCAAAATGGGACGCTGCGCGGGTCGGGTCTTCTAGCCATGTGCACCAGTCGCTTTGGAAAGACGGAAAGCCAGCATTTTACGAGAAAGATGCAAAGCTGGGAATGTCTCAATTGATGGAACATTACATGGCTGGGCTGATTGCCTATGCGCCAGATTACACATTCTTTCTTGCGCCGTATGTGAACAGCTACAAACGCTTTTCCAAAGGCACCTTTGCGCCAACAAAAACGGTTTGGTCCATCGATAACCGCACCGCAGGTTTTCGGCTGTGTGGCGATGGAACCAAGGGCGTGAGAGTAGAATGCCGGATCGGCGGTTCGGACCTGAACCCCTATTTGGCACAGGCCGCAATGCTCGCTGCAGGTATTCAGGGCATTGTCGAGAAAATGAAACTCGCCCCGCCAACGACGGGTGATGTTTATGAAGACGCTAAAGCACGCGACATTCCACAAACGCTCCGTGCGGCGACGGAAACTCTGCGCAATTCTGATTTCTTGCGGTCCGCCATGGGTGATGATGTGATTGATCACTACACACGCTGCGCGGAGTGGGAGCAGGAAGAATTTGACCGCGCCGTGACCGATTGGGAAATCGCACGCGGCTTTGAGAGGGCATAAGCGACATGACGATAACTTGCATTTCACCCATCGACGGATCTGTCTTTGCGACGCGCGAAACACTTTCACTTTCAGAGGCGCAGGCCAAAGTATCTGCAGCAAATGATGCACAGGTTGCTTGGGCTGCACGACCTCTGGAAGACCGGATTGCACTTGTAAGGGCAGGGGTCGCCAATGTTGGTGCGATGAACGACGACATTGTGCCCGAGCTTGCCCATCAAATGGGCCGCCCGATCCGTTACGGCGGCGAGTTTGGCGGGTTTGACGAACGAGCGAGCCATATGGCAGACATTGCCATTGATGCGCTGGCGCCAATCAATGTTGAAGACAGCGGTCAGTTTCGCCGTGTCATCAAACGTGTGCCGCACGGCGTGGTGCTGGTGATTGCACCTTGGAACTATCCTTATATGACAGCGGTCAATACTGTGGCGCCTGCGCTGATTGCTGGCAATGCGGTGATGTTGAAACACGCTTCTCAAACGCCGCTTGTTGGGGAGCGGATGGTACAGGCCTTTGTTGATGTCGGTGTGCCAGCTGACGTCTTTCAAAACGTTTTTCTGGACCACCAGACAACATCTGACCTTATTGCCTCGAAGGTTTTTGGCTTTGTGAACTTCACCGGCTCTGTCGGCGGTGGGCGTGCCATCGAAAAAGCGGCAGCCGGAACGTTTACGGGCATTGGGCTCGAACTTGGGGGTAAAGACCCGGGATACGTTATGGAGGACGCGGATCTGGATGCCGCCGTTGACACCCTCATCGACGGAGCGATGTTTAACGCCGGTCAGTGCTGTTGTGGGATTGAACGGATCTACGTACACGAAAGCCTTTTTGACACGTTTGTCGCCAAGGCCGTTGAAATCGTGAATGGCTATGTACTGGGCAATCCGCTGGATCCTGAAACCACGCTAGGGCCAATGGCGCACGTACGGTTCGCAGCCGAAGTCCGCGCCCAAACAGCCGAAGCGATCGCGGACGGTGCTGTGGCACAAATCGACCCTGCCAGCTTTCCAAACGACGGTGGGGCCTATTTGATGCCGCAAATTCTGACAAACGTAACCCATGATATGCGTGTGATGCGCGAAGAGAGCTTTGGCCCCGTCGTTGGGATCATGTCTGTAAAAGACGATGCGGAAGCAATCCGCCTGATGAACGACAGCGACTTTGGTTTGACGGCATCGCTGTGGACGAAGGACGTTACTCGCGCCGAGAAAATCGCGGACCAGATCGAAACAGGTACGGTTTTCATGAACCGGGCAGATTACCTTGATCCGGGCTTGTGTTGGACAGGTTGCAAAGACACCGGTCGCGGTGGTGGGCTGTCTGTGATTGGGTATCACAACCTGACGCGCCCGAAATCATATCACTTTAAGAAAGCCTAGCAGATGAACTTGAACACAAACTGGTCCTATCCAACCAACATCCGTTTTGGCGCTGGGCGCATCAAGGAAATTGCCGATGCCTGTACTGCTGCTGGCATCAAGAAACCCTTGCTAATTACGGATCGCGGCCTTGCTGGAATGGATATAACGCAAAACACGCTTGATCTGTTGGATGCAGCAGGTCTGGGCCGGGCTATCTTTGCCGATGTTGATCCGAACCCGAATGAAAAGAATGCCGAAGCCGGTGTGCGTGCCTTTGTCGAAGGTGGGCACGACGGCGTTGTTGCGTTTGGCGGAGGGTCCGGTTTGGATCTGGGCAAGCTGGTCGCGTTTCTTGCGGGGCAGACCCGCCCGATTTGGGATTTTGAAGACATCGGTGATTGGTGGACGCGCGCGGATGCAGACGCCATCGCTCCCATTGTGGCGGTGCCTACAACTGCGGGAACTGGGTCAGAGGTCGGACGTGCATCCGTCATCACCAATTCTGAGACGGAAGAGAAAAAAATCATCTTCCACCCCAAGTTCCTGCCAAGCGTTGTGATCTGCGATCCTGAACTAACGGTTGGTATGCCGCCGTTCATCACCGCGGGCACCGGACTTGATGCCTTTGCGCACTGCGTCGAGGCTTATTGTTCACCCCACTACCACCCGATGTCGCAAGGCATAGCCCTCGAAGGGATGCGTCTGGTGAAAGACTACCTTCCACGCGCTTACGCGGACGCCAATGATATCGAGGCACGCGCGCATATGATGTCTGCCGCGCTTATGGGGTCCACGGCGTTCCAAAAAGGGCTGGGGGCCATTCACGCTTTGTCACACCCCATCGGAGCGATGTATCACACACACCACGGCACTACGAATGCCGTCTGTATGCCATCCGTGTTACAATTCAATCGGCCTGCCATTGCCGATCGGATGGCCATGGCCGCAAATTACCTTGGAATTGGAGGCGAGTTCGACGGGTTTTGTGCTTACGTCGACACGCTGAACGCATCCCTTAAGATTCCAAAGTCGCTTGGCGAACTTGGCATTGAAAACCCAGATGTCGAACGCATCGTCGCAGGAGCGTTGGCGGATCCAAGTACAGGTGGAAACCCGATTGAAATGACGCAGAGCAACACGAGAGAACTATTATTTGCCTGCCTCTGAACACATTGTCTCGATCATGGATCAGTGTTCCGCGGGCGCGAAAGCACAGAAGGGGCATTTTCTGTACGGGTCCGCCAGACAAAGCTATTACTTTACGCCAAATAGCATTGCTTGTGCGCATCAAGTCGATAACTTGAGCATCAATTATTTTTATCAGGTGCGCGCAGATGATCAAAAGTCGGATCACGCTTAAGCAGTTAGAGGCATTTGCCTATGTTGTTGATACGGGCACATTCCGCGCGGCCGCCGCAGCGCTTGGGACGACCCAGCCCAACATTTCCGCGCGTATCACATCCCTTGAGGCCGCGTTGAAAGTCACTCTAATGATCCGCGACGCAGGGTCTATACGGTTGACGGCAAATGGTGAAAAGCTGCTTCGAAACACTCGAGACGTGCTCTGGGCTGGTGAGGCTCTGCTTGAGCAAGCTGGTCGCCAGGACTTGATCGAAGAAACCCTGAGGTTGGGGGTCACGGAACTTGTCGCTTGTACGTGGTTGCAGGAATTTTTGCGCCTAATAAAAGGAACTTATCCCAATCTGCGAATACAACTCGAAGTCGATATTTCGGCGTCGATCGATGCGCGTTTGATGGAGGGGCAGCTTGATTTAGCACTGCAAACAGAGCCGTTCAGAACAACGGTTTTCGCAAGCGAACCTTTGGGGTCAGAACCCTATTGCTGGGTTGCAAACTCTGAACTGATCCAGAAGGTCGGCAAGGCCGCAGCAATCGCGGACCTATTTGGCGTAACGATTCTAACCCACGCCAAACACACTCAAGCGGGCGCCGCTTTGCATCGCTTGGCAGGAGACCTGAACCTGCCTGCCGATCAGATTATACACTCCAGTGCGTTGTCGGCCTGCGTGCCTATGGTGATCGAAGGAATGGGGGTTGCGCTATTGCCTGAGCGTCTGGTGCAACAGGAAATACGTTCAGGTGAATTGCATAGGATCAAAGCTGATTGGCTGCCTGATCCACTGTCATTCTATGCGCGCTATGCGCCTGCACGGGCGGCGCTGTATGTCGGCAAGGCCGCTCAGTTAGCGCAAAAGGCGATGAACTCCCATTAGATCACAAAAAATGATCAGGGCTATAGGTTTAATCAATTTGATTATTTTCTGAGGTTTAGGCCTCATACTCCTGAACCTTACTGCAGGAGTCTCAGATGGCAGCGACATCTATCCGCCTTGGCGTCGATATCGGCGGCACATTTACCGACGTTGTTTTGGAGAAAGATGGGGAACTGTTTTCAACCAAAGTACTAACAACATATGTCGCGCCGGAAAACGCCATCATTGATGGCATGTATCATGTCTGTGCCAAAGCGGACGTAGATCCTTCGCAGATCGACCAGATCATCCATGGCACAACGTTGGCGACGAATGCCCTGATCGAGCGACGTGGCGCCAAGACCGCCCTGATCACCACCGAAGGCTTCCGTGATGTTATCGAAATGCGAACTGAAAGTCGATTTGAGCAGTATGACTTGAACCTCAATCTTCCGGATCCGCTGTTGCCTCGTCATATGCGATTTACTATCGGAGGGCGCGTTGATGCAAATGGCGCCGTGCTGATTGATATTGACCGTGCCGAGGTCGAGGCGGTTGTTGATCAGATCGCCAAGGCGGGTTTTGAAAGCGTCGCAGTCGGGCTGATCCATTCTTACCTTAACCCCACACATGAACAGCTGGTGCGTGAGGTGCTCGCTGAGAAACTACCCGATGTTGCGATTTCGATCTCATCCGAAGTCTCGCCCCAGATGCGCGAATACGAACGGTTCAACACGGTCGTCGCCAATGCCTATATTAAGCCGTTGATGGCGTCCTACCTGGGCCGCCTCGAAGATCGTTTGAAGGCCGAAGGCGTCTCTTGTCGCATTTTCCTGATGCATTCGGGCGGTGGCATTATCTCGATTCAGAACGCGGCCGACTTCCCAGTACGCTTGGTTGAATCCGGCCCCGCTGGTGGTGCCGTTTTCGCAGCCCATATCGCGGCACGTTATGGTTTGGACAAAGTGCTTTCCTTTGACATGGGCGGCACCACGGCCAAGATTTGTCTTATCAAAAACCAAACTCCAAAAACGTCGCGGGTGTTTGAAGTCGCGCGAACCTATCGATTCAAAAAAGGCTCTGGTATGCCGATCTCGATCCCTGTGATCGACATGGTCGAAATCGGGGCAGGCGGCGGATCACTTGCGCATGTAGATGCCATGCGCCAGATCCGCGTTGGTCCGGAAAGTGCGGGATCCGAGCCTGGTCCAGCCTGCTATGGGCGTGGCGGTGAACGCCCCGGCGTGACAGACGCTGACCTCGTCCTGGGCAAGTTGGATCCAGATAACTTTGCGGGTGGTTCGATCAAGTTGCACCCAGAAGCGTCCAAAGCCGCTTTGAACAGGAATGTTGGTGAAAAGCTGGACATGGACGCTGTCGAAGCGGCCTTTGGCGTGGCTGAGGTTGTCGATGAAAACATGGCCAATGCCGCGCGGGTTCACGCGGTTGAGAACGGTGAAGACCTTTCTGAATACACTATGATTGCCTTTGGCGGCGCAGCCCCGCTGCATGCTGGTCGCTTATGCGAAAAGCTCGGGGTTGATCGACTTCTGGTTCCACCGGGGGCGGGCGTTGGCTCGGCTATCGGGTTCCTGCGCGCGCCCTTTAGCTTTGAGGCCAACCGCTCAGTTTATATGAAACTTAGCGATTTCGACGCCGAGCGGATCAAGTCCCTTCTTGGCGACCTAAAGGCCGAGGCAACCGGGTTTGTACGCACCTGTGATGAGGTCAGCCCGATTTTGTCGGAGTTTAAAGTTTACATGCGCTACACTGGACAAGGCTGGGAAATCCCGATTGACCTGACCGAAGCCCAAGCCATGGCCCCAGACGCCGCCACGTTTGAGGCCCGCTTTATCGAGGACTATTCTAAACTGTTCGGCCGTCCCGTTGAGGGAATGGATATCGAAATTACCGTCTGGTCCGTCAACGCAACAACCCCACCCGAAACGGTCCCACGCATGGTCGAAACCGCGGGTTTGGAAGCCGCAACAACTACAGGTACACGCCAGCTCTTTGACGCGGGATCTGCCAAATACCTCGAAGCGGGTATCGTCAACCGGTTTGAAATGCCTTTGGGCGCACGCGCCACAGGCCCTGCCGCGGTCGTCGAAGACGAGACGACCATCATTGTTCCAGCGAGCAGGGACGCCATTCGCCAGCCCGATGGCTGTATCGACGTTATCATCAAAGGAGCGGCCCAATGACCCAAGAGCATTCAAAAGTCGCCTACCAAGTTATGTGGAACCGCCTGATTTCTGTCGTCGAAGAACAGGCCCAAGCGCTCGTGCGTACGGCGTTTTCGACCTCTGTTCGTGAAGCAGGGGATCTGTCCGCAGGGGTCTATGATGTCTCTGGCAATATGCTCGCCCAGGCTGTCACGGGCACACCGGGTCACGTCAATGCGATGGCCGATGCAGTTGCCCATTTTATTCGCCGTATCGGTCCTGAAAACATTCATGACGGCGACGTTTACATCACCAATGATCCTTGGGAAGGCACCGGCCACCTGCATGACATCACCATGGTCACTCCTTCGTTTCACAAGGGCGCTTTGGTTGGATTTTTTGCCTGCACCGCGCATATCGTTGATATCGGCGGGCGTGGTTTCGGGGCGGATGCGCATAGCGTATACGAAGAAGGGCTTTACATCCCGATCATGAAATTCGCGGATAAGGGCAAGGTGGATGAGACCCTGACGCGGATCATTCGCGGCAATGTCCGCGAGCCAGATCAGCTGATCGGCGACGTCTACGCGTTGGCCACATGTAACGAAATCGGCCACCGCCGTTTGGTTGATATGATGGACGAATTCGACCTTGTGGACCTCAACGGCATCGCTGATTTCATCCTCGATAATTCCCGCCGCGCGACCCTTGAACGGATCGCTGCCCTTCCACAGAAATCTGCCGAGGGCGAAATGACCATGGACGGTTTCGACCGCCCCATAACGCTCAAGGTGAAGGTCAGCGTGCAGGGCGACAAGATCGTCTCTGATTTCACTGGCTCATCCGGAGTTGATAAAAAGGGCATCAACTGCCCGCTGGTCTATGCCAAGGCCTATGCTTGCTACGCCTTAAAGGTCGCCATCGCACCGGAAATCCCGAACAACGCGGCTTCGCTTGCCCCGTTCGAAATCACAGCACCTGAGAATTCGATCGTCAACGCGCTGCATCCCGCACCCGTGGCCTTGCGTCATATTGTTGGGCATTTTGTTCCGGACGCGGTCTATGACGCCTTTGACAAAATCGTGCCCGACCTTGTGCCCGCCGAGGGGGCAGGGTGCCTGTGCAACTTTCAGGTCTCGCTGCGCCCGCGCACCGATGCGCCAGCCCCAGCACACGCCCGCCGTTCTGAGGTGCTGACCTTTAACTCCGGCGGATCAGGTGCGCGCCCCGAACATGACGGTCTGAACGCGACGGCCTTCCCCTCAGGTGTGATGACAATGCCGATCGAGGCGACCGAACATGCCGGCCCCGTAATCATTTGGCGCAAGGAACTGCGCCCCGATAGTGGCGGCGCAGGTAAAACCCGTGGCGGCCTTGGCCAGTATATGGAGGTCGGCGCCCAAGAGGGCCACGAGTTCGACATCCAAGCCATGTTCGATCGCGTCGACCACCCCGCGCGAGGACGACGTGGCGGCGCGGCAGGGGCTGCAACGACGATTGTCCAAGACGATGGCAGCGCCATGAATGGCAAAGGCAAACAATTCGTCCCTCATGGCCGCAAAGTCGTCATGGCCTTTCCCGGAGGCGCGGGCTACGGCGACCCGTCCATGCGCAGCACAGAGCTGGTGAAACGGGATCTCGCCCGCGGATATATATCGGCGGAAACGGCCGCACAGGACTATAACCTTTCGCCTGCTGACATCGCAGAGGTCCAAGCTGCCGTCGCCCAAGGGGATGCAAAGTAAGGACCCAAGCACCGCAAACACGTCCTATGATAGTGTCATTATTGACGGGGCCATAATGGGGCCTCGACCGCGTGGTCATGTCCCGTTTTAGTTCCGGTCTCTTTCGAGCAATATTTGTTAAAAAGGCGACAATCCATTGACCGGCGGGCGGTGTTTACATCGCTCTCAATGAGAGTGGGTGACTTTGCATGACTGAGAAGTTGCGGGAAACGGCTCTACCTAATTATCTTAAGACTTGAGGTTTGCTTTCTCGCAACCAATAATCTAACAATTGTTAGATTACAACGGAGAGCCCGAATGTCTGGACCACTTCACCATTTGAAAATCATCGAACTCGGTCATGTTATTGCCGGACCGCTTTCGGCGGCCTTGCTCTCTGATTTCGGGGCAGATGTCATCAAGATCGAGTCGCCCAATCGCACGGACATGATGCGCGATCTTGGACCCAAGGCAGAGGACGGGGTTGGCGTTTGGTGGAAGACTCTGGGTCGCAACAAGCAAACCCTGAGCCTGAACTGGAAGTCGGATGAGGGCCGCGACATTCTGCGTAAGCTGGTTGAGGGCGCTGACGTGCTCGTCGAAAATTTCCGACCCGGCGTGCTTGAACGCGGAGGAGTCGGGCCAGACACTCTGCATGAATGGAATCCGGACCTGATTATTTTGCGTGTGTCGGGGTACGGACAGGAAGGCCCGATGCGGGACGTACCGGCCTTTGGGCGTGCGGCAGAAGCCATGAGCGGTCTGGCCCATTTAACAGGTTTCGCTGACGGGCCACCGATGCACCCCGGGTTTCCGGCGGCTGATAGTACCACAGGGCTGATGGGCGCCTTGGGCATCATGATTGCGCTGTTCGCCCGCGAAAAAGGTACGGCGCGCGGTCAGGTTGTTGATCTGGCGGTGTTTGAAGCCTTGCTTCGATTGATGGATTATCCGGTGCCTGCTTTGACGGGCGCAAACCATTCGCCACGACGCAACGGGCTGCGCCAGCCGATGGATTTTGCACCCGGGGGCATGTTTCGCACGTCTGACGGGGTGTGGCTGACGGTTTCAGCTGGGAGTGCGGAAACTGCGCAACGCCTGCTGCGCGCTGTGGGCGGAGATACTTTGGCCAATGACCCGCGTTTTGCGACGCTCGACGAGATGTCGCAGCATATGGCCGTTGTCTTTGATGCCATCAACGATTTCGTCACACAGCACACCCTTACCGAAGTAGAGGCGGAATTCGCCCTTCATGATGCGGTTGCCTCGCGGGTGTTGAGCGTCGAGGATATCACGACGAACGAGCAAATACGCCATCGCGGCGACATCGTATCGGTAGAGGGCGAGAAGACGAAAGTCGTCGGCCCGGTCCCGCATCTGAGCGCGACACCGGGTGCACTTCGCTGGCTGGGGCGACCGCCGGGGGCAGACACCCGCAGCATTTTGCGTGATCTTGGTTTTGACGATGAACGGATTACAGCGCTCTGCGAGGCGGGGCTTGTAAGTCTGGATGGCGGGGAGGAGTCACAATGACATTTCGAATGACAGATGAACAAAGGGAAATTCGCGATCAAATTCTGCGAATATGCGAACAGTTCGACGACGACTACTGGTTGGAGCGGGATCGCAACGGTGGATTTCCGCATGAGTTGCACAGAGCAATGGCCGAGGGTGGATGGCTTGGGATTGCGATGCCCGAAGAGGTCGGCGGTGCCGGTCTAGGCATTACCGAGGCCACCATCATGATGCAGGCGATTGCGGAGTCCGGGGCTGGCGCGAGCGGGGCTTCGGCGATCCACATGAACATATTCGGCCTTAATCCGGTGGTGAAGTTCGGCACCGATGAGCAACGCGCACGCATGCTGTCGCCCTTGATCTCGGGTGATGAAAAAGCCTGTTTTGCGGTGACCGAACCGACGACCGGATTGGATACGACCAAATTAAAGACCATGGCGGTGCGGGAGGGCGACCGATATGTCGTGCATGGCCAGAAAGTCTGGATTTCGACGGCGCAGGTCGCGCATAAGATGCTGCTTCTGGCAAGAACAACACCTCTTGAGGACGTGACCAACCCAATCGAAGGGTTGAGCCTGTTCTATACGGACCTCGACCGCAATTTTGTGGACGTGCGCGAGATCGAGAAGATGGGGCGCAAGGCCGTCGATTCGAACGAGGTTTTCATTGACGGGCTGCCGATTCCGGCTGAAGATCTGATTGGAGAAGAGGGTAAAGGCTTTCGGCAAATTCTGCACGGTCTGAACCCGGAACGCATTTTGGTGGCAGGGGAGTGTATCGGGATCGCACGCAACGCTCTGACACGTGCAGCGCAATACGCCAACGAGCGCGTGGTGTTTGCTCGGCCGATCGGTCAGAATCAGGGGGTTCAGCACCCGCTGGCTCAGGCTTGGGCGCATGTAGAGGCGGCAAACCTGATGGTTATGCACGCCGCTGCCCTGTACGATGCGGGCGAGCCTTGCGGCGTGGAGGCGAACGCGGCCAAACTGCTGGCGGCAGATGCGGCTGTGGAGGCGACCGAGGCGGCGCAGGTCACCTTTGGGGGATTCGGGTACGCCAAGGAGTATCATGTCGAACGACTGGTGAGAGAGGCCCTGCTTTTCCGTATCGTACCGGTGACGCCGCAGATGCTTTTGTCCTTCATTGGTGAAAAAGCTCTTGGACTTCCAAAGTCTTACTAGGTGCGGGCAGAGAAGATAATCTTATCTTGACCAAATTTCTAACGCTCGTTAGATTATTAAGTGTTACCCCGAAAGGGAAAAGGGAGGAGGCGTCATGAGTGAGACGCAGTTTGGGTCTTCGCAAGAAGAGCTATCAGCACGCTCGACTGTTTACGCAGACGACTTGTTCGCAGGTAAAACAGTTGTCGTAACCGGCGCGGGAGGCGGGTTGGGTTTGGCGATTGCGACCCTGTTCGCCAGACTAGGTGCGAATGTTGCTATCAATGGTCGCAACGAGGAAAAACTGGCTTCGGCTAAGGAGTTCCTCGAAAGTCTGGGCGGTAAAGTCTTTGCTATGCCTATGACGATCCGGGACCCTGAACAGGTCGAGGAATTTGTCGGTCGGGTAAATCAGGAATTCGGGTCAATTGATGTTCTGGTGAACAACGCGGGCGGACAATTTCCGCAGGCCGCGCTGGACTTTTCCCCCAAGGGTTGGAACGCTGTCGTAGATACCAATCTCAACGGCACCTGGTGGATGATGCAGGCAACTGCGCGCCATTGGGTGAAGCACAAGCAACCGGGCGCGATTGTAAGTATCGTCGCTGACGTTTGGCGCGGGATGCCGGGTATCGCGCATACCTGTGCAGCTAGGACAGGAGTTATCTATCTGTCCAAGTCTGTCGCCGTGGAGTGGGCACCGCATGACATTCGTGTAAATTGTGTGGCACCGGGATGTTGTGAAAGCACCGGTTTTGGAAACTATCCCGAAGAAGGCTCGGCGACCTTTCAGGACTCGAATCCGATGCGGCACGCCGGAGACGAGTGGGATGTCGCAGAAGGGGTTGTCTACATGGCGGCCAGTTCGGGGAAGTTCGTAACCGGCGAAGTTCTGAACATCGACGGCGGGCAACAGATGTGGGGCGATCCTTGGCCAACAGGCCGACCAGATTACTTCCAGATCGCTTGATGAAAGCTATGAACCCAGTGAGGGCAACAGGATTCAGATGACGAATAATAGAGAAACACAATACCAAGCCAGTGATGGGGCAATATTGGAATGTAGCGGAATCGAGCGACGGTTCGGTGGAATCGTTGCCGTCACAGGTGTCGATTTCGACATTCGACCACAAGAGATCTTTGGCCTTGTCGGGCCAAACGGCAGTGGTAAGACGACGCTCACGAACGCGATCAC
>Ga0209121_10002136_pt1 | contig 20282 bp, 19 predicted proteins | sample Cruoilmetagenom3_FD_187292 | JGI IMG/M metagenome (GOLD analysis project Ga0209121, IMG submission 187292) | Oil polluted marine microbial communities from Coal Oil Point, Santa Barbara, California, USA - Sample 3 (SPAdes) (version 2) | ecosystem: Environmental > Aquatic > Marine > Oil seeps ...
AATTGGCCAAGGACTGGACTGCGAGCGATTATGGCGATCAGGTGAGCGCCGATGACGCTGTGGAACAGCTCGCCCAAGCCGCACTTTTCCTGAGTTAACCGACCAAAACGGACTGAACCATTTTGGCGAGGCGCCTTGGTCTGGCGTTGCCCCTTGGCTATCGCTCGGGAGTTTTCACGCAAAACCATCCCCCGGACGGTTTTGTCTAGTGAAAACTGGTGCCGGCTGCAGGAGTCGAACCCGCGGCCTGATGATTACAAATCAACTGCTCTACCAACTGAGCTAAGCCGGCCCTGTTCTTATCGAACGGTGCTTGGTTGCACTGCGCGTCTTACAACACGCTACGCGCGGCCCTTTGCCTTAAGGAACGCCGAAGGTCCAGCCCTCTGTTTGCGCAATTTGCCGCGTCATGCCTTCAGGTGCCCAAAGCGCAACATTTCCCGCCGCCTGCCGCAGCCATGCGGCTGTTATCAGTGCATCGGAAGCATGGTCGTCTATCGCGCCGCTGCCGCCGACCGGCGCACTGCCCAGATTGGCGAGCGCGGTGTTTAATTCCTCAAAGCTGCGGATCTTGCTTTTGGACGCGCTGCGCCCTGCTGCAATGGCCGCGAGCGCCGTGTAGATTTCAACCACGACTGATCCGTCATGCGGCAGTGGGTCAATCGGCCAGACGGGCAGGGCGCCGTCCAGAGCATGGAGCACGCGCATTCCCGTCAGGCTGGATTTGCCTACCTGCGCCGCACCGACCAGATTGAAGTTGGAATAGGGTTTGCAACCCACGGCTTCCTGCGCCCGCTCGGTCACGCGGAAACGGCCACGCCCGCCAGATTGTCCGTGAAGGGCAAATAGCTCGCCTTCTCGCCCACCATGGCGGCGGAAATAGGCACTGGCGACGGGATGATCGACGAAGCTGGAGGCGGACAAATGCTCATCGCCTTCGCACACCGCGTCGATCATCGCCCACAGCGCCTTCGCATCGGTGGGGCTTCGGTCCCAGCCGGGGAAATACGCACTGGCATCGTTGAAGGGCAGGGCGATGCCAAGGTCTAACCCGACCAGCGCATTGTCCGGCAAATCTTCGCGCAGCACCGCCAGAATTTCGCTACGCGCCCAACCGCGCTGTCGCTCGACAAGCACGGGCGCGCCGCCATCGGCATGGGCAATGGCCACTGTGATCGCCTTGTGCCGCGCGCCTTGGGCACCGGACCAGTCCACTGCGACAAACCATTCAAATTCGCGAAGGCTGTTCAGGAGCAGCGCCCTTCCGCGATCTGCCAATTATTGGCCTGATGCGCGAAGTATATGCGCCGGGCGGTTCCGCGCGGATCGGCGGGAAAGGTTTCATAAGGATCGGCCGACATCTGCAAGCAATCCTCTCCGCGCCAGCCAACAAAGGCCCAGGTGCCGAAGTTGTCAGTGATGACCTGCGGCGCAACGCCGTGCTCGTCAGCCACCTGTCTGCTGAGTGGTTCGAGGCCATCAGGGGTGACCTGCCACACGGCAAACCCCTCCATATCGCCCCATCCCGCATCGGATATTTGAAGGCTGGCCATGCGGTTGCCGCTGGGAGAGAAATGTGGGCGCGCGCCCACATCCATGATCGAGCCTGCCCGATTGCGATCGGCGATTTTGTAGCCAAAGGCTTCATACCCCCACCACTGCCATCCGATCAGACGCTCGCCCGCAAACCATTCCATTGCGGTAATTTCGCCGGTCCATGTATTGTCGGCGCAGACTGTGCCTCCGGACAGTGTCGACACAGCAATGTAAGACAGGTCGGTCGCGACGACGTGGTCAAAGCCTTCTGGTACGGGAGTCGCCTCGGGCGGACCGAATTCTTCCGAATCCATCGGCTCAACCGGGATGGATTGGCAGTTGGCAAGATCGGGCGGGCTGATCGCGGCTTGCGAAAGCGACGCAGCAGGTCGCTCCATCTGGCAAGCCGCCAAGGCCATCATGCTGACCAATGCGATTGAAACCCTCACGATCTTTCCCCCCGTAATTTCGCCCAATAGTCGAGCCGTTCTTGTATCTTGCGCTCGAACCCGCGCTGAACGGGTTGGTAGAATTCCTGCGGCTCCATTTCCTCCGGCCAGTAATCGTCGCCCGAAAAGCCTTCATCAGCATCGTGATCGTAGCTGTAGCCCGCGCCGTATCCGGCATCCTTCATCAGCTTTGTTGGAGCATTCACGATATTCATCGGCGGCATCAGGCTGCCCGTTTCCTTGGCGCTGCGGAAGGCTGCCTTTTGTGCCTTGTAGACGGCATTCGATTTGGGCGCGGTGGCGAGGTAGATGCACGCCTGCACCAGCGCCAGCTCGCCTTCGGGGCTGCCGAGGAATTGATACGCCTCCTTCGCTGCCATGCACTGGGTGAGCGCGGCGGGATCGGCCATGCCGATATCCTCCACCGCCATGCGCACCAGCCGCCGCGCGAGGAACAGCGGCTCTTCCCCTGCCACCATCATCCGCGCGAGATAATACAGCGCCGCCTGCGGATCGGACCCGCGCACGGCTTTGTGGAGCGCGGAGATAAGGTTGTAATGCCCTTCGCGGTCCTTGTCATACACCGCGACGCGCCGTTGCAGGAATTGCCCGAGCGAAGCGGGATCGAGCGGTGCGTCGATCTTCGCATTGTACAGCGTTTCAGCCTGATTGAGCAGGAAGCGCCCGTCGCCATCGGCGCTGGCGATCAGCGCGTCGCGCGCTGCGGGGGTGAGGGGGAGTGGGCCTTCCAGCTCCTCTGCGCGGGCCAGCAATTTGCCCAAGGCTTCCGCATCAAGCCGGTGCAGGATGAGTACTTGTGCGCGGCTGAGCAATGCTGCGTTGAGTTCGAAGCTGGGGTTTTCCGTTGTTGCGCCCACCAGCGTCACCACCCCGCGTTCCACGAAAGGAAGGAAGCCATCTTGCTGGGCGCGGTTGAAGCGGTGGATTTCGTCCACGAATAGCAATGTGCGCTGGCCCGCCTTTTTCGCAGTTTCCGCAGCGGCAAAGGCCTTCTTGAGGTCAGCTACGCCGGAGAAGACCGCGCTGACAGCCTCGTATCGCATCCCCACTGCATCGGCGAGCAGCCGGGCAATGCTGGTCTTGCCGGTGCCGGGTGGACCCCACAGGATCGTGCTGGACAAGCGACCCGCTGCGACCATTCGACCAATGGCACCTTCGGGGCCGGTCAGGTGCTCCTGTCCGATAATCTCATCCAATCCGCGCGGGCGCAGCCGGTCGGCCAGTGGCGCATCGGCGGCTGGCTCCTCCTGCGAGGGCGATTGCGGGGCATCGTCGGCAAAAAGATCAGCCATCACGCTCAGCCTTAGCGCAGAGGCGTAGGCGAGGTGTAGCGGGCATAGCTGATTTTGCCCTGAATAAATTCGCGCGCACCTCTTGTTAAGATAGCTCTAAGATATATCTTAAGAGCGGGACAGGAACGGAGTTTATCATGGCGAAGAAGACTGAAGAGGGCGCGAGGAAGCGTAAACCGCGCAAAGCCGCGCCCAAGCGCAAAGCTACCACGCGCCGCACCGCAAGAGCGAAAGAGGAAGTGATCGAACCTGAAGATATTGAAATTGTCGATGACGGCGAAGCGACCGATCACGACAATGACGATGCTCATGACGATATTGAAATAGAAGTCGAATTCGGCAGCGGCCCGCGTCGCAGGCGCAGGGCTTATCGCCGCGAATTTGACGGTGAAAAGCTGTTTGGTGCTGATGGCGTCTTTGGCCCTGACGGCCCTTTCGGCAACAGCGGCCCGTTTGGCGCAGGTGGCCCGTTTGGTGTGCAAGGCCTGTTTGGCCCCGGCGGTCTGTTTGGCCAGGGCGGCAAGCGCGGCGGACGTCGCGGTGGCCGGCGCGCGCATGGTGGCCCCGGCCGCAAGCGCGAGCGGATGTTCAGGCCGGGCGAATTGCGACTGGTATTGCTGGCCATGCTGGCAGAGGAACCGCGCCACGGATATGAGTTGATCAAGGCGCTCGAAGAGATGACCGATGGCGTTTATTCGCCCAGCCCCGGCATCATCTATCCGACCCTGCAAATGCTCAACGATGAAGCCGTGATCGCCACACATGAGAGTGAGGACGCGCGCAAGCTGTATCAGGCGACCGACGCGGGACTTGCCGAACTGGAAGAGCGTGCGGACGAGCTTGCAGAACTATGGGAGCGCCTGGGCCGCAAGGCAAAACGGGCACGCCCAACCGGATCCACCGAATTGTTCCGCTCGCTCGGCAATCTGGCGACCGTGATCACAAATCGCGCATCGAACAATGGGATCAATTCGGTCGAAAAGGAAAAAGTCATCGATCTGATTGACGAGCTGGCGCGACGTATCGAGCGTCTCTAGCGCCAGCAATTTGGCGCATGCCAATAGAAGTGATACCTCTCCCCCGGAAGAACTTCGAGGGAGAGGATCATGGAAGGTACAGAACGGACAGCCACGCCGTGGCACCTGTGGGTCATTGGTGCATTGTCGCTGCTTTGGAATGCGGGCGGGGCGTATGACTATGTGATGACGCAGTCGCGCAACATGGATTACCTGCAAATGGCCGCGGATAATGCCGAGGTGCCGCTTGAAATGGTGCTCGACTACTTCGGCGGTTTCCCGGCTTGGGCCGATATGTTCTGGGCGCTCGGCGTATGGGGCGCGGTGGGCGGTTCGCTGCTGTTGCTTTTGCGCAGCCGTTTTGCGTTTCACGCTTTTATCGCGTCGATTATCGGCATTGCGGGAACTACCGCCTATTCGGTGACCTCTGATATGCCTGACGAGCTGAGTTCGCCATTCGCGATCTTTTTTAGCGCTGCAATCGTGATTGTTACCTTGGCGCTCGCGTTTTACGCCAAAAAGCAGACTTCGGCTGGCGTTTTACGTTGACGCTGCCGACTTTGCACCGCCGCGTTCGCTGACCAACCGCAAATAAGCATCGGCAACAGCCGAATTGATCGCATCCCACGCGTATTCGCGGCTGCGCGCTTCGCCCGCGCGGCCATGTGCCTCGCGTAGCGCATTATCATTGATGTAGGTTTCCACCACATCTGCGAAAGCCGCCGCATCACCGGGAGTAACCAGCCGACCGGTCTCCCCGTCACGCACCAGGCTGGTTGAGCCGGTTGCGCGGGCAGCGACCACCGGAATGCCGCAGGCCATGGCCTCCAGCGTCACATTCCCGAATGTCTCTGTGATTGACGGATTGAGCAGCATGTCCATGCTCGCCACCGCACGGCCAAGGTCTGCGCCCTTCTGGAAACCAACGAACACCGCTTCGGGGCAATGTTCTGCGAAGAAGGCCTTGGCTGGGCCTTCGCCAATCACCAATACTTTGTGCGCAACGCCGCGTGAGCGAAGCAGCTCCACTGTCTCGGCGAAGACATCCAACCCCTTTTCCAGAACCAGCCGTCCGAGGAACCCGACCGCGACCTCGTCGTCGCCAATGCCGTGGCTGCGGCGCCATTCCATGTCGCGCTGGCCGGAATGGAAAATGTCGCGATCCACGCCGCGCGCCCAGATTGCGATATCATCACCCATGCCCTGTTCGCGCAGGACCTCTGCCATGCTTTCGGACGGAGCGACCAGAGCATCGCAGCGATTGTAGAACCGCCGCAGGATCGCCACTGCGACCGGTTCCAGAAATGCCATGTTGTAATAGCGTGGATAGGTCTCGAACCGGGTGTGGACACTTGCAAGTATCGGCAACGCCCGCTCGCGCGCCCAGCGGGTGGCAGCATGGCCGGTGAAATCGGGTGATGAGACGTGGACGATATTGGGCGCGAACTTCGCAAGGTCGGCCTTCACATCCGCATTGAAGCCCATCGGCACACGATACTCACCGCGTCCGGGGATCGGCACATTGGGGACGCCGACAAGGTCTCCAGCGCACTCAAAAGCAGGTTCATCGACCTTGGGCGAATAGACACGCACCTGCGCGCCCTGCCGCAGCAAATATTCGACCAGGCGGTTGAGCGCCTGGTTCGCGCCATCGCGGACGTAATTATAATTGCCGCTGAATAGCGCAACGCGAAGGTCGGTCGTCTCCATCGCAAGAGCCTTTAGGCGAGTGTCGCACGGATGGCGAGGGGGGACGAAAGGCAGGCGGTGAGTCGTTCACCGGCTCCGCTCGCTGATGGAGCATTTGCGAATAGGTGAGCTCGCTGGTTGCACGTGAATATTGAGCGCAGGAGTGTATCTGGGCGACTGACCGGTGAAATTAGCCCCCCTCCCGCAAGCAGGAGGGGGGAGACCAGCGATCAGTCCTCGATCTTGCGCTTGGCGCGTTTGCGCTCATGCGGGTCGAGGTGGCGTTTGCGTAGGCGGATGCTCTTGGGGGTCACTTCCACGATTTCGTCGTCGCCAACATAGGCGATTGCCTGTTCCAACGTCATCTTGCGCGGCGGGGTCAGGCGGATGCCTTCGTCCTTGCCGCTGGCGCGGAAGTTGGTGAGCTGCTTGGATTTGAGCGGGTTCACTTCCAGATCGTCCGGCTTGGCGTTCTCGCCGATGATCATGCCCTGATACAGTTTCTCGCCCGGGCCGATGAACAGCACGCCGCGGTCTTCCAGCATGTTGAGCGCATAGGCCTGCGCCTCGCCCTGTTCCATGCTGATCAGCACGCCGTTCTGGCGGCCGGCAATCGGACCCTTATATGGGCCATAGCTGTCGAACAGGCGGTTCATGATGCCGGTGCCGCGCGTGTCGGACAGGAATTCGCCGTGATAGCCAATCAACCCGCGGCTGGGCGCGATGAAAGTCAGGCGCGTTTTGCCGCCGCCGCTCGGGCGCATGTCGGTCATTTCGGCCTTGCGGGTCGCCATTTTCTCAACAACGGTGCCCGAATATTCCTCGTCCACATCGACCACGACGGTTTCATACGGCTCCATCCGCTGGCCGTTTTCTTCCTTATACAGCACGCGGGGCCGGCTGATGGAGAGCTCAAAGCCTTCGCGGCGCAGAGTTTCGATGACCACGCCAAGCTGCAATTCGCCGCGGCCTGCCACTTCGAAAGCATCCTTGCCGGCAGCTTCGGTGATGCGGATGGCGACATTGCCTTCGGCTTCGCGCTCCAGCCGGTCACGGATGACGCGGCTTTGCACCTTGTCGCCTTCGCGGCCCGCATAGGGGCTGTCATTGACCGAGAAGGTCATCGAGAGAGTGGGCGGATCGATCGGCTGGGCGTGGATCGGCGTGGTGACGTGCGGGGCGCACAGCGTGTTGGACACGGTCGCCTCGGTCAGGCCTGCAATAGCGACAATGTCGCCCGCCTTGGCGTGCAGCACGGGTTCGCGCTCGAGGCCGTTGTAGGCAAACACCTTGGTGGCGCGGCCTACTTCGACCTTGTTACCATGCACGTCCAGCGCGTGGATCGGCATGCCGGTTTCCAGTCGCCCGCTTTCGATGCGGCCGGTCAGGATGCGGCCCAGGAAGGCGTCGCGGTCGAGCAAAGTGGCGAGCATGGCGAACTCGCCATCGGCATCGAGATCAGGGGCAGGGACATGGCTGACGATCAGCTCGAACAGCGGGATCAGATCGCCCTCGCGCGCTTCCATGTCTTCGCTGGCATAGCCTGAGCGACCCGAGGCGTAGAGGACGGGGAAATCGAGCTGTTCGTCATTCGCATCAAGATTGACGAACAGGTCGAACACTTCGTCCAGCACTTCGGCAGCGCGGGCATCATGGCGGTCGATCTTGTTCACGACGACGATAGGCTTGAGACCGAGGCCGAGCGCCTTGCCGGTCACGAATTTGGTCTGCGGCATCGGGCCTTCAGCGGCGTCCACCAACAGGATGACGCCATCGACCATGCTCAGGATACGCTCCACCTCGGCACCGAAATCGGCGTGACCAGGTGTGTCGACGATATTGATGCGGTAGGAATGCTGGCCGCCTTCGGGCTGCCATTCCACGCTGGTCGGCTTGGCCAGGATGGTGATCCCGCGTTCCTGTTCCAGCTCGTTGGAATCCATTGCGCGTTCTTCCACGCGCTGGTTTTCGCGGAACGTGCCGGATTGGCGGAAGAGCTGGTCGACAAGAGTGGTCTTGCCATGATCAACGTGAGCGATAATCGCCACGTTGCGAAGGGGCGCGGACATGCTGGTGTATTCCTGGACTGTGGCCGAAGCCTGTATGGGGCGTGGCGGTTATTGTGCAGGGCAATTATGCTGCACCTGCGAATTGGCGCGCGTCTAGCCCTTATTGGCGCTGCCTGCAAGGTCATCCACGACGCGGTTTCAAGGACTCGGTTTTACGTATAGGAGAAGTGTCTACCTGTTGCGATGTTGTTACAGGTGGTATCACATTGCTTGCATGAGGCAATCACGCCGATTGTGCACCGTCACTGGCGCGACTAATGAGATTGCACCTGATACTAGGTCGCTACGCACCCAACGACGAACGCCGAACTACGGCGGCGTCGTGATGGGTTCGAGGGAGAGATGGAGATTTCGATGAAGAATGTTCACGCCGGCACCGCCGGTATTTCGCGCCTTTTGCTGAGCGGCGTTGCTGCCGCCGCGCTTTCGGTTCCTGCCGTGGCATACGCGCAAGATGATACGTCTTCGCAGGAAGATGAGGCGCAGGGCAATACTATCATTGTGACCGCGACCAAGCGCGAAGCGACATTGCAGGAAATCCCGGTCGCCGTGTCTGTGACCAGTGCCGAAACGCTCGAGCGAGACAACATCCGTGACATCCGCGACCTGCAAACGGTTGTGCCGTCGCTTACCGTGGGTCAGCGCCAGTCCAGCGCCAACACTGGCTTCTTCATCCGAGGCTTTGGTAATGGCGCGAACAATGCCGGTATCGAGCCCTCGGTCGGCGTGTTCATCGACGGCGTTTACCGCAGCCGTACCGCTTCATCCATCAGCGATCTGCCCAATGTGCAGCGCATCGAAGTTCTGCGCGGTCCGCAATCAACCCTGTTCGGCAAGAACGCCTCTGCTGGTGTGATCTCGGTCGTAACCGAAGAGCCGCAATTCGATTTCGGCGGCTCGGCAGAGCTGACCTATGGCAATTACGATGCCTTGGTCGCGCGCGCTTACGCAACCGGCCCGCTGTCCGACAATGTCGCGGTCAGCCTGGGCGCTGGCATCAGCTCGCGCGAAGGTTTCTTTGAAGATCTGAACACCGGCAGCGAAGCCAACAATCGCGACCGCTGGTTTGCCCGCGGTCAGCTCTTGATCGACAATGGCACCAATCTCAGCCTGCGCATCATCGCCGATTACGACCGCATCGACGAAATTTGCTGCGGCGTGATCAATGTGCAGAGCGGCCCGGCAGCGGCTGCGATTATGGGTGTTGGTGGCCAGGTCACCGATCCCAACAATCTGTTTGCTGATGTGGTCTTCAACAATTTCGACTCTGTCAACGACATCACGAACCACGGCCTGTCAGCGCAGCTTGACTATGAATTTGGTGACTTCACCTTCACTTCGATCACGTCGACACGCACGACTGAAGCTGTGACTGTGCAGGATTCGGATTTCTCCAGCGCCGATCTGATTTTCCCCAACTCGCAGGATCTGCGGATCGATACCTTCACGCAGGAATTCCGCGTTGCTGGTACAATTGGTGACCGCATCGACCTGCTGCTGGGCGCCTTCTACATCAACGAAGATGTCGATCAGTCGAACCAGCTGATCTACGGCGCAGACTTCCGCAATTATGCTGACATCCTGATCCAGGGTGCATCGGGTGGAGCTTTCTCCGTCGGTTCGCTGGAACAGGTCTTCAGCGCCAGTTACGGTCAAAACTTCATCGGTCAGTTCTTCGTGCAGGGGCAGGGTTTCACCGAAGCCTACACGCTGGATTCGGAAGCCTATTCGATCTTTGGTCAGCTTGACTTCGAAATCGTCGATGGTCTGGTACTCACGCTGGGTGGTAATTACACCGACGACAGCAAGAGCTTTACGCAAGACGCGGTATCGACCGATGTCTTCTCGTCGATCGACTTTGACTCGCCGCAGCTTGCACCGTTCCGTGGTCAGGTGCTGACGGAGGGCGCGATCGCCACGACAGTCGGTGATCAGCTTGGCCTTGGCCGTCTTGCAACGGCGGCGGAAGTGACTGCTTTCGCGACTGGTACCAGCCCCGCTGGCGCTGCCGGTGCAGCGGCTTTCCCGACGATTGTTGCTGGCGCACAGGCTTTTGCCGCTGCCAATGTCAACAATCCGCTTGCCAACCCGCTCAACCCGCTGCGTTCGCTGCAATTCCTGCCGCCATTCATTAACGTGCCGAACCAGGTTGAAGACGGTAACGTGAATGACGACAATTTCAGCTACACCGCGCGTCTCGCCTATGATGTGACGCCCGATGTAAATGTCTACGTCAGCTACGCCACGGGCTTCAAGGCAAGCTCGATCAATTTGTCGCGCGATGCTCGCCCGACGCTGGCCGATCAGGCTGCTATCATCGCTGCTGGCCTCGAACAGCCGAACCAGACGTATGGTTCGCGTTTTGCCGGACCGGAAGAGTCGACGGTGTATGAACTCGGTATCAAGACCGATTTCGACATTGCCTCGCTCAACCTCACGGTTTTCCAGCAAGAGATTGAGGGCTTCCAGTCCAACATCTTCACCGGCTCTGGCTTCGTGCTCGCGAACGCGGGTAGCCAGTCGACCTTCGGTGTCGAATATGAAGGCCTGTTCTACCCGGTTGACGGACTGACCATCAACACCGCCGTGACCTATCTTGATCCGGTGTTCGATGAATTCCTGTTCTCGGCACAGGGCGATATCTCTGGCACCACGCCATCGGGCATCCCTGAATGGACGGTGATTGTGGGTGCGCAGTACGAAGCCGATCTCGGCAACGGAACGCTGATCCCGCGCATCAACTATCTGTGGTCTTCGGAACATCAGCTGACTGAAGGCCTTCCTGCCTTCGCTGTGAAGAACCCTGACGGCACGATCGCCGATGGCCAGCCTTCGATTGATGCGGGTCTGCCGTTCACCGGTCGCCTGAACAACATGACTGCATCGCTGACTTACGAATGCGACTGCGGGTTCTCGCTGTCAGTCTGGGGCCGCAACATTCTGGATGACCGCTACCTTGGCACGGTGTTCGACAGCGTGGCTCAGCCGCTGAGCATATCGGGTTATCCGAACGATCCGGCCACCTACGGCATCACCGGCCGCTTCCGCTGGTAAGCGCCGCCGCGTTTTGCGGCGCATCGAATAGCAAAACGGAAAGGGGGCTTTCGGGCCCCCTTTTTCTTGGTGTGAAAAGCAGCTTGCGGCTTGCCAGAACGTCAAAACTATGGTCGCATTGTTCTCTGGTTGAAAAGAGGGGACTATTATCATGACATATGCAGGTTTCTGGATCCGCGTTGGAGCCTATTTTATTGACGCCATTCTTCTGTTCATTGTGTTTTATCTCATCCAAACAATTACGGGCATCGATATGGGGACCAATTTCAGTGCGACGCTGAACGATGCTGCGGTTGCCGGAGGAACACAGAACGCAAGTCCGCTTGGTTCGCTCATCAGCATTGCGATTGGTGTCGGGTATTTTGCTGGTCTGGAAAGCTCCAACTGGCAGGCGAGCGTCGGCAAGAAGATGCTTGGCCTTGTGGTGATAGACATCAATGGCAATCGCATCAGTTTCTTGAAGGCTGTTGGCCGCTATTTTGCCAAGATTTTGTCAGCGCTCATCTTGTTGATCGGTTTCATCATGGTGGCCTTCACCGACAAGAAGCAGGGCCTGCACGATCTGATCGTTGGCACTTTGGTGGTGAAGGGTAAACCCGGCGAACACAGCAACGCAGGCGTATTCGAATAATCGCATACAAATACATGCCGAGTAGGCAGCGGGGAGAGGGGCGGCAGCGCCCCTCTTTTTGTATGGCGCGGACGCGATAGGAATTTGCTCAAAATGGAATGTGCTGATCCTGCCGGGCTATCTGGTGCTGGTCGTGTTCCTCTGCCTGCCGGGAGAGGAGCGACCCAACAAGTGGGGCCAAGTCCCAAGGACCCCGGACAGGCGAGTGTGTTTCGCTAGAGCGAGCTCTACAGTGATCGCAGTGTCTGGGCGGGCCGTGCGCGCAGAAGGGGCAGCGATGCGCCCAGCGCAAAGGCGAAGACCAGCAGCAGCCCGCCGCCCAGCACAGCAAAAATCTCAGTCCAGTCGGGCAGCCAGTCAAATTCGAACAGCTTGGTGACGATCAGCCACGCGACGCCAGTTCCCAGCGCGAGCGCAACACCCGCCAGCAGCGCGGCAAGCAGAGCGAACTCTGCAAATTGCAGCGCCAACAGCTGTCCGCGGCTCGCGCCCAGCACGCGCAGGATCACCGTGTCGTAAATGCGTGCGGCGCGGGCTGCGGCAATAGCGCCCAGCAGCACAGCGATTCCCGCCAGCACTGCCACCGATGCAGCAGCCAGAATGGCGAGCGACACCTGATCGAGAATCGCGCGCGCTTCCGTCAGGATAGGGCCAACCTCAATCACACTTGAGGACGGGAAGGCGCGCACCAGATTGCGCAGCAGTCCGCCGGTGTCCGTGCCTTCGGGAAGGTCGATGGTGGCAGCCAGATTGTGCGGCGTATCCTCCAGCGTGTTGGGTGAAAACACCCAGACATTGTTGAAGCCGAGACTCTCCCAATCGACCCGCCGGAAATTGGCGATCCGCGCGCTGCGTTCTACGCCAAGGATGGACACGGTGATGACATCGCCAATGGCCATATTTGCCGCTGTGGCAAGATCGACATCGACCGAGACGAGCGGCTCGCCGTCATAATCCGGACCCCACCACTCGCCCTCGGTAATGACATTGCCTTCGGGCAGCTCGGCCGCATAGGTCAGCCCGCGCTCGCCGCTGAGGCCCCACGCGCCATCGGGAAGCTGTTCCAGCTCGGCGACCACGATGGGCGCGTCTTCCGGGCCGTAGGAGACGATCGAGCCGCGCATCGTGGGCACGGCATCCACGCTGGCATCTTGGGACACGGCGTCGACGGTGGCGTAGAAGGTTTCCAGCCCATCTTTCGGGATATCGAGCACGAAATAGTCGGGCGCGCGTTCGGGCACAGAGCGTTGGATATTGCCATCAAGGCTTGACTGAATGGCAGCCAGCAGCACAAATGCAGACAGTCCGAAGCCGAGCGCTGTGACCAGCGATCCGGTTGCGGCTCCCGGGCGATGCAGATTGGCTACCGCTGCACGTACAATCGGGTTGGCTGCGCGCGGCGCATGGGCCGCAGCGCTGCGAATGGCCCGCCCTAGCACAGCGAGGAAGGCGAGCACTGCCGCCGCTCCCACCAGAAATCCAGCCGACAGCAGCGGCTGCGACGAGAAGGCGATCGCTAGCACGGCAATTCCCACCAGCCCTAACGTCACAGGCACAGCCGCTCCTCGCCATTGCCGGGCGAGGGGAGACACGCGCGCGCGCATCAGCGCCATCGCCGGGAATGTCTTGGCCCGGGCCAGCGGCGGCGCGGCGAATATCAGTGCGACCAGCAGCCCGAAGGCGAGCGCTCGCAGGAGCGCCCATAGGTCGATGGTCAGGTTCGTGCTCACCGGCAAAAGCGAACCCAGCGCGCCTGCCAAAAACGGTGTCACCAGCACGCCGGCGACCAAACCGGCAAGCGATCCCACCAATGCTGCCGCGCCGACTTCCAGCGCATAGATGCGCGAGATATCGCGCGAAGTGGCGCCAAGGATTTTCAGCGTGGCAATCGAATTGCGCCGCGCTTCAAGATAGGAATTCACGCCACCGCCAATGCCAATCCCGGCGATCACCAGCGCAGCAAGGCCCACCAGCGTCAGAAATTCGCCCATGCGGCTGACAAAGCGATCCGCTCCAGGTGAAGCGCGTCCGGCGGTGCGGGTGTCGAAGGGAACGCCGGGGAATTCCTCTGCCAATGCCTCTTCCAGCGCGTCTGTATCGTATGTGCCGTCGAAGGCGAGCCGCGTCTTGCTTTCGAACATCGCGCCCGGCGCTGTCAGACCTGCCGCTTCGGGAAAATCAACTGGCACGATGATTGTCTGGCCGAGGGCAAAGCCTTCGCTCAGCCGGTCCGGCTCTTCCGCGATAATCCCCGCCACGCGCACTTGTCGCGTGCCGATGATGATGCTGTCGCCGGTGGTGACGTTCAGCCGTTCGGCCGCTCCGGGTGCGAGATAGGCCTCATTGCCGGTGGGAGCAGAAGCCGCTCCGCTGCCTTCCAGCAACAGCGTGCCATACATTGGGTAATTGTCCGACACCGCCTTCAGCTCGATGGGAACTGCGGCCTCTTCGGTGCTGGCCATGGCCTGCAAGCGATAGCCGGGTGACAGCGTGCCATATTGCTCAAGGAAGGCGGTTTCTTCCTCACTGAGAGGGCGTTGCCATAGCTCGATTTCGAAGTCGCCGCCGAGCAGAGCCTGTCCCTGCGTATCAAGCTCAGTCTGGATGGCCGAGGTCAGCGAGCCGATGGCTGCCAGTGCGCCCACGCCGAGGAACAGGCACACGAGCAGCAGGCGAAGCCCGCGAAATCCGCTCGACAAATCGCGCTTGGCGATGGTCCAGGCCCGGCTCCAGCTCATCGGGCTCGCCTCCCGCTTGCGGGAGGGGCAGTGAGACTTGGCAGCTTGCTGCCTAGTCGCAGCGGGGTGGGTCTTGCAGACCCATGGCCACCCCCGGCCCCTCCCGCATGCGGGAAGGGAGAAATCTCGACCTCAGGCACTGGTATCACTCACAATCATGCCGTCGGCGAGCGTGACCACGCGGTCGCAGCGTTCAGCCAGCTTGCGATCATGAGTGATGATGACCAGCGTCGCGCCGGTTTCGGCGCGGCGTTCGAACAGCGAATCTTCCACGCTGGCACCGGTGGCCGTGTCGAGGTTGCCGGTCGGTTCATCGGCGAAAATCAGCGGCGGACGTGAGGCGATGGCGCGGGCGATGGCGACGCGCTGTTGCTCTCCACCTGAAAGCTGCGCCGGGTAATGTGTCAGGCGATGGCCGAGGCCAACTGCTTCCAGCTCTTGCCTAGCCCGGTCCGATGCGCCCCGGATCCCGGCCAGTTCGAGCGGCGTGGCGACGTTTTCGATCGCGGTCATGGTCGGCAACAGGTGGAAGGCCTGTAGAACGATCCCGATCCGGCCCCGCCGCGCCATCGCCAGCGCATCTTCATCGAGCACGGTGAAATCCTCGCCCGCTACGGTGAGCTTGCCGGACGTGGCGCGCTCCAGCCCGGACAGCACCGCCATCAGCGAGCTTTTCCCGCTACCCGAAGGGCCGAGCAGGGCGAGCGTTTCGCCTTGCGCAACGTCGAGATTGATGCCGCGCAGGATTTCAACCGCAGCTTCGCCTTCGCCCAGAGTAAGGCGCAGGTCGCGTACGGAAATAACGGGCGAGCTATCTTTGGGGCTTGTCACAAGGGCGCGATGGCATAGCTAGGGGGCATGAACAAGCCATACCAAAGACCGTGGCAGGGCGTGATGCGCGCTTTGTCGATTGGACCTGTATTTGTGCTAGCCGCCTGCGGAGCAGCCGCGCCTGTCGCTGAGGCGACCAGCGAAGCCGAAGCGCCGATTGAAGAGGTGCTGCCGGTCATGGGGCCGGAGCGGGTTGTGCTTGGCTTTGGCGACAGTCTGATGGCGGGTTACAATCTCGAAGAGCCGCAAGGCTATCCTGAACGGCTGGAAGCGGTGATGCGCAGGCGCGGCGTCAACGCGCGCGTGATCGATGCGGGCGTTTCGGGCGATACAACAGCGGCTGGCCTACAGCGGATTTCCTTCGTGCTCGATAATCTTGAGCAGACACCTGACCTCGCCATTGTGGAACTGGGCGGAAACGATCTGCTGCGCGGCATCACGCCCGATCAGACGCGCGCCAATCTGGCGGGCATCATGGACGCTCTGGCCGAACGCGAAATACCGATGGTGCTGATGGGAATGCGCGCTCCGCCCAATTATGGGGTGGAATATCAGGCCGAGTTCGACGGAATCTATCCCGATCTGGCCGCGCAATATGATGCTTCGCTGGTGCCGTTTTTCATGGAACCGCTGGCTCAAGACCCTGATCTGCTGCTGCCCGACCGCATTCACCCAACCGCCGAGGGCGTGGAGGAAATGGTCGCGGTGACAGTCGATACGGTGATCGCGGCGCTGCCCGAAGAAGAAAGCTAAAACCGCTCCACCGCGCCATCAGCAACGCGCCAACTGGCGGCTTCGGAGATTATTCCCGCAAACGGCCCCGGCTCGGTGCCGGTCAGCCAGACCTGCGTGCCGCTTGTCCGCAACCTTTCGAACAGCGCCTCGCGCCGTACCGGGTCGAGATGGGCGGCAACCTCGTCGAGCAACAGCAAACTTGGCCTCCCGCGCGCTGCGAGGCCAGCGTGGGCGAGAGTGATGGCGATGAGCATGGCCTTCTGCTCTCCGGTTGAACATTCGGCAGCGGGCATCGCCTTGCCATCCATCACAACCTGCAATTCATCGCGGTGCGGCCCATTGAGAGTGCGCTGGGCCGAGCGGTCGCGTCTGCGGTTGCTCGCGAGTTGATCGACCAGAGCTTCCTCTTCCAAAGCGCCGCCGGGTACATGAGTCAGGGCAGGGCGCGCGAACGGCTGCGTGGGAAGGGCGAACAATTCCTGCGAAAGCGCGCCGATCAGGCGTGCGCGGCCCTGACCAAGCTGCGATCCGGCCGCCGCCATCTGCGCTTCGATAGAGTCCAGCCATGCCGGATCGGGTGACCGCTCGTCCGACAGCAGCTTGTTGCGTTCGCGTAGCGCGGCTTCATAGCGGCTGGCATAGCGCGCGTGGGCTGGATCGATAGCGACCGCCAGCCTGTCCATATAGCGCCGCCGCACGCCCGCGCTTTCAGCGAAAAGGCGATCCATGGCCGGAGTGAGCCAGCCGATAGCGAGCCATTCAGCAAGGCTGATCGCGCTGGCTTCCGCTCCATTGACCTGCACAATGCGCCGTCCGGGGCGATCGGCCTGCATTCCTGTGCCGAGCTTCACCGCCTCCCCGCCATCGCCCGTATCGAGTGCAGCGCTGACCGCAAATCCGCCATTCGCCGATTGCGCAGCCATGTCAGCCAGCGCCGCGCGGCGCAGCCCACGTCCGGGTGCCAATAGTGAAAGTGCTTCGAGCACATTGGTCTTACCCGCACCATTCTCTCCCACCAGCAGATTGATTGCGCGCGTGTCCTCCAGCCGGGTTTCGACGTGGTTGCGGAAGGTGGAAAGGGTGATGCGGTCGAGCGCCATGGGAGGCTGCGGTTCCTATGCCAGCACCGCGCATCGCGCCACCGTAAAACTTATGCACCGTAAATTGGTGTAAAACCCTAAACCTTGGGGTGTAAACAAATGAAACCTGTCTGGCATATGAACAAGAATGGCAGAATTCTCCCGTTTTTCGTAATTGGCACACCTCCTGCAATGTTGGGGGCAAGGGACGAAACAGACTGATTATACCAATGAGGAGACACAAAATGACCAACTCGAATGAATTCACCACCAAGCTTTTCGCCGCTTTCGGTGCCGTCGCAATGACCGTGACGCTCTTCGTCAGCAGCTTCGCCAGCCCCACAGCATCCAACGTTGCCGGCCTGCTCGCCTGATCAGACCGACAAATACACCGACCCAACAGGAGATTATCATGACCAACACCAATGACTTTACGAGCCGCGTCTTCGCCGCCATCGGCGCATTTGCGATTACCGCCACGCTTCTGGTCAGCAGCTTTGCCAATCCCAACGCCACCAACGTTGTCGGCCTGCTTGCTTGATCCGACGAAATATCTACCCCATTCAACCAACAGGAGATTGAAATGACCAATATTCACGACATCACCAGCAGGATGCTTGCCGCCATCGGCGCGTTTGCCATCACTGCCACGCTGTTTGTCAGCAGCTTCGCGAACCCCGCAGCCACCACTTTTACAGGGATGATGGTGTGAGCAATATCAGCAATCCCAATGGTGGCCCGCCGAGCAAGAATTTCCGTCTCGACCAGATTGACGGAAAAATCGGCGGCGTGTGTGGCGGTATCGCCAACTATTTCAACATCGACCCGCTGATTGTCCGGTTGGTCTTTGTGGTAGGTGCAGTCGCCGGTTTCGGCAGCTTCATCCTTATCTACCTCGCGATCTGGTTGCTGGCCAAGTAATCGACCCCGATTACGGGCCAGCACCCAATCCCCTCAGCTGCGGCCATCGCGAGCCGCAAATGGCGAGAAGTCGGTGTCGGTATCGAACACCTCGACACCCTCGCGAGCCTTGAGGAAATTAACGACCCAATAAGTCACCGGCGTGAGGAGTGCTTCCCACGCCGTTTTTATGAGCCACTGCGACAGCACAACTTCCCACAATTGCTCGATCGGCCAGCCGGCCAGGCCATAAAAGGCCAGTGGATAAAAGATCAGGCTGTCGAGCCCTTGTCCAACCACGGTAGAGCCGATGGTGCGGGACCACAGCATCCTCCCCTTGGTCCAGACCTTCATCTTCGCCATGACGATGGAATTGGCAAATTCGCCTGCCCAGAAGGCGACGATGCTGGCGATCACGATGCGCCAGCTGTTCCCGAACACAAATTCATACGCGTCTTGCCCCGGCCAACCTTCAGCAGCGGGGAGAGAGACCACCACCCACGCCATAAACGCCATGAAAATGAGCGCGGCAAAACCGGTCCAGATCACGCGGCGGGCATTGGCATAGCCGTAAACCTCGGTCAGCACATCGCCGATGATGTAGCTGATAGGGAAGAACAATACGCCCGCACCGAACGCCCACTCACTGCCGCCGGGCAAGGTGACGAAGCTGGGCTTGGACGCGCCGATGATATTGCTGAGCAGCAGGATCGCCACGAAGGCAGCCATGACATAGGGAAAATAGCGAAAATGCGCCCGCGCGACTTCGTCTCCGGCGATTTTTCTGGGGGCGTCGTTCATGGCGAGGGTCTAGCTGCATTTGCGTGAGCCGCAAACATCGCTAATGGCCCATATGACGCGCCCGTAGCTCATCTGGATAGAGCGCGAGACTTCTAATCTTGAGGCAGCAGGTTCGAGTCCTGCCGGGCGCGCCATTACCTTTTCACAGCCAGAATAGCCTCTTAAAGCCTGGAATGGCACGACGGTCTTCAAACTTTCCAATTCCCCAAAAGTTCCAAGGGTTTGGGGGGGATTGAAGGGCAGTTTGAAAAGTCCCATCATAGTCTTTCACGACTGTCCCGCATTTTGCGACCTTTTCTTTCAGAAGCTCTTTTTGCGTTCGAGCTTCTCGACCTTGCGCTCATATGCGCTGATGACAGTCGTCGTTTCTGCTTTGACTAACCGATCCAGCAGTTTGGAAATCAGATTTTCGACGTTTCCGATCTCGACGCGCATTTGCGTTGCTCCGGACTTGCTCAAACCGCCACGGCTATCCCAAAGACCGCGGAAAATCTCGCTGGCAAGATTGAATAGCTCCTGCGAAGGCGTGAGCGATTGCATGAGATTTTCAAGCGCCGTTTCAATCTTACCCGTTGCGATGGCCTTCTTGTCGCTCGGACAGCCTTTCTGGCGGCACATGTAGTAGGCGTAGTAGTCATTGCGCCCTTTTGCCCACGTTGAAGCCATAGGAAGTCCGCAATCGGCGCAGCAAACGAAGCCGCGCATCGGGAAGTCCTCGCTGATATTCTTTCGCGCAGGCGCATGAGCGCCTTCATTCAAGCGTTCTTGAATGCGCTCATATGTTGCAAGGCTAATCAGACCTTCATGTTGGCCCTTGCGCAGCGTCACATCCCAATTCGGGTGTTCGAGATAGCCCGCAAACAGTATCTGATTGAGTGCCCGTCGTCAGAACATTTGGCACTGATGGTTGCTTAGATTAGCGGAGCATTGGTCTCGCCTTGTTGGTTGATATTGAGCGGTTAGCTTGCGGTGTTGCAAACGCCGAGGCTTGGCAGCGGTTCACCCATCCCCTTGGCCGCAACTCATCATAGCCGAGGTCACCAGCCAAATTGCCCAAGGTGATTGAGACCAGCCGTTCTTCGGCGCGGGTTAGAGATCGCTTGCCGGCGTCGCTGGGATTTTTGAACGATGAATTGCGGATTGCAGCATCACCAAAGGTGGTCGGTTCAAGAAGCGCGGGCACATTTTCGATGCCGAGGAACTGCGCCAGCTCACGCATGACCGCAGGGCGATCAGCGACAAGGTCCTCATAACGCAGCACGCGATAGTCTTGCGCAAGTGGCGCGTTGTCCATCTGGGCCGCGCGAGCAAGGCTTGGATACATGTACCTGATCGGCTTCCAAATTGACGCTGCATCGCCATAAACTCCGCGCAGAAGGACCATCCATGATCCGATGATGGCATTGGGCCGTCTGACGATATGGATGAACTTTGCGGTGGG
>Ga0209121_10002137_pt1 | contig 20275 bp, 17 predicted proteins | sample Cruoilmetagenom3_FD_187292 | JGI IMG/M metagenome (GOLD analysis project Ga0209121, IMG submission 187292) | Oil polluted marine microbial communities from Coal Oil Point, Santa Barbara, California, USA - Sample 3 (SPAdes) (version 2) | ecosystem: Environmental > Aquatic > Marine > Oil seeps ...
GACGAATTTTACGCTGACTAATTACCAATATTTCACCCTGGATTACATATTTTTTGTCAGGTTTTGTCCGAAGAATAGAAGTAATTCGGGATCGGTCTTCATAATAAAGAGGAAGATGCCAGAAAAGATCAAAAATAGTTCTAACGCCCAACCTTTTAAAAAGAATTGCCTTTTTTTCCCCTACTCCTTTAGCATAGCGCACAGGGGAAAAAAGATTAAAAGCTTCTACAGAAGAAATACTCTGCATTTTTTATCCTTAAATTTGATTCTTAGTTTACAAAATTTTCTTGCCTTTTTTTAAAAAATATGCTAAACTAATATAAATACTTGAAGGAGCTACATTATGGCAAGAGTATGCGAAATATGCGGTAAAAGAACAAGCACAGGAAATACAGTAAGTAAATCCAAACATAGAGTAAAAAGAAGATGGCTGCCTAATCTTCAGCGTATTAGAATAAGAAAAAATGGAAGCATTAAAAGAATCTACATCTGCACTCGCTGTCTACGCAGTGGAAAAGTAGAGAAAGTAATTTAATCTGTAATTCCCCCATAAACTCTTTGCTGAAAGAATTTCCCCTCACTTTTTATAGCAGGAGCAATCACTATTTCTACATCATGCATTTCTTTTATATTTTTTACTCCACAATATCCCATGCAAGTTTTTATTGCCCAGACTAAATTCTGAGAACCATCATCTAATTTAGCTGGACCATAGAGAATCTCCTTTAAAGTTCCAGTAGTCCCTACTTTAACTCTTGCTCCCCGAGGAAGATTTTCATCAGAAGTAGCCATCCCCCAATGATACCCTTTACCAGGTGATTCTTCTGCCCTGGCAAATGCAGAGCCTAACATTACTGCATCTGCCCCTGAAGCTAATGCTTTACAGATATCCCCTCCTGTCTTCATTCCTCCATCAGTAATAATAGGGATATAAGAATTGCTCTTTTTAAAATAATCATCTCGAGCACAAGCCACATCTATAGTAGCTGTAACCTGGGGAACTCCTACTCCTAAAACTTCTCGGGTAGTGCAGGCTGCTCCTGGGCCTACTCCTACTAAAAGGGCTTTTATCCCTGCAGACATAAGTTCGTAAGCAACTTCATAGGTAACGCAATTTCCTGCTATTACAGGAATAGAGAGCTCCTGGCAAATTTTCTCAAGGGCCAATCCCTTTTTTGCAGAAGATATATATTCTGCGGTAATTACCGTTGCCTGAACTACAAAAACATCTGCACCCGCTTTCTGCGCAATAGGAGCAAAGTCTTTCGCTTTCTGAGGGGTAGAGGAAACAGCTACAGGGATATCGGCTCTCTTTATTTCTTTGATTCTTTTTTCAATTAACCCCCCTTTTATCGGTTTATGATAAATTTCCTGGATTATTCTTATAGCTTGCTGTGGAGAAGAATTAATAATATCTTTTGTTACCTCAGAAGGATTATCATATCTAGTCTGAATTCCTTCTAGATTGAGTACAGCAAGTCCCCCTAATTTCCCCATTTCTATAGCAAACTTTACATCTGTTACTCCATCCATTGCGGAAGCTAATACAGGAATAGCAAAATTTAAATTTCCCATTTCCCAGTTGGTATTTACATCATTGGGGTCAATCGCCTTTTTACCCGGAACAAGAGACACTTCGTCAAATCCATAAGTTCTTCTTGCCTTCCTTCCCCTTCCTATGTAAAAATTTTTCATTTTATCTCCTATTTCTCTTTCAGAGACTCCTTGAGAGAGGCATTTATAAAATCATCAATTTCTCCCTCAAATATGCTTTCAACATTATTTCTTTCAATCCCTGTATAGTGATCTTTTACCATAGCATAAGGATGCAAGACATAAGAACGACGTTGGCTTCCCCATTCTATTTTCGCTTTTCCTTTGCGTTTTTTTTCTAATTCTTTTTCTTTTTCTAAATTTCTTAAATTATAGAGACGAGCTTTTAGTATTTTCATTGCCGTAGCCTTATTTTGATATTGAGAACGCTGATCCTGACATTGCACCACTATTCCCGAAGGCAAGTGCGTAATACGAATAGCTGAATCAGTAACATTTACATGCTGCCCTCCCGGTCCTCCTGCTCTATAAGTATCAATTTTTAAATCTTTTTCTTTAACCTCTATCTCGTCTTCATTTTCCGCCTCAGGAATTACATTCACTGCCGCAAAGGAAGTATGACGACGATGAGAAGCATCAAATGGAGATATTCTAACCAATCTATGAATCCCTATTTCTTCTTTAAGATATCCATAACTGAACTTTCCTTCAACTATTACTGTAGCTGTTTTTATCCCTGCTTCTTCACCGAGGACATACTCCACTATTCTTGCCTTATATCCTTTTTTCTCGATCCAGTGTAAATACATCCGCAGTAAAATCTCGGCCCAATCGCAGGCGTCAGTTCCCCCTGCTCCTGAATGAATGGATAAAATAGCATTAGCTTTATCGGACTTTCCTTCCAATAAAGATTCTAAAATTAATCCATCTACATTTTTCTCTAAAAGAGCAAACTTTTTTTTTAACTCCCCTGCAAGACCTTCATCTTCTTCTTCTCTTAAAAGCTCTATCAATGAAGAGACATCTTCGTAAAGGTGAGAAAGACCTTTTAACTTACCTTCCTTTTCTTGAAGATAATTTAACTCCCGCAAAACTTTTATTTGACTTTCTCCCTTCCAGGCCTTTGCTTGTGATAATTTTTCCTCTAATTTTTTTATTCTACCTTTTTCTCCTTTTACTTCAAAAATACCTCCATAATTCATCTATTTTTTGCCTTAGTTTTTCCAGGCGAGGAGAGAATTTTTCTATATCCATTTTTTTATCTCCCTATATTTATTAGGATTAACATAGACTTACTCCACGGAACCCCTTTTTATTTAGAAAATTTTAAAAGCTGTTAAAATTTGGTATTTCAATATAACATATAAAGTGATCTCTGTCAATTAACCTTTGCACAAAAAATGGTAGGCGCAGGCTGACCAGTCCTTTCCATTTTTCCTCCCCCCTGGAGGGGGAGGATTAAGGAGAGGGGGAATTTAAGGGGTGGGGGTGAATTAAAATAAGGGGAGGGTGAAGATTAGTTAAGGTGAGGGCAAATTAGCCTGCGCAGAACAACGCAACCTAAAGGTTGCGGCTACCTTGATACGAAATTTTGACTTTTCCCTCTAATCATTTATAATAATACCAATTTAATCTGATTCGGTAATTTTCCGTGTGATTTATTGACTATATTAGTAGTAGGCGTGAGCTTTAGCCTGTGGACCCTACACAATCCCAAGATTGCCACTATTTACCGAGCAAAGGAAAAAGAATATTAAGAAATAAGTCATGAATGAAGAGAAAACACTAAGTTTCGTTAAAATTACTTATAATCCAGTTATGGATTTTTTCAAAAAGTTTTTTATTGGAGAAATCAAGGCTAAAACACTTATTATCATTTCGCCAATAATAGCAGGATTGTTTAATACTCGTTTTTCTCTGGAACGGTTAAAAAAGAAAATAGATAGTGATAAAATTTTCACATATGTCATTACAAGAGAGCCTAAAGAGGATTTCCATAAAGAAGCAATAGATATTCTTATGAGTTCAGATTTTACCGAGATTAGATATAATAATTCACTTCATGCTAAGTTATACATTTGTGCCTTAGATGAGCCAATTTATGCTACATTAGGTTCAGGTAACCTTACCAGAACCTCAATAGAAAAGAATATTGAAATTGGAATGTTAATTTTTTATCGAGAAAGAGGAAGACAGATACTTCATGAACTTTACCACTGGGGAAGTATCAGATTAAGAACATTAAAAGAAAGTAAATTAGTCAAAAAAATAACTTATGAAAGGAGGATATAACTATGGAGTTTCAAGAGTGGTTTTGTTTAAAAGGTCGGGATACATTTACCATTGATCCTAAGATTAGTTCGGAAGATGCAAAATTTTATTTTGGGAGAGAAGCAGTTAAAGCTTAACTAATGAGTCAGATGAAGAGGTCCTTTTTGTCCCCAGGTGCACCAAAGATGTTAATCTATGGTCCTTTTGGTTCAGGCAAAACGCAGACACTCTTTTATGTAGGGTACGTACTTCGGTATAATAAACCGAGCACCTGTAAATTAAATATACATACTGTCCACTTGGATCTTGAAATGAGGAGTAAGTCTGACTTCCGTGACTGGCATCTTCAGTTAATGGAAGCTTTAGGGAAAGATCGAGTGGCGGCATGGATAGAAGGATTTTCTTCAGCGGGAACTAATTTTGAAGCCGAACTAAAGAAAATTTTTCATAATGAAATAAACATGATTGAGGCCTGTAAAGGATTAACAAGAGGTGACCTTTCCTTTACAGCCTGGAGATGGTTTTGCGGACAAAGGCTAACAGCCAAGGAATTAGAAAGTCTGAGGGTTACAAGGAATTTAGGGGATATTGGAGTTGGCGATATGATTAGTACTCTCGAAGGGTTAGGTAGATTAGCAGAAAAGAATAATGAAAAATTGATCTTCCTGGTTGATGAAGCAGAACAGTTTAAATGGGTTAGAAATGCTGATACAATGGAATCATTGCATGATTATATTAGAAAACTTGCAGAACCATCAAATTCTACAGTCGGTTTCATTATTGCCGGAACTGCTGTTACTCTTGATGATATGCCTGAATGGTATTACCGACCCGATATTCTGACCAGAATTGGGCGAGACAATGTTATCGAGATTCCACACTTACCAGCTGTTAAAGATGTAGAAGCTTTCGTTAAAGAAATGCTTGCTGAATTTGTTGATAAAGAAAAGGCAGATAAAAGAATAAAAGAAAAAAAGTTAAGTATTAGCTTAGAGACATATCCTTTTCAAGCAGATGCCTTTGATCTCTTGGCGGAATATGCAACTCAAGACCCTGAAAAAACACTACCCAGAAACATAATTAGAGCAATTAACGAGTGTGCTATCACATCTTGGGACAAAGAGTTACCGATCATTGATACTGACACAGTAAATGAAATCGCACCACTTATCTTTGGTTGAGTATTATGAAAAAGTATACTGTTAAACCTAGAACTTTTTTAACTCGTGAAGTTATTGTAGGACTGCAGAATGAAAAATCTTATCCCAATAAGATTCTAATTGGGAAACTTGCAGAGGCAGGAGGAATTGCTTCTATTTTTTATGAAGTTACTTCAGAGCATGTAGTAGCTATTTTTGGAAAAAGAGGTTCAGGAAAGTCTTATACTTTGGGAGGTATAGTTGAGGGGCTTTGTACTAAAAATAAAGAAACTTCCATATCTAAAATTTCAAAAAAGAAAGCAATTCTTCTTTTTGACACACTGGGTATTTACCAATGGATGAACATTCCCTTTAGAGAATCCTCCTCTTCAGAAATCATAAAATCCCAAGTATCCCTGCAAAAGAAATGGAATTTGAAATATGAACCATTAGATATATTACTGTTTGAACCTAAACAAAGGCGAACAACTACTTCCCTTACCAGACGTTTCGAATTTACACTTAACACACCCGACCTCTCGTCCTCCGATTGGGGATATTTATTGGGGCTTGATATTTATACTGACCGAATGGGACAACTCCTAAACGATGTTTATATAAAAGTGACTCAGGAGGGATGGTCTAATGGGAAAAGACATTTTCAGCCTATAATAAGTTACTCTTTGGACGATATGATTAATTGTCTTAAAAACGATACCGAACTATCGCAAATCTATCATTCTGAGACCAGAAGAGCGATCCTTCAACAATTAGTTACCTTTTCTAGAAATCCTCTGTTCCAAAGAGAGGGAACAAAATTAAAAGATTTACTTAAGCCTGGTTATGCGAGTATTCTTCTTATGCATAAGATACCCGATGACTTAAGACTTATAATTGTATCTTCACTAATTAAAAAAATAATTGAAAACCGTATTGAAGCAAGCGAGGTAGAAAAACACAAATTAATAGTTCCTGAATCAAAGACTTTTAACAGTCATTTAAATATAGACAGATTTGTCCCTTCATGTTGGATAGTAATTGATGAGGCACAGAATATCCTTCCCTCAGAGAGGAAAAATCCTGCTAGTGAACTTTTAGTTAAACTCGTTAGAGAAGGGCGTAACTTTGGAATATCATTTATGCTTACATCTCAACAACCTTCTGCTATAGACCAAAGAATTCTTGCTCAAGTTGATACTATGATTATTCACCGATTAACTGTTCAACAGGATATCGAATATGTTAAGAAAAATTTGAAATCGGCACTTCCCGATGAAATAAGATATTCGGGAAGAAACCTATCTCTTGAAGAATGTTTAAGGCTTTTAGATGTTGGACAAGCATTAGTGTCCAATACCGAACTTGATAGAGCTTTTTTAATGGATGTAAGACCAAGAATAAGTGTCCACGGAGGTTTTTAAAGTGTTTATTAAAGCTCTCAAAAACCCTCATCGCTCCCACCAAAGATTAGGATTTCTAAAATATCTAACATATAAAGCATCGCAAAGTGATAGCACTACTGTAAGGGCCTTAGGAGGTGATTTGCTGAGAATTATGAGCAAAAAAGTAAATGTAAAAGTAAATGAATCTTTGAAGACTTATATAGAACGCAGGTTACGCAACCAATTTAGAAATATACTTAAAAATCAACAAGAGAAAATTTATTTGGAACTCCAAGACCTTTATCTATCGGACCCCCAAGTTCCCTCAAAAACTGGAAAATTATATTTATATGATTGTCAAAAAAGATATCCGTATTTGCTTTCGTCCATAGGCTTTGTGAGAGAAAAAACTTACTCCTTATTAGTAAGGGGAAAAGTATTTTTGGAATTTATTCGTAGAGAAGAAATGGATACTTTTACAAAATATACAAGAACCTTAAATCCATTTCTTCTAAGTGATTATCAAAAATATATCTGTTTATATTCTATCCTTGAAAACGATGGAGATGTTCTCAAGCCGCTATATACCCGATTACTCAATTTAGAAAATTCTTTTTCAGATTGGGTTGCTGGAGATTTTCTACCCGAAATCTATATGCAAATATCAAAAATTTATAGGACAAAAATTACCAATGGGATTGATAGAGAAAGATTAGATAATTTGTTTGATTCTGCAAGAAGAATCGAGCGATGGGTTAACAAGCCAAGAACAGGTGGACGAGGTGCGAAAATTGATGCCATAACCCCTCGTTTAGAACCCTCTGTTGACCTTGGATTGTTGAAAAAACCGAATCCGTATAGATATGAATATTATTTTAGTGAACAAGGGAGAGAATTTTTTAACTTATTTTGTTTAAGTGAAGATGTAGGTAAATTTCTCGATGATTCCTTTTTTTCAATCCTAAATAAATCTTTTAAATTAAAAGCTAATCCTGCAAAAAAAGAAGAAATAATAGAGACTCTCCTTTTTGCCTTTAATAAAATTAAGAGTCCATTGGGATATGCACCCATAAAAGAAATAGCATTATTTGGAGCAATAAAATCGTTGGTAGATAATAGAAAATACTTCGAGATTGGTCAGGTTACAAAGCTTATTATCGAATACCAGAAATTGCATCCTTATGAAGCCCGGTTCCAGGTCAATAGTTCTGGTGCCCCTGTATATGTAAAGTTTTTAACAGAGAATAAAAAGTAACAATGAAGAATGAACAAAATGTAGTTGGGACTATTCAATTAGATGAGCATAGAGAACTTCATTTCCTAATTTCTACTTTTAAGGGGAAGTGCCTTGTTCATATTAGAGAGTTTCTTAAAACGGCCAGATACACAGGCTATACCAAAAGAGGTATTGCATTTAATGTTACCACACTGGGATCAATCATAAATATACTTAACGGCTTTGCTTCTCCTCAAAATGTAAATCATGAGCAAAAAATAGGCAAGATTTCAAAAAATAATGCTACTGATATAGTAGTAAGATTAATTGAATGGAAAAAGGCCTACTATTTGGATATCAGAGAATATATTAAAAGTGAAAGCTATGAAGGATGGACAAAGAAAGGTGTTCGTATTCCTCTAAAAACCTATAATGAAGCAAAAGTATTTATTCATTCTTGCCGCGATGCTTTAATGGAAAGATTAAGCGAAAGTAGTAAGGATAAATCAAGCATAATAGCTGAAAAAGCTGATTCCTATTCTCTTAAAGAAATACTTGGAGAGAGAGTATTAAATTTTCCCGAAGATTTTATAGAATCCTTAACTCCGGAGCAATTTTTAAAAGTTAGTCTACCTAAAGAACATTTAAAACTGGGTATTTTTAGAGATGGCGTTCAATATGTTGTAGATGATGCTGATTTTGTGCTTGAACTACGCAACGAAATTGAGGCTAAATATGTGATTTATGCTCAATTGCGTGGGTTTACTTCAGTTAATGTACCGAAACATATGTTTATTATTTTTAAAGCGGTTAAAGGATACGAGAAATATGCACGGGAGATTAAGAAGAAACTTATAGAGTTCTATAAAAAGCAAAACTACAATTATTTAGTTGCAAAAAATAAAGCTCGTTTTAACATAGAAAAAGTCGGTATTCCATGGATTAAGTAAAGATGCCTATGCCATCTCAAAGAGAAATGGAAATTCCCTTACTTCATCTTATTTATATGTTGGATGGAGAGGTTCACCCCTCAGATACTTTTGGTTTTCTTACCGATTATTTCAGAATATCCGATGTAGTCGGATATCAACAAGTTATATAAAACCATAGCCGTATAGCATTGAGCATCAGCTATATTTTGTGTGAATATAATAGTAATTTAGAAATAACAGTAATTCGTACTTCCCAAAGTTGGACTTATGGAGAAAAAACAAAAACATGACAGCGGACCGAATTTTACTAATATATTTGTGTATGATGAGTCAAAAGCCGAACAACTTACCCAAATAGTCAAAGAAAAATTGAGTTTAAAGAAAAAAATATAGTTTTATGAACATCAAAGATAAAATAGATAATTGGCTGGAAGAGATTTTGAAAACTGAAGAGTATAATTTTGAATACAAAAAATCTCTTACAATTTATTCTAAAGATAAACCATTTTGTATGATAAAGATTTTCCCGTCCTTAGTTCCTCCCGATCATCCAGGACATCTTGAAAAAACTCTTGAGGTGATACAAACTCTTAACTTAATTTACTTTATAACCTGGAATCTCAGAGATACTATCCTCTGGCGGACACCAAAAAAGACCGCCTCTATTTCCAGAGAATATCGCTTAAAAAATTATTTTACTATCCAGCAAATCCCCACTGTTCCTAATCCAGTAATGAATCCATCTGTTGAGGCACTATTAAAAGAAAGAGTAGAAGAAATTCTTCAAGATCTTAAAACATTATCAGAAATTGGCCATCTTTACGCAGTTGATATAGATGCTTCTTTCTTTGTCCATAGGCTTCATCAGGCAGTTGACAAAATCTCCCCTCTACTTAAAAAATCACTCTCTACCCAGCTTTATCTTAATCCTCAATTTAAAAAAGATATTTATGCTTGGGCAGTAAAACAGGGTATTGCAAACTATGAACAGGAGGAGTTTTTAGAAGCACTATCACGACAAATAGTCTATAGACTTTTGGGTAAGATAATATTCTATGAATCCTTGAGACGCTATTTGAAAGAACTTCCAGAACCAGATTTTTCATCCCTTGAACCTTCTCTTATCTTAAAGAAGCTTGCCCAATACTTTGAGAAGGCAAGACATATTGACTATCAAGCAATATTTGAAGAAGAGATAATTGATAAGGCACCTTTTCCTGAAGATGCTCTTTTAGAGCTTCAGAGTCTGTTAGAGGATCTTCATAAATATAATTTCTCTCGGATGCCTCAGGATGTTATAGGAAAGGTATTTGAGGAGCTTATCCCTTATGAAGAACGCCATGCTCTCGGACAATACTTCACCAGAGAAGATTTAGTTGACTTCATCAATGCCTTCTGTATCCGCAATAAGGATGACTTTATTCTTGACCCTACCTGTGGTACAGGGACATTTTTAATCCGAGGATATGACCGTCTTAAATTTTTAGGAGAAAGGAACCATAAAAAACTTCTTCAAAACTTGTGGGGAATAGATATTGCTAAATTCCCAGCTCAACTTGCCACTATCAATCTTTATCGTCAAAGAATAGAAGATTTTGAGAACTTTCCAAGGATAATCTCAAAAGATTTCTTTGAGGTTACGGAAGATACAATTTTTCAATTTCCACCACCGAGAAATGATTTTAAGAATAAGGAGTTTATTAAAGAACTCATACCGAAATTTGATTGCGTAATTGGTAATTTTCCCTATATTCGCCAAGAGCTTATTGAGAAAAAAGTTGAAGGATATAAAAAGTTTTTAGGAAAGGTCTTGGTAAAAGATTGGCTTATAATCTATCCCGATGCATTCAAGGTAAACGAAAAGGATAGATTAAGAGATTATCTTGAAAGTAACATTGATATTTCCCCTTTGTTTGAAAAAGCAAGATTAAAACTCTCTGGTCAGGCAGATGTCTACGCATATCTTTTCTTCCACTGTGGTCATTTTTTAAAAGAAGGTGGAAGGATGGGAATTGTTACCTCCAATGCCTGGCTTGATGTTGCCTATGGGTATGAACTTCAGAAATTCTTCCTTGAAAACTTTAAAATCATTGCCATTGTAGAAAGCCGCTGCGAGTCTTGGTTTGAAGATGCCGCAGTAAATACCCTCTTTACCATCCTCGAGAGATGTTCAGATGAAAAAGAAAGGCAAAATCATCTGGTCAAATTTGTAAAATTAAAGAAGAAACTTAAAGATCTTATCCCGTGGGATATGAAATTCTCTAACTTACGTTGGCAGGGCATAGATACACTTGTTCAAAAGATAGAAAATACCGGAAGTGAACATTATGGACTTGAAGGGACAAAATTTATCTACACTCTCAAAGGACATAAAACATATGAAGATGATAATTTTAGGATAAGAGTTTTAAGGCAGGGAGAATTGCTTGAAGAGATAGAAAAACAAGGGAAAACAGCCAAATGGGGAAAATATTTAAGGGCACCAGAGGTCTATTTTGAGATACTGGAGAAATGTAAAGATAAATTGGTGAGATTGAAGGAGGTAGCGGAGGTTGTTTATGGCAATAAAACAGGCATTACTGAATTTTTCTTTTTTAGCAAGAGTCAAAACATAATTGAAGATAAATTCCTATTGCCTGTTATAAAATCCTCTAAAGAATCGAACCAAATAAAAATTGATAAATCACAATTAGAGACTAAAATTTTATATTGTTTAGATGATAAGAATAAATTGAAAGGAAAAGAAGTTTTAGAATATATTGAAGAAGGTGAAAAAAAAGAACAAAGGCAGGCTACCTCTATCCTAATGTACCTTCGGTTAAAAATAGAAAAAATTGGTACGCTATAGAAGATTTTAAACGTTCACACATTTTAGCTGGTTCAGGATTAGATGCACAATTGAGATTTTTTTATAATCCAGATCTTGTCATAAACAATGATACGCTAATAAATATAACACCGGAAGAGATACTACCAGAAATTTTGTGTTGTGTTTTAAATTCTTCCATTTTTTTATTGATTATGGAAACGAATGGAAGGGTCAATTTAGGAGATGGAGCATTAACATTGAAAGTTTATGAATTAGCCGAATTTTTAATTCCTCAAATAGATAAAACAATTTATAAAAATTTGGAAACAACAATCAATAAATTTTTTACTCGTCCCATTAAAGCTATCTTTGAAGAAGTCAAGATGAAAGATCGGCAGAAATTGGATTCAGCAATTCTTGAGGCTTTAGGATTAGACCCAAAGGTTTATCTTCCCAAAATCTATGATGGACTTTGTGAATTGGTAAAAGAGAGGCTTGAACTTCCTAAAATGCGAAAGAAGGTAAAAAAGACAAAGGGCAAGAGAAACGCAGAAAAATTAAAAGAAGATATAATTAAAGAAGTCTTACCTGATGGAGCTAAAAAATTTCCTGAAGATTTTTGGGATATAAATATAAAAAGGGGTACTTTTAAAGAGTTAAACCTTCCAGAGGAATCTTTAAAATTCAGCCAGCCCTTCTTTGCAGAAGTGGAAATCTCTACCCAAGGCGGTTTTTCTTATAAAACCAAAAATCCTGCTGAGGTCAAATACATTAAGTATGCTAAGTTTAATAGTAATCTTAAAGTAAAAATTCCTCAAGAACCAATATCTATATTTAAAACAGTTACTGCCTATGAAAGGTATATTAGAAAATTAAGAAACAAACTCTTTGAAATCTTCTATAACCGAACTCATGACCAGAAACTTTCTCATTCTCTTATCCAATCGGTTCTTGAAGAATTAAAAATACCTGAAATTCAAGAATAAATCCTATCCATTATTAGTTCAAACTTACCATAATTATATAAAATAAAACAATAATTCATACGTAAGAGACATTAAGGTTTAACCGAAATTTTGACTTTTTCCTCTAATCATTTATAATAATACTAATTTAATCTGATTCAATAATTTTCCGTGTGATTTATTGACTATATTAGTGGTAGACGCGAGGCTCAGAGCCTGCGTTTATACTTAAGTTGAAGGTTGCGGCTACCAATTCAGTCCCTCGCTTGTTGGAGATAAATTCCAATGCTACATCATAAGGAGAAATCTATATGAATACTCAAGAAGTTATAGAGCTAAATAAAAAATTTGTAATGCATACTTATTCTCCTATCCCTTTAGTAATAGATAAGGGGAAGGGAGTAAAAGTGTGGGATAAAGAAGGTAAAGAATATCTTGATTTTATTTCGGGAATAGGAGTAAATGCTATTGGTCACTCCCATCCAAAGATATTAAAAGCTATAAGAGAACAATCTGAAAGACTTCTTCATTGTTCTAATCTTTATTATATTGAACCTCAGGTAAAATTAGCGGAAAAATTATGTCATCTCTCTTTTGCGGATAAGGTATTTTTTTCTAATTCTGGAGCAGAGGCTAATGAGGCGGCTATAAAGTTAGCGCGTAAATTCGGGACAAAAAAAAGCGGTAAAGAAAATAAATGTTACGAGATAATCACTATGGAAAATTCCTTTCATGGAAGAACTTTAACTACTGTAGCGGCAACTGCCCAGACTAAATATCAAAAGGGATTTTCTCCTCTTCCACCTGGATTTAAATATGCTTCTTTCAATAACCTTGAAGGAGTTAAGAAATTAATTTCCGAAAAAACTTGTGCTATAATGGTAGAGCCTATTCAAGGAGAGGGAGGAATAAATGTAGCTACGGGAAGTTTTCTTAAAGGATTGCGAGAAATTTGCGATAAAGAGAAAATTTTACTAATTTTAGATGAAGTTCAATGTGGACTGGGGAGAACAGGAAAATTATTTGCTTACCAACATTACGGAATTGAGCCTGATATAATGACCCTGGCTAAACCTTTCGGAGGAGGATTACCTATTGGAGCAACATTAGCTAAGGAAAGTGTAGCTTCTTGTTTTGAACCCGGAGACCATGCTTCTACTTTTGGAGGCAATCCTCTGGTTTGTGCTTCTGCTTTAGCTTTCTTAGAAATTATTGAGGAGGAAAACCTGGTAGAGAAAGCCCAAGAAAGAGGAGAATACTTTAAAAATAAATTAGGAGAATTAAAGAAAAAATTTCCCTTTATTAAGGAAATTAGAGGTAAAGGAGTAATGATTGGTATAGAGCTTGAATTTGAAGAAGGCAAAAATATTGTAAATGAATGTCGCCAGGAGGGGCTCTTAATTAACTGTACTTCTAAAAATGTTCTTCGTTTTCTTCCTCCTTTAACTATAGAAGAAAGGGATATTGATCAAGCTGTAAATATTCTACACAAAGTTTTATCTAAGTCTTAATAAAATGGGGACGGTTCTATTTTTCACAAAAAATTTTAAGGACGATATGAATAGAAAAAAAATAGAACCATCCCCATTTTGAAACATATACCTGTCACAATTACATTTTATCCCTATAAAACAAGTAATCTTCCACCCGGATTAAACCTCTCGTATAATGCTTTTCTTATATCTTGTTTTTCCCTGTAAGAATCTATATGGTTATAGCCGACCTTTTCCCATGGTGGCGTTTTAAGAAGTGCTTTATCAAAATCACTCAAAAGTTTTTCCTCAAATTCTCCTTTGTAGTTTTCCTGAATAAATACCTTAAATGCATCAGAAAATTTATCCCAGGCATCCTGTTCTTTGCCAGGTGATGTGGGATAAAAAAGCCCCCTGTTTGCCTTTACGGCCTTTAGATCTCCTTTGCCATCTCCAATCATCAGTATATGGTCATCTTTATATTCGCCAGCCTTTTTTGCCACTTCAATATGATGTGCTTTTGAGCCCATTTCTTGTCCAGCAATGATGTGAACATAATCGGCTATGCCCTGATCTTCCCAATAATTTGCCAGGTCATGATAAGGTGTTTTAGAGACAACCATAACATCTGCATATTGATTCATTAAGTCCAGAGATTCTTTAACATTCTTAAAGGGTGGAATTTTCGCAGATATATGGGGAAATGTTCTATTGACAGCTTCACTCCATCCTAAAAGCTTATATAATGGAAGAGAGGTAGGATTTTTATTGAGAAACTCTTCTAAGCTCGGATTTCCTAAGCCTAAATTATTTTCTTTTACATAAGCGATATAATCATCCAATGGCTTTGGATCGGGTAATTTTAAGTGTTTTTCAGTCAATACCCTTTTGACATCCTCTCTTGCACCGAGAACCTTAAGGGTAAGCTGGATAGCAATAAACCTATTGCATCCCCTATCTATGGAAAAAAGGTTATAATACTCAGCAATCTCCCTGTAGAAGGACTCAATATCCCAGAGCCCGTAAAATTCCATAAACTGGGGATGGAAAATTAGCATCTGTTTCCCATTCATATTATCAGTGATACAACCGTCAGTATCAATGGCAATTAAAAAATCTTTCGTTCTTTTGAAATTTATTAACTGTTGCTCTGCATTTTCCTTTACCTGTTGTTCAGTAAGTCGCGGTAAAGCCATTTTTTATCCCCCTTTTTAATTTTTACTTTTTCTTCAGGTTTCTAAATCTTTGTGATTTCTTATCTCTTCACCCATTACTTATTACTTATTCTATACCCTGCTGGTGTATACTTTTCACACAGTTTTGCAGCTCTTATTTCCTTAAATTTTGCCAATTGAGGAAGTGGTCCACCAATCAACGGCATTGCCCAATGAACAAAAGCATCAGTTACATCTATTTTATCCGGGGCAATCCATTCTCTCGGGAATTCTCTTTCTGAACTTGCTACTGCGCTTAAAGAAATTTTATCATATTTAACCTTATAAGCATCTCCGGGAGTCCTTATTATAGTTGACATAAAACCACTTTCTCTCCTTAATGCAAGCTCCACTGCATATGCGCCTACCGCATAAGCCTCTTTTTGATCAACTTCGGATATATAAGCAATCTCACGTCTCTGGCGAGTTCCCGGTCTTTCGCAGCGGGCTATTCCTCTCACTGTCAATCTACTTTGGGCTCTCCCTTTTTTATCTTTTCTGTCTATTCCATTGAGATAATTAATGAGTGCCTGTTCAACTGTTTTTCCAGAAGCACTAAATTCTACATGACCAAAGCCATCGCGCAATACCTCTAAATCTCCTACAGGGACTCCTTCACCAATAACAACTATGCACCGGCCATAATTACTTAATTTTTTATTAACCTCATCTGTTATGAATGCCAAATTACCCTGCCAATCATCTTTAGATATGGCTTCTGAAAGTATTATGAGCAAAGGCAGCTTTCTTTCTGGGTCTGCTAATCTTGCTGACGCAGGTATAAAACCAATTTTTCTTCCCATTACCCCAATTACCAGAACAGGATCACTTGTCCAGCTTGCCTTATTTTCCTCATTTGCTTCTAAAATATTAATAGCAGTATTCTTAGCTACACTTCCATACCCGGGATCATGATCACAAATGGAAAATGTCCCGTCAGGTTGTAAGTTACCCCCTACATCATTATCAATTGTCTTCGGTATGCCGACGCAAATTAACTCCTGATTACTTTGTTGGGCTAATTTGTTTATCTTGTCTGCTGTGTCCATTGAATCTCCACCACCACAATAAAAGAAATAGCCAACATTGTGTTTATTAAAAACTTCAACGCACCTTTCTAAATCATCATTACTCCTTATTTTGTATCTACAACTGCCAATTACTCCCGCAGAAGGAGTTTCTTTGAGCAATGCTATTTGTTTTGGGTCTTGGGCAGAGATATCTAATAATTCCTCATTGAGAACACCAAGAATACCCATCCTTGCTCCATATATTTTATCTATTTTCTCTGAATTAACTAAGGCATCAATTGCTCCTCTTAGACTATTATTGATCACCGAAGTCGGTCCCCCTGATTGGGCAATAACCGCATTTCTTTTCATTTATTATTCTCCCTCCTCATTTGTAGTAATTACTCTTTATTCTTAATTTACATAAAAAATTATCTATAACCAATTACTAAAGGCATTTCCCTGAAGAAGCCTTAAGTTTTCTTTACATCATAGAGATACTTTCCGCCATTTTGAATCCAAATTTTTCCCGGTTCTACAAAATTCTCTTTATGCATTGAGTGCGGATTCCTATAACCCAGTCCAACTGCTTTACAAGTTTTCTCCGAGATTCCTGTGGCCAGTGTTATTCTAAAAGCAAACTCTTCTTTTTCTGTTATTGAATTATAATTTCCTGGTCCCCTTACATTAATAACATGGGCAGCTATATTTCTGCTAAATTTTGGGTTTAATTTTAAATAATGTTTTACATAATCCCTGGAGTGATAGCCTATTTGCCTTATAGCTGTATCCATTTCTAATTTTGAATGAAAACAGTTAATATGTGGCGCATAAATAATTATCTCGCCACCATTTACCATTACCCCTGGTCTTTGTAGTTTATAAGAACCTTTTCCAGCTGTCCAGATTTCATCATAGTTTTTATCAATAACCTGAACAGCAATATTAAAGGGTTGATTAATATAAATAATATGTAATCTGGAACTTGCCTTTGCTGCTTCTTTGTAACCAGCGATAAATCCTTCTAATCCCACTCCTGTGTAAAGTCCTCTGGGTACAGCTATCTCATCTTTTTCTTCAAAAACCATATTAAAGGAGACCGTGGGGGTTTTCATTTTTCGAAAAACATAATAGCAGCCTTCATTTATAACATCTCTGGCGGGATTATCAACAGAGCCTATTATTTTTGGAATGCCAATGAGCACAGCCGCCCAGTGAAATAAATCTATTACTTCTGGGCCTGAGATACCCGGGAAAAAGGCTTTCAATCCACCAGCATAACCAGCGGCTTCATGAGGAGTAGTTCCACTAAGGACGATGATTAAATTATAGTCTTCTGTAATCAATTTATTTACAGTAATAGGGATTGATTGTCTAAACTCTCCATTTGTTTTTTTCGCTACAAAAGAAGCAGGAATTTCACCTACAGTGACAAGCTGATGGGGATCATTATACTCATGATTGTAAAATTTAGTGAAGTTAATTTTATTGGAAATTCCTAATTTAGCGCGAATCTCATCTTCTCCCATTCTTCTATGAGTGCCACTGGCATTCAAGGAATATATTTCTTTCATACCCTTAATTTTTAACTCTTGATAAATAAGGGGCACTAACCTATGAGAAAAATCAGTTCGCGTATAATCAGGATGTATTAAAAGAACTTTTTTTACATTTCTAAACTCTTTTAAGGTTTTTCTTATAACTTCGCTTAATTCCTCATCAGTTAATTCTTTTTTAAGATTTTCTATGGATAACATAAATTAGCCTCACTTTTTTTGTTCTGGACGTCCCTTTTGAGCCCATAATGTGTGGTAAGCTCCCGACTCATCAAATCTCTCATAAGTATGTGCACCAAAGAAATCTCTCATTGCCTGGATAAAACTTGCCGCTGGTAAAACTTCTGCTCTATAGCTGTCAAAATAGTTTATTGACTGACTTAAAACAGGCACGGGTATACCTAAACTAATTGCATTCTCAACCACATACCTTAAACTTGAGATTCCATCATTGAGTGTCTTACTAAATTGAGGTGCGAGCATAAGATTAACTAAATCAGGATTTTCAGTAAATGCTTCTTTTATTATAGGAAGTAATTTTGACCTGATAATACAGCCGCCTCTCCATATACTGGCAATTTCAGCTGGCTTAAGATTATAGTTATATTCTTCTGAACCAACTTTTATCAATGCAAAACCCTGAGCATATGCCATTATTATTGAAGCATTCAGTGCTTTACACATATGTTGGACGAATTTATCTTTATCTCCTTTATATTTTAAGTTAGGACCTTTTAGGATAGATGAAGCAGCAATTCTCTCATCTTTATATGCTGAAATAATTCTTGCCAGCAGTGCAGCACTAATAGAGTGAACCGGAACTCCTAAATCATATGCTTCCTGAGAAGTCCACTTACCAGTTCCTTTCTGTCTTGCTGTGTCTTTAATCACTTCAATAATGGGTTTTCCTGTCTTGTGGTCTTTTGTCCCTAATATTTCTGTAGAGATTTCCATTAAATAACCGCTCATTGCTTCCTCTTCTGTCCATTTCTGGAAATAATTATGTATTTCTTCCGCATTTAAGTTAAGACCTTCTTTTAAAATATGATATGTTTCTGCAATCGCTTGCATAATAACATATTCAATCCCATTATGCACCATTTTTACAAAGTGACCGGCACCACCAGGGCCAATATATGTGCAGCAAGGTTCTGTATCGACCTTAGCGGCCATTGCTTTAAGAATCAACTCTACAGCATCGTAAGCATCTTTATCTCCGCCTGGCATTATGCAAGGACCTTTTAAAGCACCTTCCTCGCCTCCACTAATACCTGTACCTATAAAAATAAGCCCCTTATCCTTTGCTTCTTTAACTCTTCTTTCAGTATCTTTAAAATGAGAATTGCCCCCCTCAATAAGAATATCACCCCGGGATAAATATTTTGATACACTTTTTAAAACATCATCTACTTTTGAGGCGGGAACCATTACCCAAAAGGCTTTTTGCTCACCTTTAAAGGAATCCGCCAGGGCTTTGAGTGAATCGACAACTTTTAATCCTTGTTTTACGGCTTTACTCCTTGCGTTTGCATCAATATCATAGCCGATAACTTCCACATTTTTATCCATCATATTTGATGATAAACTTTTTCCCATTGGACCTAAACCAATCATTCCAATTTTTTTTATAGCCATTTTTAATTCCTCCAGATATGTAAATATTTTGTTAATCCCGCATTATTGCGAGGATAAATTAAACAACCTTGCTTGATTTTTATACATCAATGCCTTTACCGCTCTTATTCCACCATTATATGATATTTGCCCACTTGAAACAAGCTTCCCTATTGCTCTACAAATTGTGCGGTCAAAGACTTCAAACCTGCTTCCCTGGGATAAAATTTTTCTTCCATCACAAACAGGACCTCCGCTGGAGGCAAATGAAGAGGAGCCTATAATATGAAGTAAATATTGTTCCATCATATAAGGAGTATCGTTATGCCACCATGGGAATCCATAATAAACATTAGGAAATGCTCTTCCCAACATTAAATTAGTATGGACAAATGTTTGATTCATTGGATATAATATTAAATGGGCTTGCTTACTACTTTCCCCACTAAAGAATCTTGATAGCAAAGGTTTTAGATTTTCAACAATATTTACATTTTCAGCTGCAACATCACCGCCAACATCAGGTCCCCAATTTTTGAACAAATACTCATTTGCATTTCTCACAGCACCATAATGTATTTGAGTAACCATCCCCCTTTCTTGATTCATCTCACAAAACTTATGCATCATATATGAGATAAATTCCCCTGTCTCAGTGGATCTTATATCAAATTTTTTCCCTTTATTATAAGCTTCCTCAAAAATTTGCTCAGCTCTTTTCTGGGTAATCTTTAAGCCATAGGGTTCTAATAAACCATGATCGCTTGCTCTTGCTCCCATTTTAGCAAAATAAGAATGCCTTTCTCTCAAGGCTTCAACGAGTCCCTTAAGGGTTGTATCCTGTCCGGTTAACTGACAAATTTTATCTACATTTAGTTTCCAGTTATCAGCAAAGATATTACAGTAAACATCCGGCCTAAAAGTAGGTAAAAAAGTAATGTCATTTATATTTTTAGCTACCTTATGATAGCGTAAATCATCCGCAGGGTCATCGGTAGTGCAAATAAGCTTTGCTCCCACTCTTTTAAGTATTGCTTGTGGTAGCATTTCTTTTTGCTTTAAGCGCTCATTTGTAGTTTTCCATATCTTTTCTCCTGTATCAGCGCTCAATAAATCTTTAATTCCAAACATTCTTCTTAAA
>Ga0209121_10002138_pt1 | contig 20275 bp, 14 predicted proteins | sample Cruoilmetagenom3_FD_187292 | JGI IMG/M metagenome (GOLD analysis project Ga0209121, IMG submission 187292) | Oil polluted marine microbial communities from Coal Oil Point, Santa Barbara, California, USA - Sample 3 (SPAdes) (version 2) | ecosystem: Environmental > Aquatic > Marine > Oil seeps ...
GACGAGTGTCCTTCGGGATCAAGGGAAGGAAAGCTTCTCAAGCAACACCATTATCAAGTTGGGCTATAACTGGAGGATGACTGAGATCAGCGCTGCGATTGGACTTACGCAACTTAAGAGGCTTCATGGGTTCATCAAGCATAGAAATGAAATTGCCTGTTATTACGATGAGAAACTGTCGAAAATCGATGGAATCGAGTCGCTTAAAACCCCTTCAAACATCCTGAACAGTTACTATAAATACGTAACGTTTTTATCACCTGAGATTCCACGAGATAACTTCAAACAGAAGTTACGAGAGAGAGGCGTTAGGTGTGGTGGTGAAGTCTATTGGCCTCCTCTTCATATGCAACCGGTTTACCAGCGCTTGCTTAAGGTCAAAGAAGGTGACTTCCCGGTGGCTGAAGACGTTTGTAAAAGGATGGTGTGTCTCCCAATGTACAGCCAGATGACGCTGAGCGAAGCTGAGAACGTGGTGGAACACATCAAGGAAGTATTATCGGAGTTGTAGGAGGAGTAGCGATGGTAATGCTTGTGACGGGTGGATCGGGTTTCATTGGAAGTCATATTGTGGACAAATTAGTTGAGCAAGGCTTTGAAGTGAGAGTGTTCGACAAGTATAAACCACGTCGAGATGATGTCGAGTGGTTTAAGGGCGACTTGCTCAATGGAAACGACGTTTTGGAAGCCTGTAAAGATGTTGAAACCATCTATCATCTGGCGGCAATAGCTGATGTGAACGTTGCGCTTTCCCACTTTGAATTGTGTCTGATGACTAATGAGATGGGCACTATGAGTTTCTTGGAGGGTGCGGTGGCTAAGGAGGTTGAACGCATAATTCTCGCTTCTTCCACATGGGTTTACGGAAAGTCGGAGGGGATAGTTGATGAAACCACACCTATTCCTTTGCCGGATCACATTTATACGAAGACGAAGATTGGGCAGGAGCAGCTTGTTCACGCTTGGCACGAACATTACGGTTTACCGTATACGATTCTGCGGTATGGCATTCCGTATGGACCTAGGATGAGGTCGAACATGGTTATAGCTATCTTTGTGAGGAGGGCTATGAGACACGAGCCGATCACCGTGTTCGGAGACGGTAATCAGGGCAGATGCTTCATATATGTGGAAGACTTGGCGGAAGGGAACCTTGCAGCCTTGAAGGAGAGAGCTAAGAATGAGATTTTTAACTTGGCAGGTTCGGAATTTGTTTCGATAAATCAGATGGTTCAGGGATTGAGGGACATTTTTGGCGATTTGGATGTTAGGCACGAGCCGGCGAGGCCTGAAGATTTCAGGGGGACGAAGGTTAGCATAACAAAGGTGAAGAAATTTTTGGGATGGGAACCAAAAACACGCTTTGAAGAAGGTTTAAGAAAGTACGTTAGGTTTGTCCAAAGTCTGTCTTAGCAGGAGCGGATTCAACCTCATCTTTTCTGTGTACAAGATGATAAAAGAAGAGTTTGAAACACTGAACTGCACGACGATGGAGAGAGAATATGGTCAAATTAGCCTACGCTCATGATGGAACAAGTGTGTACGATATGCTTTTCCTCAAACGTTTAACGAAGGAGAATACTGTCTACTTTTTGACATTCAATAAAAACCCACGATTTGTTTCAAGCGAGACGATAGTTAAGAAAATGCCTTGGAGCGTATCTGCTGAAAGTAAAACAGAGGGACTGTACATGTACGCCCTTTGCCTTCTGAGGGCTCTTCTTTTAAGGGTATACTTGAACCGCATTAAGCCGCATTTAGTTTTAGGTTGTATGGCGACAAAATATGGTTTTTATTCGGCTCTTTCGGGTTTCAAGCCCTTCATCTTAATTGTATGGGGCTCAGATATCCTTATTGCTCCTAAGCGATTTTTCTTTTTCCGTTTCATGGCGAAGTTTGCCTTAAAGAAGGCAGATGCAGTTATTGTCGACAGCAAGGTTCAAAGGGATGCGGCTATTCAATTGGGATGTAGTCCCCGAAAAATCTTGAAATTTCCGTGGTTTGACTTGGACGACGTTCATGTGAAGACTTGTAGAAACAAGATTAGAGAAGAGCTTGGTTGGCGTAAAAATCCAATTATCATCTGTGTCAGAAGGCATGATTTGATATGGGGGGTTCAATACTTAATTGAAGCAATTCCGCAGGTCATTAGTGTAATACCTGAAAGCAGATTTCTGATACTTGGCAAGGGCCAACTGTCCGAGAGGTTTAAGCGAAGAGTTAAAGAACTAGGGATGGGAAAATATGTGAAGTTTATGGGGCAACTTCCACGTGAAGACGTGATCGCATACCTGAACGCGGCTGACGTCTATGTATCAGCTTCTTTGTCTGATGGCACTTCAGCAAGCCTACTTGAAGCCATGACGCTTGGGCTTCCACCGATTGTGACAGATATACCTGGCAATTTGGAATGGGTTAGGAATGACTGGAATGGGTATCTGGTACCGGTGAGAAGTTCACAAGGTATCGCTGAGAAGATAGTGTTGTTAATCAAAGATAGAAACCTGAGACGAAGAACAGGGAAGAATGCCAGCAAGACTGTGGAAACTAAAGTAGATTGGCGCAAAAACTCAAAGGCGTTGAGTAACTTGATTTGGGGACTAGTGAAAGAGAAAGGAGCGCAAGATGAGGATGAAGCCTAAAACTGGACTTTTGATAATAACTGAAGACTCGCCGGAATCGTATAGCCCTGCTGGAGAGAGAGTTAGACATATGGCTCTGGCAAGTTGTTCATTTTTTGGAAAAGTAATCGTTCTAGCATCCCGTGGGACGAACAGGCAAAGCGGGCGAGGCGTAACCTCGAAAGCATTGTTGTACGAGGTTAGTTTGGCAGTGAGAATGCCGTTCCCGATATCTGCATATTTTGATCCATTGAAGCTGTTAATGTTTGTCGCTATGGGATTTAGGTTGCTGAAACGTTACAAACCTCGGTTTGTACTTGCGTCAATGCCTCCTTTAGAGGTGGGAGTGAGTGCATGGTTTCTAGCGAAGCTCTCTCACGTCGAGTTGATAATTGACCTTAGAGATGATTGGGAATCATCTGTGGGTTCCCAAATTACAAGATATATATCAATGGAGTTAGTTAAACCACTGTTTATGCTCGCCAACAAAATATACTCATTTTCGATTGGGATTTTTGCGGTGACAAAGACTATAGCTAACACCATTCGTAGACGTGGTGTCAATACACCAATTTTCTTAGTTCCTAATGGGGCAGACACTTCAGTTTTTCTGTCTCAAAGTGAGAGAGTTCGAAGTGAAACAAGGCTAAAGTATGCTCTTCCTCAAGACAAAATTGTGATAACGTATTGTGGCAGTGGGATAAATCCATACTATCGCTTAGACCGAATCCTTCTATCTGTGAAAGCGTTACCGAATGAGGTGAAGAAAAGGATTTTTTTGATTTTCTTTTTGTACAATGGAGTCAAAGGTCTTACTAGACTGAGGCTTCGATTGGGAGTTTCGGAAGATTTAGTCGAGATACGTGGTCCGTTGCATCGTAGCAATTTGGCTGAGGTTTTAGCGGCGTGTGACATGGGGTTGGTGCCGTTTGATGAGAAGCCTTATCTGTTGTGTGCGAGGTCAACTAAGCTGTACGAATATCTTAGCACCGGATTATACGTTATCAGTAGTGGACCAAGAGGAGGAGAATTAGACTCGTTCTTCTCCAATAATCCTTATCTTGGATTGTTTACTCGACCGAGTGTTGAGGATTTTGTTCACGTTTTGTCTCAAGTTGTTAAGGAGTCAGGTCGTCTCTTCGGGGATGATTATAGGCGTTTACGTCGCTCGTTCATAATGGAGAATTATGATAGACGAAAAACTATGATGGGAGCTATAAAAAAGATAAGCGTGGATGCCGACAATTAGCTGAGTATCGTGCGGTTGGTGAACTCTGTGAAGTCAAGCAGGCAAGTTTGGGGTAAAACAATTGTGTTTCTCATGTTGTCGGTAGTTTTGATGCTGAATTCGATGATAGTTGAATCGCCTTTCATAGGTGTTCCCGTTTCTTTGTTACTTTTGTATGTGGGTTCTGTGGCTATAGGTGAGATGTTTTTCTCGCGTGAAAAGTCGTTTTTGAGGCATGTATTGGGTTTCGCAACCTTCGTCTTGCTGCTGGCTTTGTGTGGGGTTGCCTTGATTTTGACGGCGAGGTTTACTAAGATGTTGTCGTTGCTTTTAGTGGTAGTTATTGGTTTAGTTTTTTGTTTTCTTTCCTCCAGACGAGGAGGAGCACGTGAAGAGGGTGTGTTTGAAAAATTGGAGAGTGATACGGGGCGTACCGTAACTGGATATTTGCTCGTTTGCTTGTTTTTGTTCTGGGCGGCAGCGTCATTTTATGCGCTTGTGCTTGGAAGGACAGGTGAAGGGGTTTCATCGGTTTGGTTGACGATCCCCAGCTTGTTTTTGCCGGCTTTTTTCCTTTCTTCGGTCTTTCTGGTGTTTGTTCTGTTTTTCACTCGGGTGGGTATTGGCTGGAAACTCGTTCTCGTTTGTGTTTACTCTTTTTTGGTGCATAGTCTCTTTCTGGTAGTTTGGTATCCGGGGAGATATGGTGATCCTTGGACGCATCTGGGTGCAGCGAGGTACATTAACATGGCTGGAAGGCCTTACGCCTACGACTGGTTGCTTCGCCAGTCCCTTATCGTAGATCTTATAAAGTATAAGACACAGTATGCGCTAATCGTATTTTTCCAGAGAATGTTTTGCATAGACATATACTGGGTTCATATTGTTTTCATTCCGCTCATGTGGTCGATTTTCATGCCATTGATTTCATATAAGATTGCAACCTTACTCACCAAGAAAGAAAGCAAAGCCTTCCCGTTTCTAGCTGCAGTTGCGACGGGACTTTTTCCATCCTTAATTTTGTGGGGAGCGGTCTCTGTTCCGAATTCTTTAGGCTTTATCTTCTTCCTTTTGTCGATACTGCTGCTTCTCTACTGGGTGGACACGGGCAAGAGAAGATTTTGGTTTTTGTCACTGTTTGCTTCAGTTGCGACATTTTTGGCTCATCCCCAGACTGGAATTTTCGCTTTGATTTTCTTGTTTTGGGTGATTGTAATCCAAGGGCGTTTGCCTAACGTTTTCAAGCTTTTCTCTTCTCCTGTGTTTTTCGCTTTGTATCCGATTGCCTTGTATTTGAACAAGGCCACATTCTTTCCAATGGAGCTTCTGAAACTAGAGAATTTCCTCTCTTTTCAGGGCGACCTAACCACTCTTTTGCTTGTTTTTAGTTTTGTCGGGTTGTTGTTTAGCATAATGGATAAGCGTGTGAAAACTAGGAGTGCCATTTTGCTCTTTCTTTTTTACGTAACGATAATCGTTGATTATTATGTGAGCATGTATGGGATGAAAAATTTGCCTTTTGGACCGGGAAGAATTCTTGCTATGGCCGATCTTCTATCGGTGCCTTTCGTAGCTTTAGGTCTTTGGGGAATTATGAGTGTGTTGGAGAAGGCATTTTCACGTGTAAAAGTGAAGCTTCTAAGGAATGTTAAGATCGGTTTGAACCCTCGTGTCGTTAGTATGCTGCTTATTTGTGTGTTTTTATCTTCGCAAACTACGTTCACCTTGTATCAAGCGTATCCTCATGATGAAATTCTGGATGTGCAGCCGGCAGCATATGAGATTGAGGCCATATCCTATATAAGCTCGAACTCGACTGATCGATTTGTCGCTGTGTGTGAACCTGCCTTTGCAAGTCTGGCTACAGGTTTTCTGGGTTCAGATTACACGTACGGCGCCAATCCTCGGGGGATGGTTGGTGTGCCCGAGTGGGACTGGTGGACGGTAAAGCTGTACTCACAGATGTGTAAAACTCCGTCTGTAGATATTATGAAGAATGCGATTGACCACGCTGGAGCGAAGGTGAGTTATTATGTTGTGTCTGTGAGGAACCCCGATTTTTATGATGTTGTGCAACGAGTATCTGCGGTTTTGCCGGTGGACAAGGTCTTTGGAGATGGAAAATTGTACGTGTTTAGGTATCCGTATGCGCTTCCTCCAGTTGTTGAGGGTGTTGGTCCTACCGTGAAGTTGGTCTTCGACGATGGACCTTTGACCGAATATGTTCAAACAAGGTTTCGCTGCTGGTATAAAAGTGAAGTGAACTACACCGTTACGCTCTCCGGCCATTCGAGCTATAATATAACCGAATACCACAAGCACTGGACGTTTCTCAGCCTAACGGTAGACGGCACAGATGCACCTTTTGACGAGTCCACAGACGTGAACATATTAATATACGTGGCCGGACTTGACCCAGACAACGTTTTGGAGGTGACTTGGCGAGCAAACGACAATTATCCCATTGCAGAGTGGAAGGAGGATTCCTTCAAAAGCGGATGGCGTACTCATCCACTTTATACAGGCACTATAACTCCAGAAATCACTACGGATGGAAACATTCTGGAACTTTCGTGGGACTTCACCACTGGCGAATACCAGTATCACTACTACGTGAAATCTTGTGACATAACGACAGGCGAGAATCAATCTGTTATTGTGAGGTGGAGGTCCACTGCTCCCATCGCCGTTGTATACGTTTATTACGAGGACGGGGGGCAGGAAATCGTTCCGCTGGGTAGTGAAAGCACCGAGTGGACTACGACTATTGTGCAGCTGTCACCTAGAAAGAGCATAACCTCCGTGATGGTTGGAATGACCAATCTAAACGATAAGACGGTTTCTGGGATTCAAACCCTGCACATGGATTACATTCTGATATGTTCGAAAGGCTAATTACTCCTTTGGCGCTACATCGTTTGATTCTTCAATATGACCTGATGGGTTCATTTGAAAAGTGAAAGTTTTAGTTGTTTCTCACAATTTTCCGTTGAGCAGAAACGAGGTTTCATATTCCTTCGTTTTCGATGAGGCTTTCAGGCTGGCTAGTAGAGGCGTAGAAGTAGATGTTGTCAGGGGTGTTTATGATGCGGATTTGGCTGTTGATGCATTGCGCATACATAATCTTGCTAAAATTAATTTGTCAGCAATTCCGTTTGGTTTAAGACGTTTACGAAATTTTCCAATTTCAAGTTTTTTGCATCCCTTGGAATCTTTTTATTACTTGAACTACGGGCAGACGGTGGCTGAAGTTGTAAAGGCAAAGAAAATTGATATCATACATGCTCATTTTGCATGCCCCGGGGGGTTTGTGGCCGGGCTAGCTAAGAGGTCTGTGAAAAAGCCACTTGTAGTGACTCTTCATGGGTTTGACATTCTCACAGAACCCTCAATAAATTACGGAGATAGACTTCAAAAAGATTATGACGATAAAGTTAGAACAGTTCTCAGTTCTGCAGATAAAGTGTTAGTAGCTAGTAAGGCGGTTTATGATGAAGCGTTAAAGGCAGGATGTATTCGTGATAATTTAACGTACGTGGCTAACGGTGTAGATTTGAACAGGTTTAATCCAGAATTGGATGGCGAATCGATACGAGATAAACTTGGTATTAAGAATAGACCTATTGTCTTTACTTTAAGAGCCTTTGTTCCTAAAAATGGTGTGGAATATCTCATTAAGTCGGCACCAGAAGTCCTAAATGTCTTCCCTGATGCGGTTTTTATTATTGGTGGCGACGGTTTACTTCGCCCCAGCCTTGAGAGCCTTGTAAATACTTTAGGGCTATCTCAAAATGTTATTTTCGCCGGCAGGATTCCTTACATTGACCTTCCTTACTTTTACTCGGCGTGTGATGTTTTTGTCATCCCTTCGATAGTAGAGGCTTTTGGATTAGTGACAGTAGAGGCTATGGCGTGCGGTAAGCCTGTTATTGGGACCAATGTTGGTGGCATCCCAGATACCATTAAAAATGGAATAAACGGATATTTAGTAAATCCGAAGGATCCGAAGAGTCTCGCCGAGAAGATTGTGTTTCTTCTTGAAAGTCCAAGCTTAGCGAAGAGAATGGGAAAAAAGGGAAGGAGAATAGCCGAGGAAAACTTTGACGTAGAGAAGAGGATCGGCAAGATTTTAAGTATTTATTCACAGTTGACAAAATAACTAGATTGATATTGAGATCCCCTATTGATGTGTTTCATTAACTTGATGTCGTCTTTTGAGGGAAATTCAAGATGAAAATCGCAATTGGTCCACTCGTGGGTCAATATGGGGGGGTTACTCAGCATATAAGAAATATCATCCAACATTCAAAATACAGTCATAGACCTATCACGCCGAGTCCATTTTCAGTGTACTACAGCAATAGTTGGTTTAAACGAGTAGCTGAATCTTTACTACGAAAATACAGAATAGACCAAGCTGACCCTTATGGATTATTCCTCAGCCATGCATTTTCATCCAAGTTTGATATAGTTCATCTTCATGGTCATCCCTATTGGCCAGAAATTTATCGAAAACCAAAAAATAGCCGTGCAAAATACATTCATACAGTTCATCAAGTATATCTGAAAGAGGATTCTTTCTCATTGAGAGAGTGGCATTTCAGGAGATGGTTAAATAGCCTTTTGTTTAAATTTTGCAGAGAATCTGATACTGTTATTTCCGTATCTAAATGGTTACAGAAACTTTTGTATAACGAGTATATTGAGTCAATTTACATTCCAAACGGTGTATGTGTCAAGGAATGTGAAAGTGCAAATCCAGTGCGATTTAGACTGAAGTATAACATTGAAGGGGACTTCTTTCTTTTTGCTGCGAGGATAGACAAATATAAACGACCAGAACTTTTCGTTGAATTAGCAAAGAAAATGCCAACGAAATTGTTTGTTATGATCGGTAAAGATGTTACGCTAGAGAGCCTCAGAGCGTACGTAAAGTGCGACATCCCAAAAAACATCGTATGTCTCGGAGAGTTACCATATTGTGATGTCATGGATGCCTTCGCTGCGTGTAAAGTGTTTGTTCTACCCAGCAAGAATGAGGTATTTGGCATCACTTTGCTAGAGGCTATGGCTTGCAAAAAACCAGTTGTTGCCGCAGATAACGCTGGTCCTAAAGAAATCGTGATCCATGGCATAGACGGCTTCCTATTTGAGCCAGATGATGTTAATGATCTTCACGAAAAATCATGTATGGCTTATGACCATCCAGAAATTGGAGAAAGAGGTTATATGAAAGTAAAAGAGAATTTCGACTGGTCCATTGTGATTAAGCAAATCGACAAGGAATACGAAAAGCTCGTTGAGTAATAGTTGTATGACCTTATGACATTTTCAACCTCGTTTTACGCCTAAAAACCTCGCAAACATATCGATTATACCACCTAAGTATTTCGGCATGAACTCGTGCAATAGCATAATGTCCTGATCTTCTACAGCCTTTAAAAACCTCAACAACGAAACATAAACCACACCGCCCACAAAGATGTATAGCGGCAACATATGCCTATCTAACCACACAAACTGCATTAATCCTACCGCAATAGCCATAACAGTTGAACTTATCAAGGAGTTTTTGAAGGCATCTAGGTCAAGGTACAAGCCGAAAACTTTCCTCAACGTGTAAGCTAGATAGCCGAAAGAGGTAGTTATCAAGGCTACTCTACCTAAAGCGGCTCCAGCGCTTCCAAACGGAGTGACGAAAAGAGCGCAACAGGCAGCGTTAACAGCTACTCCCAAGATGTTAGCCTCAAAAAAGGCTCGCGTATAGCCTAAGGACAGCAAGAGATTACTCACGACAACACCCGCACAAGTCAAAGCCATAGCTATTGAAATCATCGCCAGCGGTAGCCACCCAGACTCGTAGCGAACTCCAGCGAATAATGTAATTGTTGGATATGCTGTTGCAGCCAACCCTAGAGCTAAGGGCGTAAAGATTAGGAAGATGTATCTTGATGCCTTTATGGATGCCGCTTTTAACGCTTCTCTTCCATGCCGCCCGTATAGCTCAGAGAGTTGAGGGAACAAGGAGTTACTTATGGACCTTGAAACAAGCCCCACCACGCTTGCAGCCATCACCACTACGCTGTATATTCCTAAAGTCGTGAACCCAGCGAAGAACAGCACAACGAACCTGTCAATGTAGGCTGTAAAGTAAGTTAATATCCCCGACGCATAGAGAGGCGAGGAGTACTTGACCAATTCCGTAAACGGCTGCTGTGCAGCTCTCGTTTTAAACGAAGTTGAAGCGAAGAAAAACGATAACCCAAAACCTGCAAAGTCTCCTATTACCCATCCGATTACCAACCCCATCAACCCGTAGCCTTGGATGAGTAGGTACAGACTACTACCATATCTCAAGCAGCTAAGCACGATACCCGAGAAAGCGACCTCTCTAAACTTCTGAAGCCCAAGCAAAGTCCCAGTGAAGAAAGAGGATAGAAGCAAGGCGAAGACATCCAAGCCCAACACGTTGATTAACGGCTGGTAAGCTTGGCTGCCAAAGACAGTCACGGATATAAACGTCGAAGTCACAACGCACAAAAAGGACAATAAACCGCTGACTGAGAAGCCGAACAGCAAAACCTTTTTATAAACTCCCTTTGCCATGTCCCACCTGTCTTTTCCTAAGTACTCCGAAATGTACTTTGTAGCAGCAGAAGGCAGGGCTAAAGTGCCAAACGTTACAAACAAACCTGCAACCATCCCCAAAGCCGAAACGACACCGATCTCAGCCACCGCAAGAATCCTAGCCGCAAATGCGAAATAAACCACACCAGCAACGTTACTAACCAACCCTTGAATGAACAAGTACGACGCACCTCTCGCCACAACTATGCTAGGTGGGGCTTCGCTAACCATGATTCCTTTTCACCTTAAGACTTTGTTACAACAGCAATTAGCATTGCTTGCATAATAAAAATTGGGTCAGTTGTCCTGTACCGACCAGTTTCAAAGTTATCAGATACATGCACTCTTTAACTATTTTATATTTAAGCTTCCTTGACTACATATAATTTCAGTCATAAGCTCGTTAAGGTTAAAAGGAAAAAGAGGAAATGAAAATGAAAATTGAAAGATTTGCTTATGCTTCTCTGCTGAGCTTGTTATTGTTAGGCTTAATTGAAAACGTTCAACTCTTCAACCTTGGAATAATAATGGTTCAGGCATTTCCCGCTTCGGTATTTGTGCCAAATCAGAAACATGTGTTACTTATTTTGGGAGGCAGATATGTTAATGAGGAGCATGGAAATGGAAGACCAGTTGCCGATTTAGCTTATTATGGTTTTAATGTAACATTAGTATCTGAGCAAACAATAGATTATACAACTGATCCACGAACATCCAATTTATCGAAATATGATGCCGTCTTCGTATATGGGCAATACTTCATAAATGACAGTCCAATCGCAGTTACTGAAGATGAGGTATACCACTTCGTTAATTACAATGGTTACCTTGTGGTTTTTGCCGATAGCTTACAAAGAAATGAAACAGACGCTACTTGGTTTGGTTTTGATAGTGCCCCAATCAATTCTCTTGAAAGTCGTTTAGGAATTACATTTGTGGGCTTTGCAAAGAATGAGGTTCCTTTGGTGAAACACTATCAACATAATAATCAAACTCTTGAGAACTCAACATTTTCGGGCTATGAAGCACCTGACTATATCAATCAAACTGATTGCTATGTAGATGGACAAGGATATTTAATTAAAACAAGTTTGAACGGCGCATCTGAGATATACCGAATGCACTTCAATACTACATCAAATACTATGCCAGCAGTTACTTATTATGAAAACGCAACTGGTGCAAAAGGAAGTTATATCGCTATGCAACCTATGTGGATAGCTGGAGATGAATTTAACCGAACACAATTGTGTGGAACTAAAGGTGCATCACAGAGAAGAGATTTGTACCGAGCCTTGTTGTGTTACGCATTTGAAATGAAACCAATTACCACGATAATGCCTCAAAAAATAGCGGTTTTCAGAAGTGATGATTGGGGGTTTTTCTATACTTGGAATGATTCACAGCATGTAGAAGCCTTCGACAATATTCAATCTGTAGAGGCAGAATTTCCTCAACATGACATAAAACACACTTTTGCTTGTTGGACGAATGGTTTTTCAATTGATAAAACGACTGTGGAACGATTAAGGCAAGCTCAAAAAGATGGGGACGAATTAGCATTTCATCTCGGAATTTTAGGAGACACAGCAACTTACGATGAAACTATGCAAGCCATTCAAGCGGATGTGAACAAACGAGAAGAATGTAATTTAGAACCAGCAGAAACTTCAATTGCGAATGGCGGAAAATATGGGGATGCATCAACACAAGCATATAGAGATTACGGAACGTGGGTAAACGAGGGAACAACAAGTTATCATCCCAAGGATTGGTATCTCTACCGGTACAATCAGTCAATTCTTTGGCATGACGCTACTCAACAGAGTGCAGGTAGCGCAGAAACAGTTTATGAACGTTACTATAATTGGAGAGGTATGTATGCAATGCAAAGTATCAAAACAGCGTATATTACTTTTTATCTTGCTCACGTAGATAGATTTCTTGGTGATAACTGGGGTTCAGCACAACTGAGATGTGATGTGCAAAATGTTACGTATGACTTGGGAAACATTAGATTTCTAACACAGGCTTGGGCAACGCAATACTGGGCTAACCCATTTGCAAAAATCACAAACGCCGAAAGAACTGGAGATACAATAACTTTCATGGTATCAGTAGATGATTTTCCAATATCAAGTTTACCAACGGTTGGAAAGGGAATGTTATGGTTTAGGATTGACACAGAGGATTCCAAGAAAATCAAAAGCGTAATGGTTGATGGCTCGTCTTGGCATGTTTTTGATGACTATTCTATCAGAATACCCGCAGAATCAAGCCAAATTGAGGTTACACTTGGAACGCCTGATACGCCATACATCAAAGATGCAAATAAGAAAATAACTTCAACCTCATATGCAAGCGGAAGATTAACATTCATGGTTAGCGCGTTTTCTGGAGTCACAAGCACAACTAAAGTTTATTGTGGCGACAACGGTAAACCACCGAAGGTTCTCATTTACGGCATAGAACAGCTCGTAAACTATAATTCTTCCACAAAAACATTGACGATAACCGCCACACACTCCTCTAACCCTGCAGAAATAGTGGTAGACTGGAATCGCTATGAACCCAATGCTTCCTTCGTCTATTCACCACTCAACCCATACACAAACGACACAGTCACCTTTAACGCTTCAGATTCAAAACCCAACGGCGGAGACATCATTAGCTACCAATGGGATTTCGGCGACGGGTTCGGTGGTAAAGACGTAATCGTGACCCACGTATATGATGCGGCTGGAACCTACAGGGTCACGTTGAACGTTACCGACAGCGAGGGATTATGGAACAGCACCGCAGCGACCGTGACAGTTAAGACGCCGGCGCCACCGTCCATTTGGAAAGTTGAATACTCGCCAGAACTTCCTGAGTACAATGAGGTCGTCACAATCACGGCTAATATAACCAGCCACGAAAGCGGCATAGGCACGGTTACTCTGAACTATTTCAATGGATCCGGGTGGACAAACATAACGATGACAATGGAAAATGATCTGTACGTCGCGACGATCCCTGTACTGCCCTACGGAACAACGGTTCAATACAAAGTGTACGCATCCAACGATGTTAGAAATTGGACTGAAACAAACACTTTCAACTACACCGTGGCAGATACTATCCCTCCTGACGTCGGACCAGTACAATGGAGCCCCATAAAGCCTTCTGCTGGCGAAGAGGTCCTCGTTAGCACGCAGGTAAGCGAACCAGCGTTCGCTAGTGGTGTCAAAAATATAACTTTACTGTGGAGTGTGAATGGCAAGGAGATGTGATCTTCAACAATGATAACGGAGGATGCTATTTGGAAGGCAACGATCCCAAGTCAAAGCGGTGATACACGCATTTACTTCTCCATCGAATCCTATGACGACGCGGGGAACCGTGCTATGTCACGATGGTACGACTATACAGTGAAGGTCGCAGGAGCAGGCCCGCCATTACTGATGCTCGTAGCCATTGCGGCAACCGTAACGATCTTGATCGGAGTTACAATCAGCATCGTAAGAAGGAAAAAAGCGAAAGATAAGATGATACGTGTCGTAAATTTCTTAAGGTCAAATACCTCAGTGATTTACGAATAGGAACAATACTTCTACTTAAGAAACAATACGCGTTTAAACCTTAACAACTGGGCGAACGGTTTGATAAACACAAAGATATGTTACATCAGCCTACTTTCAATTCACAGCTACCGATATATGAAAGCGTTTGCTCAAAAGGGCTATAACATATCTTTAGTCACCGACTCACGAACATGGATAGCCCCAAACGATCTCTCAATACCAGTCCACACACTGCCAACCCTTAACAGAAAGAACCTCCTTCAGCGTGTGGTCCCAAACACCTTAAGGCTAGTAAAAATTCTAAGGCAAGTTAATCCCGACATTGTACACCTGCATGCACAACACCAGTACAGTCCAGCCATCCTTCTCAGCGGCTACCCTTTCATACTAACCTCGTGGGGCAAAGAAGTACTCACGCTATCCCACGCCGACCCGATCTGGTTTTCCGTAGCAAAAGCCACAGCGTCAAAAGCAAAAAAGGTAACTGTTGATGCAGAATGTCTGAAAGACATATGGATCAACATGGGGGTTCCCGACGAAAAAATTGAAGTGATCCCCTTCGGGGTTGACACAAAGAGGTTCAATCCAGACATAGACGGAAGCGACATCAGAAAAAAACTCCACATAGACGAAGAAGACGAAGTAGTGATAAGCACCAGACCTTTCTACAGTGATTACAATATCGGATGCCTTATCAGAGCCATCCCCTCAGTGCTAGCAAAACACAAAAACGTAAAATTCATAGTCAAAGGCAGCGGACCACTAGGGAATCATCTAAAAAATTTAGCCAAGAGACTTAACATTTCAAGTACTGTCCGCTTCGTCGGTATAGTGCCGCGAAACGAATTTCCCAAATACCTCTCAGCCGCCGACATCTACGTATCCACATGTCTCGTAGACTCCACCTCAGTTTCACTTCTTGAGGCGATGGCCTACGGATTACCACCAGTGGTCACAGACATACCCGGAAACCGTGAATGGATAGACAACGAAAAGAACGGACTACTCTATCCCCCACAAAACTCTAAGGCACTAGCAGAAAAAATAATTCAACTCATAGAAGACAAACGCTTAAGAAAAAGCTTCGGCAGAAAATGCGTTCAAATCATAAAAGACAGAGCAACATGGGGACAATGCGTCTCAAAAATGGAAACCATCTACAAATCATTGCTGTGACACACGACAACGCTCTCTAATAGATTTAAAGGACAACACTAAAAGAATGTTCGAAACTCTACACTGAAAATCAACAACCTAGCGACCTAAAAATGGAAAATACATTTCGATGCATGCGACTGCATAGCTAGGCTATCCAAAAACAATCATAAACTCCAGAGTGCGCGTTTGTATATGATAAATAGAAAAGAATACATGAAGAAAGTTTATCCACAGTATTGGATTACTGCTGTTAGAAAGTATGGATTTTCAGATTACGGTAAAAAACTTTGTGATTTAATTCAAGGAAAAGTACCCGGCGGCAGGATTCTTGACATTGGAGTTGGAACTGGCTACCCTTTTGCTTCCCATTTTTCATCCAAAGGATACGATGTATATGGAATTGACATTGCAGAAGATTTGATAAAACAGTGTAATGAAAAATTTCCAAAAGTTAAAGCTTTCGTTGGAGATGCTGAAAAGTTAAGCTTTCCCGAAAACTATTTTGATGCTGTTTATTGTTTTCGTTCAACTTGGTATTTCACTGACGTATTAAAGGTTATAAATGAGATGATTCGAGTAACAAAAAAGGGAGGATATATATTCTTTGACATAATGAATGCAGATTCCAAAAAGATAAAGATTGCGCATTCAAGAGCTAAAACAGTCGGTAGATTTATCAGAGTTATTTCGAACATCATTAAAGTAGTTAAAGGAGAAAAAGTCATTTGGACGCTACGTTTCCTCCCGGAGATGCCGACATCTCCGTCCTATTTGAACAACTACTTTAGGGAAAATCGAATCGATTATTTATTTGGATCATTAGATAACTTTGTGTTTACAAAAGACAATAGAGAAACACTAACCAAAAGCAGGTTAATTTATGTTGTAAACAAACGCGTGTGTTCACGCAGAAATCTTTATCGAAAACGCATGTATGCATGAGCACGCACTAAAAGATTTAAAGGATAACAGTAAAGAATCTTGGAGACTATGTGCTGAACCTAAATAGTCGGTGACCCAAAATGGAAAGGACATTTCAACTCAAGAAAGTGGAAGAGCTAATAGTGTGTGATGAAAAGTTTCTTTTCACCTCAGTTTCAGGCCTTATGATTTTGATAATCTCTCTCAATTCTATCTTCTCCCTCTCCGTAACTCTGGGTATAATCGCCTCTCTTATCTTTTTCCTGATAAATATCCTGTTCTTAGGCCACGCGCTCTTTGAAGAAGAATTTCCCTTCTTACGGTTCATGCTTGGTGGTCTAATGCTCCTTCTCTTTTTCGGCATAATCGGTTGGGCAATCCTAATTATTTACAAACTAGACATCATTGGATCAGCTGTAACACTCTGTGTCTTAACCGGTCTCTCTTCAACTATGAATAGACTAAAGAAAAGGCGTGCAAAGTGGGAACGAAAATGAAGAAGGCTTTCATTTTCACAAGGCTCCTCTACTTAATCTTGGCAGTTCTTTCCTTTTACCTGCTCCTCACTTCGCGATCTGGAGAGGTCTACACGGTATGGCAATTCATGCATCCCATGTGCATACCGATGTTCTTCGCCGCAACAGCTATGCTGGTTGCAATCATCCTCTCATCCGAAGCAATCGAATACAAATTACTTTTTATATTCGTTCATTCTACCATCTCCCACTCCTTCTTCGCTGTCATCTTTCCAGCTGGCAACATAGGATTCCAACAATCAATACTAGGCATCACGAGATGCATATTTAACAATACTGCGCCTCACGGATGGGGAGGAACCGTCGAAAACCCCGTGATACGAATATACAGCTGGTTCGGCGAAAGCAACTTTCAAAGCGCTTACAGCGTGACATTCGCACGCATGTTCGGGGTAGACGTTTTTTGGACTCACCTGCTACTGGCGCCGTTGCTCTGGGGAATATTCATTCCAACAATCACTTTCATGATCACCAAAACACTCGGAGGAGACGACAAAATCTCTGCACTAGCAGCTCTTTTAGGCTCAGCCTTCCCCCTTCTCATCTATGTAGGAGCAATCTCCATACCCAACAGCCTAGGCTTCATGTTCTTCCTAGGGTCCCTATACTTCTTCTTGAAGTACCTCACTTCGCCAGAATCCAAGTACACACGCCTAATGCTGATATTCACCTTCGCCTCCTTCCTATCCCACTTCCTAACAGGATTCATCTCCCTCTCCTTCCTCCTGCTAGCCCTCTCTCTCAAAAAATACGAAAAAGAAAAAGCCGCTTCTCCGTCTGCCGCAAAACTCCTTCTCATCTTATCCTTCATCTTATCAACGAGCATCCTGCCCTTCGCCCTCGTATACCACAGAATCTTTTCACCCCTATACGCATCATTCACCATGGACAAAATCTACGAGTACACGACAACGGAACTGCTCGGTCAACTCCTGCTAGGCGAATTCTCCTACTACCCTCCTCATCTCATACTGATATACATAGCCGGCCCCCTCATAGCTCTCATCTGGATCATACACAAACTCTACACAACCCGCCAAAAACCCGACAACACAAGCTTCTACATGCTGTTCCTCTTCCTCGGATTGCTCATGCTCTTCATAGACTACCGCATACTAAAACTGTTCATGACAAAAGTGCCCTTCAACGAGGAAAGAATATGGATGTTCAGAGACGTCCTAAGCGTTCCACTAGTAGCCCTTGCCATAAACGAATTGCCAACATTTTTACGTCGCATAGCGCCCGTGCGGGCAGCTACGTTCTTACATGTACATAAGCGCGGTTTATTCCTAATATTCAACATCTCAATCTCAGCTCTGCTAGCAGGCTGGATAACCACATCGGTCTATCACGCTTACCCCCACTATTCACCGCTTCAAACAACAATCTACGAACTAGAAGCAATAAAACACATCGATGAAAACACAAACAAAACCTACATCGTAATATGCGACCAGTGGATATCCTACGCAGGACAGATGGTCGTAGGAACCTACAACTCAAGAGCATACTACTTCCCAGAAAACGACCCAGCAGGAGTGGTGCTGTTCATCAAAATGAAGAACAATCCATCGCCTGAAGTGATGAAGGAAGCCATGAACCACACCAACGCCACAGTCACCTACTTCATCATGACAAAACTCAGACTAGGCACAGAAGAGTACAACCGCGTAGTTTTGCAAGCCCAACAAAACAACCTCCAGACATACCGCGTCTTCCATTATCAAGGAGAAGAAAAACTTCGCATCTTCTATTATACTCACACGTAATCTTTACAAGGTAAGTAATCACAGAGAAGTATACCTTCGAAAGAGATGTATGTGATGGTCAACCGCTACATGATCGTTGTAGGCACCAGACCTGAAATCATAAAGATGGCACCTATACTTCGAGCCTTCAAAAAAGAATCCCTGCCTCACACTTTCGTTCACTGCGGACAACACTACGACTACGAAATGTCTCAACACTTCATCGACGAGCTCAAACTGCCGAAACCCGACTACGGCTTCAAAGTAAAGACCTATTCTCCAGCCGTTCAAACAGGCAAAATCATGATTCTGATAGAGAACGTCGTCAAGAAAGTCAAGCCAGACGTGGTCCTAGTAGAAGGTGACACCAACGGCGTTCTAGCTTCGGCGCTTGCAACAGTAAAACTTGGCGCACCAGTCGGACATGTAGAAGCAGGGCTCCGAAGCTTCGATCTACGCATGCCAGAAGAGTACAACCGACGCCTAGTAGACCACATTTCAACCTACCTATTCGCACCCACCGAGAATGCAAAACAAAACCTTAAGCTAGAGAATGTGTGGGGAAAAACATTCGTCACAGGAAACACCGTCATCGACGCCGTCAAACAACACCTTCCACTAGCCAAACAAAAATCCAAGATTCTAGATAACATCAAGTTCAAAAAATTCGCACTCGTGACGGCTCACAGAGCCGAAAACGTAGACAACCCAACCGTGCTACGAGACTTCGTAGAATCTTTCATTCACGCTCCAATACCCATAGTCTACCCTGTTCATCCAAGAACCAGAAAACAACTACACAAACAAAAATTATGGAAAAAACTATCCTCTTCAAAAAACGTACAGCTCCTACCACCCGTAGGCTACTTCGACTTCCTAATCCTGATGAAAACCTGCGAGATGATAATAACCGACTCCGGAGGAATACAAGAAGAAGCCACCGCCCCCCAAATAAGAAAACCCGTTCTGGTAACTCGAATCTCCACAGAACGACCAGAAGCCGTAGACGCAGGCTTCGCCAAGGTTGTAGGCGTCGAAAAGAAAAAAATAATCGCAGCGATGGAACAAACCCTAAATGAAAAATACGACTTACCTCAATGTTCCCCTTACGGAGACGGAAAATCAGGAGAATCAATCGTTGAAATCATCAAAAAAGAAACATCTTAACACCTCAAAATATCTTCGTGAGGAAACCTAAATGAAAATACCACTCGCAAGACCCGACATAGGAAACGACGAAATACAAGAAGTAATAAAAACGCTGAAAAGCGGATGGATAACTCAGGGCGAGAAAGTTGAGGAATTCGAAAGGGTCTTCGCGGACTACTGCGGTGTCAAGTACGGAGTAGCCACAACCAGCGGGACAACCGCTCTACACACAGCGTTAGCCTCTCTCAGCATACAAGACGGCGACGAAGTGATAACCACCCCGCTCTCCTGCGTATCCACGGCTAACCCTATACTCTACCTCCACGCAAAACCAGTATTCGCAGACGTGGAACCCAAAACACTAAACGTCAACCCATCCATCATCAAAAGAAACATCACCGAAAAAACAAAAGCCATACTACCCGTCCACATGTTCGGACACCCAGTTGACATGGACCCCATCATAGAAACCGCAGAAAAACACGACATCCACGTAGTTGAAGACGCAGCTCACGCCCTCGGAGCAAGATACAAGGGCAGAAGGGCAGGATCCCTCGGACACATCGCCTGCTTCAGCTTCTACGGAGACAAAATAATCACCACAGCAGAAGGAGGAATCGCACTCACAAACGATGAAGAACTAGCTGAAAAAATGCGGATGCTTCGCAATCACGGCATGGACAAACACCGCAAATTCCACCATCCAATCCTAGGCTACAACTAC
>Ga0209121_10002139_pt1 | contig 20272 bp, 20 predicted proteins | sample Cruoilmetagenom3_FD_187292 | JGI IMG/M metagenome (GOLD analysis project Ga0209121, IMG submission 187292) | Oil polluted marine microbial communities from Coal Oil Point, Santa Barbara, California, USA - Sample 3 (SPAdes) (version 2) | ecosystem: Environmental > Aquatic > Marine > Oil seeps ...
ATGATATAAATGAGTTAATAGAAGCCAATTTAAACATCAATAATTTTTGATTGCAATGGTAAACAATTTGGATATAAATTTTACAATTAGTCGGCTCAGGACCCCCACATAGATGCACATCAAACTTTTGTCAATCATCAGTGTCCTCAAGTTTTGTTCAACAAGGGGTTCTGATTCTTTAATTAAATGGGTGGTTATGAGTTTATAAAAACTTGATAATTATTCATGAACAAAACTGCAAAGTTACTCGTTTTTTATCAAATGGCACCCAGCCATGAAAGGAGGAATTATCGATTAAATTTTTATGAAGTCAGTATTTTTACGATTCTTGTTTCTTTAAAACACACAAAAATTTATATAAGGAGTTCAAAAAATGAAAGACAGAACAATGAAAGAATTCATCGCTGAAGTATTTGGTACTTTTATATTGATCCTCTTGGGCGACGGTGTTGTCGCCAACGTCGGTTTGGCACCTCGCCTCGCTGGCAATGCATACAACTGGAACACCATCACCATCGGCTGGGCATTTGCAGTCATCATTGCTGTTTATGTTTCAGGCGGCGTTTCTGGTGCACACCTCAACCCAGCAGTCACGGTTGGCTTGGCTTTCAAACGTGACTTCCCCTGGAAGAAAGTGCTTCCCTTCATTATTGCTCAAATGATCGGTGCCTTCCTCGGTGCCCTGGCTGTATTCTTAGTCTATCGTGACGGTCTCGTTGCAGCTGGCATGCCGAACGTTTGGTCAACCGGACCTGGCGCTGTCTTCCAGGAATCCTTCTTCCAGGCAGCAGCAACAGGCACAAATGGTGGTAGCTACAGCATGCTGACTGCTATCATTGCTGAATTCTTCGGTACCTTGGTCCTCATCTGGGGCATCGCTGCCTCTGGTGACTCCAAAAATATGGGTCTTAAGGACAACCTCGGTGCCTTTATCGTAGGCTTCGCAGTTTTGGCTGTTGGCCTTTCCCTCGGTGGCCCCAGCGGCTACTCCATTAACCCCGCCCGTGACCTTGGCCCCCGCCTCCTTGGCGCATTGGCTGGCACAAAAGGCCTTTTTGATGGCCTGTACTGGCTGATTCCCCCAGTCTTAATTCCTTTGATCGCTGGCCCAATTGGCTTTATGACCTACGACTGGTTCATTACAAAGAATCTTCCACAAGGTGAATAAGCATGAAGAAACTTATCAATAATCCAGAGAATGTTGTATTAGAGGAACTCAAAGGTATCGAACTTGCCCATCCTGATCTGGTTAAAGTACATTACGATCCAGATTTTATCCTGCGCGCAGACGCACCAGTGAAGGGAAAAGTCGCCCTCGTTTCTGGCGGCGGCAGCGGCCATGAACCCATGCACGGCGGTTTCGTCGGTATGGGTATGCTGGACGCAGCTTGCCCGGGCGCTGTATTTACGAGCCCAACCCCTGATCAAGTGTTAGAAGCAACCAAAGCCGTTGACGGCGGTGCTGGCGTACTGCATATCGTCAAAAATTACACGGGTGACATTATGAACTTCGAAATGGCAGCAGATTTAGCCAAAGCCGAAGGCATTGATGTTGAAGCCGTTGTTGTTAATGACGATGTTGCTGTGAAAGACAGCCTTTACACAGCCGGTCGACGTGGTGTTGGTCTGACGGTCTTGATGGAGAAAATTGTAGGTGCAGCGGCAGAAGAAGGACGCTCGCTGAAAGAAATCGCCGATTTGGCACGTAAAATCAATGGGCAAGGTCGCAGCATGGGTATGGCATTAACATCCTGCACGGTTCCAACCGCAGGTAAGCCAACCTTCGACCTTCCAGAAGATGAAATGGAAATCGGCATTGGCATTCATGGTGAGCCAGGTCGCACTCGGATGAAGATTAAACCTGCTGATGAGGTTACCGAGATGCTCCTCAACCCCGTCATCGAAGACTTACCCTTCGAATCGGGCGACGAAGTGCTGTTGTTCGTGAACAGCATGGGCGGAACACCTTTGATTGAGCTCTATATTGTCTATCGAAAAGCTGTCGAGATCCTCGAAGCTAAGGGCATAAAAGTTGTCCGCAATTTAATTGGCCCCTATATCACAAGTTTAGAGATGGCCGGCGCTTCCATCACAATGTTAAAGATGGACGACGACCTGATCAAACTTTGGGACGCTCCGGTGAAAACCGCCGGTATGCGGTGGGGAGTTTAGAACAATCAATGTAGAACTATAGAGTCTGGACTTTTGGCCCAGACTCTATAGTAGTGAGGTATATGTGGCTGTTACAAAAAACGATGTTCTTGAGTGGATTCGAACCTATGCACAGGTCATAGCTGATAATAAAGAATATTTGACAGAACTTGACGCACAAATTGGCGATGCGGACCACGGCGTGAATATGGACCGTGGATTCCGCGCAGTTCTGGAGAAATTACCCAATGGCGAAGAAGTCAACACTGGAAAAATCTTAATGACCGTTGGCATGACCCTGCTTTCAAAAGTTGGCGGCGCCGGCGGCCCCTTATATTCCACGATTTTTATTCAAGCAGGAAAATCCATTGACGGGAAAGAAGCCTTTGACCTGGCAGATTGGGCTAAAGCACTTGAGGCAGCTACCGAAGGTGTCGTCAGATTAGGCAAAGCCTCACCAGGGGACAAAACAATGGTAGATGCGTTAACGCCAGCTGTTCAAGCCCTGAAGGATGCAAACGAACAAGGCTTATCACTTGGAGAAGGATTAAAAAAGTCGGCACAAGCGGCAGAAGATGGCATGATAGCGACAATCCCACTTGTTGCCCGCAAGGGACGCGCAAGCTATCTGGGCGAACGAAGCGCCGGCCATCAAGATCCCGGTGCAACATCGACTTTTATGCTGCTAGATACAGCCGCAAAAGTATGGGCAAATTGCAGTTAATTGTATTAATCCAATAGTTACCAAAAGGAGTAAAAAATGGCAAAATATGCAGTTGCAATCGATCAAGGGACAACCAGCACCCGCTTTATGATCTTTGATCATAAAGGCGCAGTTATTGGTGTGGACCAAAAAGAGCACGAACAGATTTATCCAAAACCAGGATGGGTGGAACATGATCCATTAGAGATCTGGCAAGCTACACAAGACGTGATTAAGGGCGCCTTGGATAAGTATAAAATTGACATCAAGGACATCGCAGCATGCGGTATCACCAACCAGCGTGAGACGACCGTTGTTTGGGAAAAAGCAACCGGTAAACCGATTCATAACGCGATTGTCTGGCAGGACACACGCACCGACCAGATTTGCAATGAACTTGCAAAAGATGGCGGCCAGGATCGCTTCCGCGAAAAAGTTGGACTTCCCCTCGCAACTTATTTCTCCGGCCCAAAAGTCAAGTGGATGCTTGATAATGTTGAAGGTGCACGCGAGAAAGCCGAAAAGGGCGAACTGCTCTTCGGCAACATCGATACCTGGGTTATCTGGAACATTACCGGCGGCCCAAAGGGTGGTGTGCATACAACTGACGTCACCAATGCCTCCCGTACCATGTTGATGAACCTGGAAACCCTGGACTGGGATCCTGACATGCTTGAAGTGATGGGCATCCCCCGAGCCATGCTCCCGGAAATCAAGGCTTCTTCAGAGGTCTATGGTTACTGCAAGAACAGCGGTCTTGATGGTATTCCGATGGCTGGTGACCTGGGTGACCAGCAGGGTGCTTTGTTTGGGCAGACCTGTTTTGCAGCTGGTGAAGCGAAAAACACCTACGGCACAGGCTGCTTCATGCTGCTGAACACTGGGACTGAACCGGTTCAATCAGAGAACGGCTTGTTGACCACTCTTGGTTACAAGATTGGTGATCAGCCCGCTGTATACGCTCTGGAAGGCTCCATTGCCATCACCGGTGCGTTGGTCCAATGGCTGCGTGACAATTTGAAGATGATCGAAAAATCATCTGATATTGAAATGCTGGCCAAATCTGTTGACGATGCCGGCGGTATTTACTTTGTACCTGCTTTCTCCGGTTTATATGCTCCCTACTGGAAGAGCGATGCACGTGGCGTTATCGTTGGCCTGACTCGCTACATTAATTCGGGCCACATTGCTCGTGCCGCCCTTGAAGCCACAGCCTATCAGACCCGCGAGGTGCTGGATGCCATGAACAAAGATTCAGGCGTCGATCTCAAAGCCCTCAAGGTCGATGGCGGTATGGTCTTCAATGAACTCTTAATGCAATTCCAGTCCGACATCCTGGGTGTTCCTGTAATTCGCCCGACCGTTGCTGAAACGACAGCGCTTGGATCTGCATACGCAGCCGGCCTGGCCGTTGGCTTCTGGGATGAGGTTGAGGATCTCCGTGAGAACTGGGGTATTGATAAGGAATGGCATCCCAAGATGGAAGAGGAAAAACGCGCCAAGCTCTACAAGGGCTGGAAGAAAGCCGTTACCCGCTCATTCGATTGGGTCGAAGACTAATCACAAGTATTTGAACAAAAAAGGGGCGACGATTTCACGTCGCCCCTTATCTTTTTATGTTGGTCTTGATTATCAATTTGACTTATTTTGGAGAGAAATTTGAGCAAGAAAAAGAAAGAAAAGACACCTGAAGTAAAATTTGAAAGAAAACCCTGGATCGAAAAAGCAAAAGGGTTAAGATTAATTGCAATAATCAGCCTTGTTCTGGCTGTGCTGGTAGCATACCAGATCATACGTGGTTCTGGTGAATGGGGACAGGGCATCCTGTGGGGTTTGCTTTTTGGCGGCAGTGTCTTCCTGGTATATTTTGGGATGAATGCCTTTCATAAAATGATAAACAAAAATAAAGATCAGGATTCAGAACAAAAATAGAAATAAAGCTTATACAAGGCCAATTTTGGTGTACTTATGAACTGCATCCAAGGTATAATTTCGGGGAAAATTAAACAAAACAGGACGTGAAATGGTCAATTTAATTTTAGTTTCGCACAGCAAAAAATTAGCAGATGGCGTTGCCGAAATGGTGAATCAAATGACAGCCTCTGAGTCTGTCAAAATTCTAACCGCGGCAGGCACCGGCGAAGACAACCAGGATTTGGGTACCAATGCCCTTGAAATTATGGAAGCCATCGAAGCTGCCTATACAGAGGATGGTATCCTGATATTGATGGATTTAGGCAGTGCCGTTTTGAGCACCGAAATGGCACTGGATATGGTTTCCGATGACATGAAAGCAAACATCAGCGTCTGCCCGGCACCCTTCGTCGAAGGAGCGATTGCGGCGGCTGTTCAGGCTGGACTTGGGTTTGATTTGAGCTCTGTCTACAAGGAAGCAATGCAATCCCTCAAGATGAAAACAGAACAACTCCCTGATTTACCCGAGACGCTTCCTGAAGAAGTTATTACTGAAAAACCCATTTCAGATAGAGATAATAACCGCCGCGAGATCACCCTTGTGATTCCCAATAAGCAAGGCTTGCATGCCAGGCCAGCCGTGTTATTTGTGAAAACGGTTGGCAAATTTGATGCTAAGGTGATGGTAAAGAATCTTACCGAAAATAAGGGGCCGGTCGAAGCCAACAGCCTGATCTCGGTCATGACCATTGCCGCCCGCCAGGGGAATCAAGTACATATCACCGCTGAGGGAGAAGAAAAGGATGCTGTGATCGACGCCCTGGTCAATTTATTTGAACGTAATCTTGAGGATGAGGAATAATATTTTACAAAGGCACTCAAGCCCTCTAAATTCACAAAGCAAGAAGTAATTAACCTTCAACAAAGATTCTGTAGTCCTGAAATCATACAGGATCTTTTATTATTTTTATCTTTTCAAATCACACACAAGCTAAATCATATTTCGTAACAAGGTTTATCTATGAAACCACTGCAAAAAGCCCTCATTACAAAAGAGAGTAGCACTATGTGCGGTCTTTTCTTCTTTCAAGAGCTTTTTCAGGAGACCCAAGATTGTAATTTCTAATAACAATATCAAGATTGTCTTTGACTTGCTATTAAATTTTCCACGGCATCCCTTGTCGGCAAGGATGGCTGTGCACCGCGTTTTGTGCTTGCCAGGGCACCTGCAGCCATACCATAGCTTACAGCTTCTAAAATCGGTTTTTCCTCTGCCAGGGCAACTGCCAGGGCACCATTAAAAGCATCACCAGCAGCCGTCGTATCAACAGCTGTGATTTCGTGCGCCGGCAGGTGTTGATCAATGCCTTCAGAAATCACTCTTGCGCCATTCGCACCAAGGGTGATGATCAGGTTTTTCAACCCCCAATTTCGAATTTTTTCAATACTATCGTTAAGATTTGCTTCACCAGTTAAGATCAAAAGCTCAGTTTGGTTAGGTATGAGATAATCCACTTTCTGCAGCAGGGATTTCGGCAGCGGCTGTGCAGGTGCCGGGTTCAACACAACAGGAATTTGATAGGCTTTTGCCAGCTCAATGGATGCCGTTACCGTTTCCAGTGGGCACTCCAATTGAACAAGTAAAAGGTCTGTTTCGCGCATTAATGGCCGTGTATTACTCACATCTTCAGCAGAAACATTGGCATTTGCGCCAGATGCAACCACAATCATATTCTCACCATCAGCGGCAACAGAAATCATAGCAACGCCAGTACGCGCCTTTGTATCTTTAATGACATGCGTTGTTTTAATTTTGTCTTCCACCAAACCCTGGATCAGGATGTTACCAAAATCATCATTACCAACCCGTCCGACCATGGTAACCTCTCCACCCATTCGAGCTGCCGCAACGGCTTGATTTGCACCTTTGCCACCCGGAAACGTTTCGAAATCTCCCCCCAACACCGTCTCGCCGGGTTTTGGTGAATGCGGCACACGAACAACCAGGTCCATATTAATACTGCCTACAACAAGAATTTTAGCCATGCGACAACCTTTCCCTTCTGCCCTTGAATAATGAAATATTCAAAGAAAAATATCTATGCTCAATCATCTTCTTGATCCTTAGGCGCAGTGAAATCCACACCAATATTATCATCAATTTCACTGCCTGCCATGGAAGACACATCGGAATCGGCAGCAGCTTCCATACTATCCGCCTTCTTCGATTTTTTATCTTCTGCCATGGCAAAATCAAGCAAATTTGGCGTTTCCATCTTTATGGGTGCTTGAGGATCATCCTTCATCTGAGGTTGACTGCTTGCCAACCAAATTGCCACAATAATACCAAATAAACCCCAAAACAATAAGTAATGGGAATAAGGCACATTTAGGAATGGGCTGTCAAGCTTGCTCAAAGTATGAATGTTGTTTGTTGTAACTGAAGTAACGCCTGAAAGCCAAAATTGAGAAAACAACCAGGCTTGATCAATCGTGTACACATTGACTCCCAATCCCAATTTACGGTAAGCCTGTATATCCTTTTTCAAGATTCCCGTATCAACATTGATAATTTCGTAATCCAAATCCAATAAATCCTGCGGACCTGGTAAATCAGTGCTCGAAACAGCCATCACGCGAGTCATCTGTGGAGCTTCTGCCAGTAAACCATCAATATACTGACGATCAATTATGAACCAAATATTCCCATTCAATCCTGATTCTTTAAATTGGTCAAACATAATTTCAAATAATTGATCATGGTAAGGATGGTCTTCGGGAGGATAACGCAAGTCAAAAAGGAACACCAAATTTTCCTCAGCTACCAATTCTAGCGCTTGCGATAATGTAGGGATTTTTTGCCCTTGATTAATACTCAATTGAGCTTGTGAAACCAATCCATTGTCTATGGTTTTATAAGGGTCTTTTTGAATGAACCATAAGCCTGCATTTAAACCTTTAAGTTCGTCCATTGTAAAACTAGAGGCGTCATCCTCCGACCTATCCGGAAAAACTTCAGAAATGTTAGTCGTCCGCAGCAAAGTACCATCATGCATTAAAAATGGGACACCATCCAGACTGATCCGAATATCTGTTTCAAACCCAAAAGCCTCATATTTATCAGCTAATTCTGCAGCAGCGATCGTATTCTCTGGTGCAAGCATTGACGCCCCCCTGTGAGCAATCAAAGCTGGTTTTGCAGGGAGATCCCCCTGATAAGCCCAATTAGGAGGAGCCAATGTTGGCAACAACCATAAGCCCACAAGTAAAACCAACACAAACCCGATGCCAAGGCTCCAGGGCCAGGGCTTATTCGCTTTAACCGCTCTACCTCGAAAATAGAGGATGACCCTTCTCAGTCCTACTGCTGCAATTAAAAACAGAACAGGGTCAGTGCCCAGACGGATCAGATTGAGAAGCAGATTAATAACACCTCTTTGGCTCGGGTTTTCCCTGAGGATGAGATAAAACGACGTATAAAACAAAACCAAAAAGAATAACCAAACACCAAAATAAATCCAATTGCTGGCGGCGGGTTCCCAATCCGCATTCTTCCCCGCTAACCTCAGGCGCGCAAAACGAAACAGGCTCCATATTCCAATGATGGCTGTCAAACCAATTAGAATGCTTGTGTAAGGGAACAGCAAACCGGTGATATCCGCAATAAATAAATCAACGTCTTCTCCGAGGTTCCCGATAGAAAACCAGTAAACCAAATAATAGGCGCAATGGAGGAATAAAGTCAAAGCAAGAAAAAAATGCAATCGATATTTCAAAGAGTTTTTGAGCTTTTGGTCATTTCCCATACAATTTTGACTCCGATACTTATTCCAAGGGTTATATTCATTATAGTCATAAATTCCCAATTCTAATAATGAGTCTCCTAAAAAAACGCATTAAAAAAGGGAGGGACGCTCTATGTGGGGGATTCAATAATTTCTTTCTAAAATAATCCACTATTTTAAGAAGAATAAAAACCAACACAGCGCCATAACACTGGATGGTAAAATAAACTTGTCCTCTACTTATATAAAGATTCCTGAATGGATAAACTTCAAAAAAGAGCAAAACGATATCTTCGAGGAAAATTACGGGCAGACCTGACAGCCGGGTTGACCGTGGCTATGGTTGTTATTCCCCAATCCATGGCCTATGCAACCATTGCGGGCGTTAACCCGATTTATGGTTTATTCACAGCGATCATTCCCACTGTCATTGGCGCTCTTTTTGGCAGCTTTCCTTTTCTGGTTACCGGCCCAACAAATCCAACAGCCCTGGTAACTGCCAGTGTATTATTAGGTTATGCAGACCGTTCAGACTACCTGGAGCTCGTCCTGGCCCTGGCAATTCTGGCAGGATTGTTCAAACTCATCCTTGGTTTACTAAAATTAGGATCCATCACACGCTATATCTCAAACTCTGTCCTGGTCGGGTTCCTTTCCGCAGTAGGTATTTTGATCATAGCAGGACAATTAGGAAACCTCACAGGGATAGCCCTCCCGAAGTCGGGAGGATTATGGACAATTGCATCCAGCTTGTTTGAAAACATGAAAGAGATCAACACCTTATCTCTTATTATTGGTGTTGCCAGCATATGTATTATGCTGCTGATCAGATCCCTCAAACGAAAACTACCAGCTGCTTTGATAACGATAATAATCACAAGCCTCCTGGTGTATTTAACAGGTTGGGGCCAGAGTGGCATCCGTCTTGTGACCGATTATGGATTGCCAGAAAAACTCGGGCTTGGTTTTCATATCCCCGATATCACCCTCGGTGAATTTTTCTCTTTAGGAATATCCGGCTTAGCTGTTGCCCTGTTTAGTGTAATGGAAGCTATCTCAATTGCTAAGTCAATGAGTCAGATGACGGGCGATCGTCTTGATCCCTCTAAAGAGATGATCGGCCAGGGTCTGGCGTCCTTTATCGGTGGATTTTTCTACTGCATGCCCTCTTCAGGCTCGCCGTCGAGGACCGTTATCAATGTCGTCAACGGCGCCAAGACCCGGTTTGCGTCCATCCTATCGGGGTTAAGTGTATTAATCTTTCTGTTGTTGTTTTCCAGATTGATTGGTTACATACCCATTCCCGCATTGGCTGCGGTTGTGATCGTTTCATCGGCGGGATTAATAAATATCGCCCTGATCAAGCTCACATGGCAAAGCCGAATAAATAGTCGGATCGTGATGCTTATCACCTTCATTTCTTCTTTAATTCTGCCCCTGGAATACGCAATTTATTTAGGCGTTATCTCTACAATCCTGATTTACCTGGGAGAAAGCGGTCGGGTTAAAATTAATTATATATTTGAAGATGAGAACGGTCAATTTATCGAGCAACCCCTGAATCGTATTGAAAAACAAAATCCAAGAATAGCAATCTTAAATGTCGAAGGTGACCTTTATTTTGCTGCTATTGATAGCATGCAAGAACAGATTGAACGAATATTGAAAACGGATATTAAAATTTTAATCCTGCGCTTTCGACGCACACATTTACTGGCAAGCACGGGCATTATTGCATTGAACCAAATCATCCGTACAGCAAAAGAACAGGATGTGGATATCCTGTTCTGCGGTATTCAAGAAGAAATCCGGGAACCACTTGAAGATGCCGGCGTGATCAGAACCATTGGGACTTCTCGAATATTCATTGCCAGTAATATTATATTTGATTCAACGCAACGTGCTTTGGAAAAAGCAAAAGAAATACTAAAAGCCAGGGAACTCTCCTGAGGGCTGCTGAGTTGAGCATTCATCATGTGTGGTAAGAAAAATTCTCCACGATCGTTTGAAAATTAAGAAATCCAAAGTTTCAAACTTGAAATTAGGAATAAACGATCTTCCCATTCACCATGGTCAAATGAATATTAAGGTCCTCATCGACAACAATTAAATCTGCGTTTTTGTCCGTTTCAAGGCTGCCGCGCTTATCCTCTTCACCTATCACGGTGCAATTCGGATGGAATGGGGTTCTGCTTTAGCCAACCTTCTCCCGTTTGCAAATATTATTCTGCTTCATCTCATCCTAGGTTGCGTATCCAATCCAAGTTTTGAGTGCCTTTCTTAATTGCAACTACAAGCGAACGAATGACAGCTGGAGATGCTTTAGAAGTAGGCCCAGTGATCGTATTCAAACACCTGTTTCGGCATTCTATACGACCCATACCATCTTAATGACATCTAAAAAATTATTTGCACCTTCATGATAAAGAATCTTTATCAATCAAGTGGAAGAATGATTTTCTTTCCTCCTTCAGCCGCTGATATATAAGCAGCTTCTAAAACTTCCTGTACTTTCAATGCGTCGTTAAAATCAGGTGATGAGGACCTCCCATCGAGGATATTTTGCATAAAATCATATTGACATGCGAGATGGGCATTCATGAAGAACCCCAATGATTCTTTTGCACTCGGCCAAATTTTAGAGATATCCCGTTCGTTTTCCCGGGGGACATCTTTAAATGGACTTTTTATCAATTCGTTCTTCTGATTATCAAATACGGTGAGCATCTCAGGGGACTTACTGCTAAATAAAAGAGACCCGTGCTGGCAGAAGACCTGAAAGGTGGTGTTATCGGGAACGCCTACAGCTGTTCTTGCTGCTTCCACCAGCCCAAACGCGCCATTCTCCATCTCGAGGGTGCAGGTAGCCCAATCATCCACGCTAACTTTTTCCATCTGATCTGAACCCGATTTCGTGGGTCTTTCCTTGATAAAGGTACGCATATCCGATCTTACGCTGTAAACATCACCTATGAGATACAAAACAAGATCCAGTATATGTGCACCAAGGTCAGAAAAGGCACCTCCACCCGCATCTTCAAACCTTAACCGCCAGGACATTGGACGAAGGGGGTTTAAATAACTGCCATGAAAAAGATGCCCCCTGAAATTCAGAACCTCACCTAACTCACCTGAATCAAGGATGGACTTCATCTGTCGTACAGCTGGATAGAATCGCATAACAAAAGCAACCCGCGTGAGCACACCTGCTTTTTCAGCCATTTTTACCATCTCCCTGGCATCCTCAAGGTTTTTCCCCAATGGCTTTTCGCAATAAATTGATTTTCCTCGTTCAGCAGCTGCTTTAACATACTCCGTATGCATCCCAGTTGGGGTACAAATATCCACCAATTTCACAGGGACCTGAAAGAATTCATCTAAATCTGTCGTTTGAAAATCAAAACCACAATGGCGTATAAATGCTTCATCACGTCCTAACGACGTACGCCAAAGGACCTTTAAGTCTGCCAATACTTGGGCTGATGAAAAACAAAAGGGAATGCTATGATAAGCCTTTGCATGCGTTTTCCCAATGAAGCCCAGGCCTATAATGCCAACATTTAATTTATCCGCCATTTTTCCTCCAGTGTCATTACATTCGATTATAAACAATCTGTCCATTAACCATTGCAAACCAAACGTTAATCGACTCATCAATCACAATCAAACTTGCGTCTTTTCCAACTTCAATGCTGCCTAATCGATCATCCACGCCAATCGCCCGGGCAGGATTTAAACTTGCCATTTTGATTGCGTCACTGAGTGTGACCCCAACATGATTAATCAGGTTTTCTACACATCGATTTAATCTTGCAATACTGCCAGCCAGGGTGCCGTTTTTGAGTGTGGCTTTACCATCTTTAACGTAAACATCAAATCCTGCTAATTCGTAAACACCATCCTCAAAACCACAACCCGTCATAGCATCGGTAATAGCGACAACGCGATCACTTCCGAGACAGCGCATCAGCAGCCTCATGGCGCCAGGATGTACATGAACAGTATCAGCTATAAGTTCTGCTGTGACATCATCAGAAACCAGGATAGCGCCAAATACACCTGGAGCCCGTTGGCTAAAACCTCTCTGTGCGTTGAATGTATGTGTTACATGATGATATTCACCACTGAGCGCTTTTTCAGCGTCCTCAAAACTCGTGTTTGTGTGACCCATTGCCACTACAATACCCGATTCATTACATAATCGAGCAACCTCATCTGCACCCGGTAATTCTGGCGCCAGCGTCATCTGACGAATCCAACCCTTACCAGCCCCTATATATGATTTTATCTCAGCAAGATCAGGCATCCGAAACCATGTTGGATTGAATGCGCCTTTCTTTTCTACATTTAAGAAAGGACCTTCAAGATGAAGCCCTAATGTTTCCGCACCTTCAGGGGGATTAGTAAACACCGCAACATATCGCTCAATCATGTCTACAAGTTTTTCGGGAGTTTTTTCAGCAACCGACATTAAGTAAGCAGTTACGCCATTTGAAACAACCCACTGAGAATAATCAGCGGTGGTTTCCGCAAGGTCGCCCACACCAAAGGTAACCCCTTTTCCGCCATGTACATGGATGTCAATAAATCCGGGTGAGAGAATTTTCCCATCTAAATCCATGAATTCACCATCATGCTCAGTTAATTCAGATCTTCTTCCAGCAAATTCAATTTTTCCATTATCATCTATCACAACAGCCCCATCAGGCAGAATCCGATCCGGGAAGGCTAAACGACAGTTTTGTAGTATTTTTTTCATTGAATACCATCCTCCTTAAATAGAGATTTGATTAAACTAAATTGATTTTTTCTGTTTAGAATTATTCCTTAAACACAATCTGCATAAGATTTGACTGCGGCATATGACTAACTTATAATCAAAACAAATCCCAAAAAGAATCGAGGCCTCCTATGCCATCAAAGAACCAACGCAGTTTAATCGAACAAGAAGGACGAAATTTTGCCAGCATGCTTTTTGATTTGCCACTCAAAGAACTGCAAAATCCATCGGAGACGGACTTTAAAAAATGGCAAGAGGAATATCCTCATCTAGAAAAAACAACCATTGATAATATCATTCGCCAGACGCAGGAAGCACGTACACATCAACAAGAAAGGGTAGGCTGGCAAGCGATCCCACATGATCTGACTGTGATCATCTTTGTGTTGGGCACGATCGTTTTCGGATTAAAAATTGGAATTATTGTCGGGATTGCATCACTCGTGTTTTTTGAGAGTCTGTTTCAATTTGTCTTTATCCAAAAATATTACCGACCGCTTAGCCTGATAGTTTGGTTAACTTATCCTGCCTATATAATACTTGGTTATTACCTGTACCAACAAAACTATCCCTGGTATTGGATTGCAGTTGCAATTCTTGGAGCATGGTTTGGGACCTTTTTCTTAGGCAACCTCGCAAGGATACCAATGAAGTTAATTATGCAGGCAAAAAAAGAAGCACAGGTGAAAAAATCCCAACAAGCAAAATAAATCGTTGATGCTCAGGATTTGAAAAGGGGAAATTCTCCCAATTTCATTGCCGCGACTAAATTTTTAAAGTTCTGATAACCAATTGCAGGCACATTCTCTTTGTTACAATATTCCATTAGGTGATCCTTGGCGTAGATAAAATCAGCTTCATGAATCGCCTCGCGGTCGCTCTTCCCATCTCCGATGTAAACAACCCTTTTCCCTTCATTCTGGTATTTTTCAATGATTATTGGTTTGCATACACCAGAATGTGGGCATCGTTCATCCTGCCAAGGAAATGAAAATTCATAACCATTTTCTAAAAAATGGATTTGATTTGCATAAATATCAATATTTTTCACCCCATTATGATCTAATAATGTCCTGATAGCCCACTCAAGTCCATCACTGACAATAGCTACATCAAAATTTCGGTCCCGACAAAGGCGGACAAATTCAGGAAAATCAGGATCAATATTTGCCTGGCAAATTGCCTGCGCCATCTCCTCCGAGCTTGCGTTAATGGTCTTAAAAGTCATCGTTATTTCTTCTGGTGTTGATATTAATTCTCGAGACCAAAGATCAGCATAATGCAAACCAACACTCGCAAATTTAGAATAAATGATGTTGGATAAATCTTCAGAGATCGTTCCGTCAAAATCGCTCAGAACAACAAAATTATTCATTTTTAAAAAACCTGGTACTTAGGGCTGGATAGTGATGTTTGATCATTTTGAACGGTATTTTTTCGCAAGTTTGTCGACCGATTCCTCATCGTCAACATTGCCCTTCCAATCCAAATCACCATCAAAAGCAGCATCCTTCATCGCTTTTACAACAGTTTTTGGATGTTTCTCAACCCATTTCACCCATTTTGGTATCACCCATCCAGGCGGCTTGAGAGAAAAATAAACCGTCAGGGCAATAAGGATCAAAAAGATTGCAATATATCCATAATAAATATAACCACCCATAATTTTAATATCTTGAATGTAGGTATAAAGAATCAGTACCATTCCCATAGGTACATATGCATATGCCCCACCCCGCGATCGCCAATACCAACTTTTCCAAATACCAAACCTCACCAAAATCCCTACAACAATAAAAAAGACGCCTAAAAACCTGATATAAATCGTCGTATCCATACTTTAACCTCCATGACAATGATCGACCGTGAGTTGATAGATTAAATCAGAAACCCGCCGGTCGTAGGGAGAGATAAGAGCTTCGTAAGTGTTATTTTCAATTGCCGCCTGGTCCGGAAAATACCCTTTAATGTCATTTGCATAACTAATCACAATTGTCTTGGTAGGAGAGCAATCTGCTTTAATATCCAAGACTGTTTGTGAGAATGGCTCACCAGGAATGCCAGCAAGGAACAAAGGCCCAATATGCAAAAACTGAAGTTCTGTTGCGAAGAAAGATGGGTCAATTTTTGTGTTAACCATTATCAATTGCCCTTGAGCACCTTCCAATTGCGTGAATACTTTTCTAATTTCCCCATGAGGTGCAGATTGTTCCTTCAGTCTTTTTATCTTTTCCTCTAATTTTCCAATAGTAGATTGAATTTCCGCCGCTTGCGGAAGTTCTCGCTGAGGTAATTGCACTTTTATTCGTTCACCGCCAATATCAGCCACTTCGATTGGTTCTGATTTCATCATAGCCTGCATCACACCACTTGCAAGGATAAAGCCCAAACGATTCACTTCGGAAAATTTCTGCTCACGCCTTGTAAATCGTGTGCTAACATCTCCGCTTGCACCATTTGTGAAAATGAATACACAATCAGGATAATGACGCTTCAAAGCAGCACGTGCAGCACCAGGTAAGTCAGCCGTAATTTTTAAATTATCATGCCCCATTACCGTTGGATGACAGCCATAATTGAATAAGACCGCTGAAGGCTGTTTTGAAGTAGTGTCAAACCTGAGCACGTTTAATTGGGGGTCAATGGATCCATTCTCAGGATCATTCCTGTTTTTACAAATGCCGGTCAGATCTAAATCACCGACGGACAGTGAAACGGGTTCCGCTTTTGATACTGCCCATTTTGACGCCCCTAAAAGTTTGCGCTGCGTTATGTCAACTAAACCTTCATCCTTCAGACTGACATGAACTGGTTCGTCTGGTAGAAAGCCCTGAGGACCTGAATGCGTATGAGAACAAGAAATCATGACATGGTCATGGGGAATATCAAGTTCATTAGCAATGTCTTGGCGAAGCCTGGTTGTAAAATTAAGATCAACTCCAATAAGATCACATGTTATCAATAATAATTGTTCATTATCAAGTCTGAGATACAAGGTCTGGGCGTTCAGCGGATCGTGAATGCCAGCACTGTTTTGTTTCCTGGCGCCATACCCTGCCATCGGAACCCCAACTGGCGGCGTGATTTCAACTTCTACTACTCCAGCATATAGCTGTCCTTGAAGGTCATTAACTACCATAATTTAACCCTTCCATGATACTTTTTGAGTAATTTTTTATTGACTTCATCGCTGCCATCCAGATTGCCGCTCCGAAATACGGGAGGATCTACCCCATCATCCTTTAGATTCTGTATTGCCTGAACAATAATGCTATGCAGGATGTAAAGCCCGATAACACCAGAACTCGGACCAATTTGTTGAGAAACGCCATCAAGTTGCAACAAGCAGTCTCCCAATGGGCCAAGGTTATCAATAACCACATCAGCATGTTGATATAATTTCGTACCTGAGGAATGCCTGGATGATACACTCTTGGAATATTGCATAGAAGTTATGGCGATCACAGGAACATTACTTTTCTGGCAAATTTGGGCCATCTCAATTGGGGCAGCATTGCGGCCCGAATTAGAAATGACAATCATGATATCCTTATCCGATATCCCGTAATAATCAAAGATAACCTGCGCCATACCTTCAACGCGTTCCATCGTTTCACTCTTGTGAACTTGTTGATGGCCCGTCAGGCTGGGCTCCAGTATAGCATCCACCGGCACCAAACCGCCAGCCCGGTAAGCCACATCCTCTGCAATAATGTGCGAGTGACCTGTACCAAATGTATAAACGATGCCATACCTCTTAACAGCATCCGCAATCATACGAGCGGCTTGCATCATTAATGATTCTTGTGATTCTGCAATTTCACTGATTAATCGTTTAACAGCACTGGTATATTCTTTCATTGCAGTCATCATAAGTTTCTCCTGGTTATTTAGTTGTTAAAGATTTCTTATTTTTTACACTCATTCCGGGAAATTCTTTTCAATTACTGGCCAAAACTCCGATTTTGAATCCTTTGGCAGCATCCGGCAGGTGAGATTTATCCCCTTCTCATGTATCTTCTTCAGCGCTTTTACTCCTTCTTCGGTCAAATAAACACTATTCGAAAGTTTTTTAGCGCCGCGCACAAAAGCCTGATTACCTAAATTAAGGGTGTCAATGGATAAACCATTTTCAATTAATGCCAAACCATCTTCCGGGAACTTGGTAATGACAAAAATATTTTCTTCCTCAGCTTCAGGGCTAAGGCAATATTCAACACACTCTTTGATAGGTAAAACTGAAACTTTTACCCCAATAGGCGTGACAGCCTTTAATAAGGTCACTTGCATGGGATCTTCTGCAACTTTATCATTTGTGACAATCAAGTGATCAATATTCAACGCCGAATTCCATGAAACTAAAATCTGTCCATGAATTAAACGATTATCCATACGAATATGTGTAACAGGCATTATTATCTCCTTATAAACTCCTCTAATATTTTCTAATTATATTTTATCCGATAATCGACTGACACCTGATTTTCCAGCTTCAAAAGCAATCTGTGAAGCTTCTTTTATCGTCAATCCTTCTCGTTGTACAACTAATTCCACAAGCATCGGCAGATTCATCCCGGTGACCAACTCATAACGATCCTGTTGAGCTAGAGCTAACCTGCCGCAGGCATTAAATGGACTTGCACCAAACAAATCGACTAACAACAAAGCACCTTCCCCCACATCAACTTTTTTAACTGCCTCCTGAATTCGGTCAACCAGTTGATCAATATCATCCATTGGTTGCAGGCTGATGCATTCAAGTTGATCAATTTCACCGGTGATCATTTCTGCTGCGTCACGAAGCCCCGCAGCAAGACCGCCATGACTTATTAATACAATTCCAATCATTTTCCTCTGTCAAAATTTCTAATTTAATGGCCTATCAATGCTTTTTATTATGAATCCTATCAAAATTACGAAAAATACCAATATGACAGGGTAATTGGAAGACCAATTACCCTGTCAATCTGCCAGGCAATAAAAAACTTATCCCAGAATGCCCAAAGCACCACCAATGAAACCAATAACGATGAGCACCAGGATCACATAAATGGGTTTCCATCCTCGCTTCAGCAGCCAATAAGCAAGCGCGGTAACTAACAATGGCAGCATATATGGAAGAATAGCATCCAATTGTGCCTGAATGTTAACCGTGTTAGCAACTTCCTCACCTTCGATAACTGCTGTTCTTGTTACTTCAAGCGGCGTGGTCAGCCTGACAATGGAAGGTGCAAAGCCACCAACCACAATCAAACCCACAATCGTAGCCAGTTCTGTAATTCTTGCAATACCACCACTGCCCAGGGATTTCATCAACTCCGTCCCTTGGCGATATGCCCAGAAGAACTGCCAGTAGCGAACAGCCATATAGGGGAAGAAAACCAGAAGCATAACCAAAATTGGACCAAAAGCATTCCCGTTTAGGGCCATACTGCCGCCAATAGTGAAAATCACGCTGTTGTAAAGCGCCCACAAGACTGTGTCACCTACACCAGCAAGAGGACCCATCAAGCCAACTTTAAGGCCCTCAGTTGAATCAAGGGAGGCACCAGCTTCTGCGAGAGCGGCATGTGCACCAAGGATCAATGGTGCACCCACAACCGGGTTCGTATTGAAAAAGTTAAGGTTCGTAAGGAATGCCTCTTTGAAATCTTCTGGGTCTGGGTAAAGTTTTTTAAGTATGGGTAGGATTGAAAAAGCATAACCCACACTCTGCATACGTTCATAGTTCCAACCACATTGGAAAAACAAAACCGTACGCCAGAAAGATTTCATTAAATCAGAACGTGATAATTTTTTCTCAGTGTTTTCCATCTTATGCCTCCGCTTTCGAATACTTTAGGTGCTGGAAAACAAGGGCAATCGCAATACCTAACAGGGCGATACCTACCAGCGGCATTTTGAGATATGCAAAGAGAACAAATCCAATTATCAAGAAAGCTGGATATTGTTGCACTGGGAGAATGGCTAAAAGCATGGCGAACCCAAGAGCAGGGAGAATGCCACCAGCTGTGCTAATTCCTCTGTTAATCCAGGGATTAGCATTAAAGAAACCTGTGAGTGCTTCCACCAGCGGTTGACCAAATGCGATCGCCAAAAACACAGGGATCGCTCGTGAAAGACCCCAGATCATATGACTGGTGTAAATCATCATTCGGTCAAAACCCTTATCGTCACCTTCCATTGCGTAACGATCTGCTCTATGAACAAAGATAAAGTTCAAGAAACGGTTTGCAACATCGACCTGGGTAAGTAAGAGGGCTGCAGGGATTGCCAAAGCAATACCCGTCTCAAAGTTTCCACCCCGGCCAAAATATGTACCCAGGATAGCGCCAACCGTGTAATCAGGGATTGTTGCGCCGCCGTAAGTGTAAACGCCGAGAGCCATCAATTCAAGTGTCCCACCAATCAGAAGCCCGGATTGCACATCGCCAATAATTAAGCCAGTGACAAAACCGGAAATGAGAGGTCTGGACGCCATAATGAAGTTCGGACCGAGCATATCAAAAACACAAATATATGCCCATAGCGCTAGAACTAACGCTGTAAAGATCATAATTAGCTCCTTCCAAAGAATATAAACGAAATAACTAAAAGAATACGTTGAATAAAATTAGTTTGATTCTATCGAATTTTTAAGTCCTTTCTGTATTTAAAAATGCAAATACTGCTCTATTAATGTGCCTGGCATCATTCATTTATTAAAACCACAATCACCTATTTTGATGACTCGGCTCTAACCAAGGTAATCGGTTCGTCAGCTGACATTTGAATCAAAAGACGAATACAGTCTGCACGATAATAGGTGTGGGCATATTCAACGTGCCAACCTTTATCAGACTCAATAAGACGATCCATTATCAGTACTGGCGATTTCGGTTGGACTTCGAGTAATGAAGCGATATTACTGGAAGCGCAACCAGCTTCAACAAATTGCTT
>Ga0209121_10002140_pt1 | contig 20271 bp, 17 predicted proteins | sample Cruoilmetagenom3_FD_187292 | JGI IMG/M metagenome (GOLD analysis project Ga0209121, IMG submission 187292) | Oil polluted marine microbial communities from Coal Oil Point, Santa Barbara, California, USA - Sample 3 (SPAdes) (version 2) | ecosystem: Environmental > Aquatic > Marine > Oil seeps ...
TTCACCATCCACCTGCACCTCTGGGTATTGGTCATTTAGCATTGCAACCGCATTGGCCACCTTGCTGACTTTTGCGTGCCGTGCGCTGCCCTTTGAAGAAAACGACAACATGGCGATTTTCGGCTCAACACGCATCAAGGCCCGACACGACACAGCCGAGGCAGCAGCGATAGCCACCAGATCTTCGGCGCTGGGATCAATCACTAGGCCACAATCGGAATACAGCATCGCGCGGGCACCTTCAGGCGCGTTAACTGGCGGATACATAAGGAAAAAGCTGGATACAATCGGCGCACCCGGAGCCTTGCCAATCACCTGCAATGCAGCGCGCACCACGTCCGATGTGGTATGCACAGCCCCGCCAACAGTGCCTGCGGCATGGCCTTCGCGCACCAGCATGGCGGCATAGATCAGCGGTGTCCGCACGGCCTTGCGCGCCGCATCCTCAGTCAGCCCTTTGTGCTTGCGCAAAGCATGGAACGCCGATGCCAACCCTTCGCTCAAAGGTGAGGTTACAGGATCGTGGATTTGAACGCGATCATTCTCAACCGCGCCCTGGGCCGCCAGTTGAGCGCGCACCTCTTCAGCGGCCCCGACAAGGATGACATCCGTAACACCTGCCTGAACGGCCACCAGTGCACCGGCAATCACACGCGGATCACCGCCTTCGCTGAGCGCGACAACAGGGCGGGTGGCCGGGGGGGCTGATTTCAGAAGCTCAAGTGGTTCTTTCGTCATATCCCCCGGCCCTTTGCCTCAGACTTTCTGCGGGCGCATATCATCTTTTGAAATGCCGGCCACAGCCACCGGAGCTTTCATTGCATCGCGGCGGAAAGGCTCACCCAGTTCCTGGTTGATCATGGCCTCAATCAAGGTGGTTTTACCAGCCTTTTGATCCTTGATCGCCTGATCCAGTGCTGCTGTCAGCTCCTCCGAGGTGCGCGCGATGACACCTTGCAAACCACAGGCCTGCGCAATGCCAGCATAGGACACTTGCTCATCCAGTTCAGTGCCCACGAAGTTATCATCGTACCACAAGGTCGAGTTGCGCTTTTCAGCACCCCATTGATAGTTACGGAACACGATCTGCGTGACAGCAGGCCATTCTTCACGGCCAATCGCGGTCAATTCAGTCACGGCAATACCAAAGGCACCGTCGCCCGAAAAGCCAACAACCGGCACATCAGGGCAGCCAATTTTGGCGCCAATCACTGACGGCAGGCCATACCCACAAGGGCCAAACAGGCCCGGTGCCAGATATTTGCGGCCTTCCTCAAACGAAGGATAGGCGTTGCCGATGGCACAGTTATTGCCAATATCCGAGGAAATGATCGCCTCTTTTGGCAAAGCCGCCTGAATCGCACGCCATGCTTTGCGCGGGCTCAGCCAATCTGGTTTCGCATTGCGGGCACGCTCGTTCCAGGTGGTGCCGGGATCATCCTCTTCATGGTCCATCGACGTCAGTTCTTGGGCCCATGCCGATTTAGTATTTGCAATCATGGCTTTACGATCATCGCGGCCTTCGTCACCGGCAGTATCCGACAGTTGGCGCAGGATCGAAGTGGCCACTTTCTTGGCGTCGCCAATGATGCCTACGGAAACCTTTTTGGTCAGGCCAATGCGATCAGCGTTGATATCCACCTGAATGATTTTGGCGTCGGTGGGCCAATAATCAATGCCATAGCCCGGAAGGGTGGAAAACGGGTTAAGCCGTGTACCAAGTGCCAACACGACATCCGCCTTCGAGATCAGCTCCATCCCAGCCTTGGACCCATTGTACCCCAAAGGACCGGCAAACAAAGGGTGTGAGCCGGGAAACGCGTCATTGTGCTGATAGCCAACACACACAGGCGCATCCAGACGTTCGGCCAGGTCCATTGACGCATCAATCGCCCCCCCCAGAACCACGCCGGCCCCGTTCAGGATCACCGGGAATTTTGCATTCGACAGCAATTCAGCAGCATGACCCAAGGCGTCTTCGCCGCCGCCGGGGCGTTCAAATTCGACAATCTGGGGCAGGTCGATATCAATCACCTTCGTCCAGTAATCACGCGGAATGTTGATTTGTGCAGGCGCGCTGGCACGTTTGGCGTTCAGGATCACGCGGTTCAGCACCTCGGCCATGCGCGATGGATCACGGACTTCTTCCTGATAGGCCACACAATCGGCAAACATATTCATCTGCTCGATTTCCTGAAACCCGCCCTGCCCCATGGTTTTGTTGGCCGCTTGAGGTGTGACCAGCAACAGGGGCGAATGATTCCAATAGGCGGTTTTTACGGCGGTGACGAAGTTGGCAATACCAGGGCCGTTCTGCGCGATCATCATCGACATTTTGCCAGTGGCGCGCGTGTAGCCATCAGCCATCATCCCGCCCGAGCCTTCGTGAGCGCAATCCCAGAACGAAATGCCCGCTTGGCCAAAAATGTCCGAGATCGGCATCATGGCCGACCCGATGATGCCAAAGGCATGTTCAATGCCATGCATCTGAAGGGTTTTTACAAAGGCTTCTTCGGTCGTCATTTTCATGGCAGATCTCCCGCGCGCAAAATTGAATCAGATCACCAGAGCAGTCCTGATTCTTGGGGGGACACTACGTTTGTGCGGCATAGAACGTTAGGTCCAGATGAAGACGCCAGATATGTCCAATTAGCCGAATTCACGCAATGTTTTCGCAAGAATTTCAATGCCTTCGGCAATTCTCTCTGAGGGGATTGAGGAATAGGCAAGGCGATAAAAATTTTGTGGCGGATGATCATTGTGAAAAAACGATTGTCCGGGTTCTATCAATACGCCTTTGGTGCGTAGCGCCTGATCCAAACGCCGGGTATCCAGGTGGCCAGGCGCGCGCATCCAGATCGAGCTGCCACCGAACACACCGCGACCAGCAACGCGCAAGCCGTTGTCAGACAAGGCCTGCTCCATGACTGCACGGCGACGGCCAAAAACCTGCCCCATACGGCGGATCAGGCTGTCGTAATGGCCAAGACTTAGGAAATAGGCAGCCGTGCGTTGTATATGCCCCGGAGGGTGGCGCAATACGGAGGCGCGCAACGCGCGTGCCTCGCGGATAAATGGTTTGGAACCAACAAGGTATCCCAATCTAAGGCCCGGAAAAATCGACTTGGAAAAACTGCCCACATAGATCACCCGCCCATCTGTATCGAGGGATTTCAGCGCCGGTGACGGGGCACCAAGAAAGGACATTTCGAACTCATAATCATCCTCGACAATCAGCGCATCCATGCTGCGGGCCTTGTCCAACAATGCTTTGCGGCGGGCCAGAGGCATCGTGGCATTGGTCGGGCTTTGGTGGCTGGGCGTGGTAAAAATCACATCCGCCGCGTCGGGCAAGGCGCCGGGGGGCAACCCGTCACGATCCACCGCAACCGGCGTCAAATGGCAGCGCGATTGCACCAAAATATCACGCAGCGCGTGATAGCAAGGGTCTTCAACCACGGCCATGCGGCGCTGCGTCAGCAACACTTGGGCCGTCAACCACAAGGCATTCTGCGCACCCATTGTAATAAGGATTTCATCGGGCTGCGCCAAAATCCCTCGGCGTGGCAAAGTGTGGCGCGCAATAAATTCGATCAGTTTTGGATCGTCCTGATCATAATAATCCGTCGTCAGCGCCTGAAAATCCTTTTGCCCCAATGCCTGCAATGCACACAGCCGCCAGTTGGCGTGGTCAAACAATGTCGGATCGGCCTGACCATAAATGAACGGGTAGAGATATGTGTTCCAATCCTGCGGTTTCGCCGGAGTTGCGCCACCCGTAAACCGACGCCCCAAAGCACGCGACCAATCTACATTTTCCTGTTGTGGTAGCGGTGGCGAGAACTGAGGTGGTTCCGGTGCGTTTTCAGATACATAGTACCCGGAGCGATCCCGAGATTCGAGATATTCATTGGCCAGCAACTCAGTATAGGCAAGCGTCACGGTGATCCGGCTGACGCCCAAATGTGCCGCCAGTTTTCGGGAACTGGGCAGCTTTTCACCCTTGGAAAAGCGACCCGACAGAATGCCTTGGGCAATCATCTGCTGGATTTTGGCCTGCAACGTACCCTGCGCCGCAGGATCAAGAAAGAAGGTTTCGACGAAGATGGCCATGGCAGAACTGTAGTCTGGCCTTATCAATCGCGCAATCTGGCATAACGTTGTTTAGATGCGGTTCTGTCTTGAATGCAATCTACAGGGGCCGTTCTATCCACTCAGCGAAGGTGACCGTTTTAGGGCTTGTGAGATGCGATCACGGCATTGAGCGGATTCAGACGCTTAAAGAAACCCGAGCGGCGCATACCAGATGAGGCATGGTTCCGGGCTGAATGCGTAAAACACTTAGCTGGGCCCGCAGCTTGAGCTGTTGCTCCAATCCGGCTCGAACCCCAAAACCACTGTATCGGGTGGCATGCCGGGATTGAACAACTGGTTGTGCGCCATGGTGGCCTGATGCAACAGGTTATGCGGAGCCAGCTTCCAGACCTTGCAAGACAGATCAAAGCGCTGGGAATAGGCCTCAAACACAAGCTGGCATGATTTGGCACGCCGGATGGTGACAGCCCCCTTAGACCCCGCAGGAAAGGTGGCGGTCAACACGTCGGAAAACTCGGCTGGTTTCTGGTAATAGGTCGCTGACAGAAACCTGAGCGCCTCTGCCCGCCGCTGTGCCGGATCGTGAGTTTTCTTGGCCATATGCTGCAATTCTGGCGTCAGCGAATAACCGGGAGATTTGTTCATCAAAGTGATGATGTGACCCAGCGGCTGATCCGCACCCTCCAGATAAACGCCCGGCATCATCGCGTCATCGGGGCGGCCTTCGGACTCGCGCATGTTCAACTGGCGCACACGGCACTGCCATTTCATGAAGGTCATGCGCAGCGGATGATCCGAAAAACTTTGGCCAAGCTGGGTGGCGATCGAACTCATGCAACGCTCCTGTTGGTATCGCTGGCAGGGGTAAACGGGCGGTCATGTGAAAGGCTGGGAATACGGGCGGCGGTTTGGGCCACCATGTCCAGATCAATACGTGCCTGCACCACACCGGGCAAGGTGCCACCATCGGCAATCACATCCCCCCAGGGATTGATCACCAGCGAGTGGCCATAGCTTTCACCGCCCCCCGGAATAGGGCCGATGGCGCAGGGGGAAATGATGAAACAGGTGTTTTCAATCGCACGGGCCCGGTTGAGGATATGCCAATGTGCTTCGCCGGTTTTCCTGGTGAAGGCAGCAGGGCAGATGATGATCTCGGCCCCCCCCTGAGCGAGGCTGCGAAAAAGGCCCGGAAAGCGCAGATCATAGCAGATCGTGTGGCCAATGGGGGCGAACGGCGTGTCGTGAATGATCGCCTGACAGCCGGGGCTAACGGCGGCGCTTTCACGGTAGACTTCGGTTTCAGACAGCTGAATGTCAAACATGTTGATCTTGTCGTAGTGGCCACGAATTGTGCCTGTATCATCAATCATGAAACCGCGGTTCAAAATCCGCCCGTCAGGGGCATCCACTGCGATGGAACCGAGGTTGATCCAAACCTGCTTTTCACGCGCAAAATTTTGGAATTCCTGCAAGAACACGTGGCTGGATTGCGGGGCCGAGGGCGGCTTTACCGCCGACCCTTCGGTTTTCAAGCCACCGCAATATTCGGGCAGAAACAGAATGTCCGCGCCCGCCTTGACCGCTGCATTGGCAAGCGGCATCGCCTCGTCCAATGCCTGTGTAAAATCAGGCATGGGCCGTGTCTGAAGACAGGCGATATCAAGCGGGCGCGGCACGAAAGACCTCTTTCTTAGTCGGCAAATAACCTCAGAACTTCATATAGGCTTTGCGAAGCGAGACAAGCGGATGACGGTCAGACATCTGAAACTTGATCAGGAACTCGCGTGCAATCATGTCACGGTCTTGCTGATTGTCTGGCAGGTCAACCGATTCTGGCACACGAACCCAACCGTTGTTGTTGCGGTCAAAGACGGCGGCTGCGCCTTCTTCATATCCCATATGCACGTCTTCGAGCCAGTTCAGATCGTCCCAGCCCATCACTTCCATGTATTTGGACAAGAAGGGCGTGATGCGCTTGTAGTCAGGCACAAGGTTTACGTCATAGCGATAGCCAATGTGCTGACCGATTTCTTTTTCGCGTTCTGATTCAAGACCATCCGAGTCATTCAGAAACTGATCGACGTCTTTGATTTCTGAACCGCGGTACTGTGTTCCAGCCATTTTGTATTCCTCCGTTGGTGGGGTGGAACCCCACCCTACGCAATGTCCGTAGGGTGGGGTTTAAACCCACCGATTACAGGTGGTGATAATCTTCGATGCCCACGGTGTGGTTGGTGCCCGCAAGCGGAACGCCAGCCATAGCCGAGGCTTCCATCGTCAATGCACCAAGGTCCTCGGGCTCCAGCGAGTGGAGATAGGTCTTGCCACAAGCACGGGCGAACAGCTGTGCTTCGATGGTCAGCGTGTGCAAGAAATTATACACGCGTTCAGCTGCCGCATCAGGATCAAGGCGGGCACGCAGTTTGGGATCTTGCGTGGCAACGCCAACCGGGCAACGGCCCGTGTGGCAGTTGTAGCAATAGCCCGGCTCTGCACCGATTTCCTCAGGGTAGTTGGCCTCAGGAATGTCCTTGTTGCAGTTCAGCGCCATCATAGCCGAGTGACCGATAGCGATGGCGTCGGCACCCAGAGCAATCGCCTTGGCCACGTCTGCACCATTGCGAATGCCGCCCGCATAAATCAGGGTGATGTCCCCGCGTTTGCCCAGATCGTCAATAGCTTTGCGGGCCTGACGAATGGCGGCGATGCCTGGTACACCTGTGTCCTCGGTCGCAAGGTGGGGGCCGGCGCCTGTGCCACCTTCCATACCGTCGATGTAAATCGAGTCAGGGTCACATTTAACAGCCATACGAACGTCGTCATAAACGCGCGACGCCCCCAGCTTCAACTGGATTGGAATTTGCCAATCAGTCGCTTCGCGGATTTCCTGAATTTTCAGGGCCAGATCATCCGGACCCAGCCAATCAGGGTGGCGCGCTGGCGAACGTTGGTCAATACCGGCAGGAAGAGAGCGCATTTCCGCAACCTGGTCGGTCACTTTCTGGCCCATCAAGTGGCCACCAAGGCCAACTTTACAGCCCTGGCCGATGAAGAATTCGCAGCCATCTGCCAGAACCAGGTGGTTCGGGTTGAAACCATAGCGCGATTGAATGCACTGGTAGAACCATTTGGAACTATAGCGACGCTCATCCGGGATCATACCGCCTTCACCCGAGCACGTCGCCGTGCCGGCCATGGTGGCACCGCGGGCCAGAGCGGTTTTTGCCTCGTAAGACAGAGCGCCAAAACTCATGCCGGTGATATAGACCGGGATATCCAGCTCCAGCGGCTTTTTCGCGCGCGGGCCGATGATGGTTTTTGTTTCGCATTTCTCGCGGTAGCCCTCGATCACGAAGCGCGTCAGCGTACCGGGCAGGAAGGTCAGATCATCCCAATGAGGGATTTTCTTGAACAGGGAAAACCCACGCATCCGATAACGGCCAAGCTCGGATTTGATGTGGATGTCGTCCATCACACGCGGCGGGAAGATAAAGCTGTCGCCAATGCGGTTCACATCGCGCGCCAGAGCTGGTTTTTTGGGCAGGTCGCCGTCAGCCATTTGATTTGTCCTTATCATTGGGTGGTGGGTTTGAAACCCACCCTACGCAGCATTCGTAGGGTGGGGTTTCACCCCACCAATCACAGAATGAGTTTCTTCTCGGAGGGCTCAAGATTGTCGTAGTTCCAGAGCTGCTTGCCCGCGACTACTTTGGTGAAATGATCCACGCCTTTGTCCGGCATCAAGCCATATTGCGTCAGCTTGCGCGTCAGCCAGGCTTTATCCAGATCGCTCAGTTCGGCTTCAACGGCGTCCACGCCCAGCGATTTGATATCACCACCAACAAAGATAGTGCCGTCATACATACTGTCGCCCAGATTTTTGCCCGCGTTGCCGCACACAACCATCCGGCCACGTTGCATCATGAAGCCACTGAGCGCGCCGGTATCTCCACCCACGATGATCGTGCCGCCCTTTTGGTCAATCCCCGTGCGCGACCCAACCGAGCCACGACACACCAGATCACCGCCACGAATGGCAGCCCCAAAGGTAGAGCCGGCATTTTTCTCAATCATGATCGTGCCGGACATCATGTTTTCACCACATGACCATCCAACACGGCCAGTGATGCGCACATTAGGACCATCCAACAGACCCACGGTAAAATATCCGGTCGAGCCTTCGATGATCAGGTTCAGTTTGCTGAGGATACCCACACCCAGCGAGTGCATACCACGCGGGTTATGCAGAACGATGGTGCCATAGCCTTTGGCCATCAGGTCACGGATCGACGAGTTGACCTCGGTTGTGGTTTTGCCGTCGCAATCCAGCTCGGTGCGCTTGTTAAAGTCGACCTCAGGCGCCCATGGGTATGTGAACCGTTCTTCTGCATCGGGGTCAAACTCCACATAGAGTTGTTTGCCGGTCAGCTGTTCGGTCGTCATGCCAAGCGCGCGGGCGCGCTCGTCTTGGGTCATATTCTTCAGTTCTGCATCACTTACGCTTGCCATACCCGAACCTCCTCGTCGTAGGGATCAGTTGTGTCGATTTCCTCGGGAAGGATCGCACGGATGGCGACCTCTTCGGATGCCATCGCAATCAGGTCATCACTTTCGTAGAGAACCAGAGGTTTGGCCGCCATAGTGTCTTTGGCCATACCCAGTTGGTCTTTGGTGGCAACCAGATAGGTGAACACGCCGTCTATTTCACCAATGGACTGACGCAGGCTGTCTTCGAGGCTGATGCCTTTGGACAGGTTGTGCGCCGTGTAAACCGCCAGCAATTCGCTGTCGCAATTCGACATAAAGCGGTGACCGTTGCGCTCCATTGTGCGGCGCATGATCCAATAGTTGGTGATCTGCCCGTTATGCACAACCGAAACGTCATTGTAGGGAAACGCCCAATAAGGGTGCGCCGAGCGGATATCCACATCCGATTCAGTTGCCATCCGGGTGTGGCCAATGCCGTGGGTGCCCTGGAAATCATTCAGGCCATAAAGGGCCGCCACATCATCGGCGTCGCCCAGGTCTTTGATCAGCTCAAGACCGCTGCCCATCGACATGATCTCAACACCTTCGCCCTCTTCGATATGGGCGGCCATTTTGGAGGTGTCCCCATCATGAGAGATCACATAGCGCAGCGCATATTCGGTGTCGGCCTTCTTGGACTTCACCGTTGCGCCATGTTCGGCCAGGATCGCTTCGACTTCGCTAATCCGCTCTACGATGACTTGGTGAATGCCACGGCCTTTATCCATGTCTTCGGCTTCGGCCACATTGACACGAAGGATGAAATCCCCCTCGGTCGCCTCGCCATACACAGCATAGCCGGTACTATCCGGCCCACGGTGTTTAAGGGCTTTGAGCATCTGGGTCATTTCAGCCCCGACGTTCGAGCTTTTGCCCTTATGAATCAGTCCAGCAATTCCGCACATTTCGAAACGCCTCCTTCAAGGTTCAGGTTGATCACAGGTATTCAAGGGAGGCGACAGGACCACAAGAACCCTGCCGCCAGTAACGGAATGCCTCAGGGCAGGCATTCCATGTAGGTTTCGCTATCCCAATCGGTGACGGTCGCGTTGAAGCGCGCGAATTCATCGTATTTGTATTCATGGAACAGGCGGTACATCTCGCCGGGCAGGCCACGGCGCACAACTTCGCTACCTTCAAGGTGATCAAGCGCTTCGCCCAATGACATTGGCAGCTTCTTGACCTGCTTGCCGGCTTTGATGGCTTCGTAGATGTTGCGCTCTTCCGGCTCGCCGGGATCCAACTTGTTGGTGATACCGTCATCCATGGCCGCCAGCAAAGTAGAGCCCATCAGATAGGGGTTCACCATACTGTCAACCGAGCGGTATTCGAACCGGCCCGGCGCCGAGACGCGCAGACCCGTGGTGCGGTTCTGGAAACCCCAATCAGCAAAGATCGGCGCCCAGAAACCTGTATCCCACAGGCGGCGGTACGAGTTCACCGTCGAAGAGCCGATAGCCGTCAAGGCTTGCAGATGATGAACCACGCCGCCGATCGCCTCCAGCCCTTCTTTGCCGGGCATCTGGGGATCGTCATCGTCAGGCATGAAGGTGTTTTCACCGCCTTTAACGTACATGTAGTTTTCAGCCATGCCGGGCAGATCATCAGGATTGTTGCCGCATTTGACAAACTCATCCTCGCCACCGCGCCACAGGCTCATGTTGTGGTGACACCCCGAGGCCGACACCCCCATGAACGGTTTGGTCATGAAGCAGGCAAAAATGCCGTTTTCACGCGCCACTTGTGCACAAATCTGGCGGTAGGTGGTCAGACGGTCCGCGTTGCGCAGCACATCATCAAACATCCAGTTCAGTTCCAGCTGGCCCGGCGCATCCTCGTGATCGCCCTGGATCATATCAAGACCCATTGCACGCGAATAGCGGATCACCTGCATGGACACAGGGCGCAGTGATTCAAACTGGTCGATGTGATAGCAGTATGGCTTGGAATACCCATCGCGTGGCTTGCCGTTCTCGTCAAACTTCAGCCACATCATTTCCGGCTCGGTGCCGATGCGCAAAGAGCGGCCGTGCTTTTCCTTGAATTCGTCATGCATACGGCGCAGGTTGCCGCGGCTGTCCGAGGTCAGGTAGCCACCGGGATTTTCTTTTTCTTCACGGTTGCGGAACAGCGTGCAATAGAAACGGCCAATCTCGGGCGCCCAAGGCAGCTGCATAAAGGTTTCGGGCTCTGGGATGCCCACCAGCTCGGCGGCTTCGGGGCCATAACCCAGATAGTTGCCAGCCCGATCAGTGAACAGGTTGACCGTGGCACCATAGACCAGCTGAAAACCCTTCTTGGCGATCTGTTCCCAATGATCAGAAGGAATGCCCTTGCCCATGATCTTGCCGGTCACGGATACAAATTGCAGGTACAGATACTCGATGCCTTTGGCGTCGATCATCTCGCGGACCTGTTTGATCTTTTCGTCACGGCCAGGCGCGTCTACGAATCTCTCAAGATCTGTTAAAGCCAATTTAAATCTCCCTGCTAGTGATGCCGCTTGAGGTCTTGTGCCCTTTTGCAGCCGTTGAAATCATTTGCTCCACAGTGTGCATTCTACCGACGCAGCCCGGAGCACATGTGCAGCGGTCGATGTATTGAATCGTGCCAAGGGCGGCACAGGCATTGGTCAGGATTGGTCCACTCTTTTTGATCCACGCCTTCCCAGATGCATGGTCAGGTAGTATACCTGCCTGCATGACCGAGACGTTTTGGAGATCAAAATACGCCATGTTGACGGGGCTTCCTGCCTTACGGGGTGCTTGGGGGCTAATGTCCGCCCGAATCTCTGCACCAGGTGGGTCGTTGCTGTCATTATCAGACGTAGCGAAACGCCAAAAGTCAACCACTTCTGATCCAATAGCGGGGAGATTGTACTTATTTCCCGATCTTTGGTATACCATTGGTATTAACTAGGTGAAGTAACATATGCAAGATTCTGACCCCAAACTGGGTGCGGCCGACATTGCCGCGCTGATACGGCGTGAAATTTCCAAGGGAATAATGCAATTGCATGACCGCTTGCCCCCCGAACGGGTGCTGGCCGAAACCTATGGTGCAGCGCGCGGCACCATCCGCAAGGCGCTGACCAGATTAGAACAGGAGGGGTTTGTTGAAACCCGCCCCGGAAGCGGCACCTATGTGGTTCACAAACCTGCCGAATCTGACTCGACCGCGATTGAGAACGCCACTCCGCTGGAGCTAATGGACACCCGCTTTGCATTGGAGCCGCATATTTGCAGGCTGGCGGTGCTGCACGGACGGCGCGCTGATTTTGATGTCATGGAGGCCCTATGCACCCGGATGGAAGATAGTGTCGACGACCCAATTGCATTCTCCGAAGCGGATACGGCATTTCACCGCGCGCTGGTCGATTCCACCCGCAACGGGCTGTTGATCTGGATTATTGACCGGATTGGCAATGTGCGAGGACAGGACGATTGGACCCGAATGCGCCACCTGACACTGGATCGACAGACCATCAACACCTACAATGCCCAGCATCGCCAGATCCTGAACGCGATCCGCACCCGCGAACCTGAACGGGCCGCCAATATTATGAAGGAACATCTGGAAACCGCGCGCCTGTCGCTGACGCGGGCAGCGGAGACATAGGCGCATATACCTGCTTTAGCCGGGCGATCTCAGGTTTTTGCGGTCGCCTGCAACCAGTTGATATAAAGCCGTTCTGCCATAGCATTAAACGCCTGCATCCGCGCCGCACAAGCCGCTTCCAGCTCTTGCATGCGGCCTGCTCCAATCGCCTTGTCCAATGCGTCGGCATATTCGGGGATATTGTTCCATGTCGCCACGGTATCGGCCTCGATCTCAACATGGAACTGCATGGAAAAGGCACGGGTCTGCCAGCGCATGGCCTGCACCGCGCAATCGGGTGACGTGGCCAACACTTCAGCACCATCGGGCAGGGATTTCACCTCAGCCGAGTGCCATTGCAGGCACTCAAACCGCTCGGGCAGGCCATCAAAGAATATCCCAGATGCGCCCGCTTCGGTCAGGTGAACATCCAGCACACCGATTTCGGGAGCTTCAGACGGGCCAACGGTGCCGCCCAATGCTTCGGCCAACAATTGATGGCCCAGACACAAGCCCAGATACGGCAGGCCGCGCTCCTCGACGGCCTCGCGGATAAACGCCTTTTCGGCCTTCAGCCACGGGTGCTCATCCTCTTGCCAGGTGTCCATCGGGCCGCCCATAACCCACAACGCATCATATCCATCCAGACTGGGCAAGGCCTCGCCTTCGTCCAGTTCGATCGCGTCCCAGGTATGGCCATCCTCTTTGAGGAAATCGCGGAAAATGCCGGGGTGCTCTACCCGCTCATGTTGTAGGACAAGAATGTGCATGGATCCCTCCTGAGATTCGCAGTGACGTTAGGCCGCGCGGTGCGATGCTGGCAAGACGGGCTGCAAAAAAGGCCGGTTGACTGACGCAAATGCCGTGCAATTACTTACCCTCGCAGCGCGCGCGCCGTACGGTTATTTGACGGCGGTGTGCCAAAGCTTTGGGCGTAGGCCCGGCTGAAATGTGATGGCGAGGCAAAGCCAGTTGCCATGGCAATCTCGGTCAATGACAGAGGTGAATTTCCCAACAGGTTTTGCGCGGCATCCAGCCGCAGATCCCGGTAGTAGCGCATTGTGGAACGCCCCAGTTTCTCACGGAACAGACGGTTCAACTGGCGCGGAGAAAGCCCTGCAATGTCAGAGAGTTGATCAAGAACAAGCGGTTCGGCGATATTGGTTTCCATGGCCCGTACAGCATCCAGAATAGCCGCGTTCGTAGACCCGACACGCGCCACCAGGCCACCACGTTGCGGGCCCACCGAAGGGCGAATTTCTGTGTGCATGAACCAATCACTGACCAGCCTTGCAAATGGCGCACCGTGGTGCTGGGTGATCAGCGCATGCATGAGGTCCATCGGGGCGGTGCCGCCCGCGCAGGTCACCCGGTCACGGTCAATCACAAAAAGCGATCTCTCAAGCAGCAGATGTGGTGAAATCTCGGCCAGGGCCACGGCGTGCTCCCAATGCACTGTCATGCGCCGACCGCCCATCAACCCGGCCTTGGCCAGAATGATCGGCCCGCCCGAAACACCGCCCATCTGCACGCCGATACGCGCCTGACGTGACAGCCATGCAAAGGTCTGTTTGTCGTCAAACCCGGTTGGATCGCCGCCCGCGACCACAAACAGATAATCGAGTTTCAGGTCATCGCTCACCTGTGCCTCGGGCATCACGACGGCAGCACCTGAACTGGTGATCGGCTGATCGGTTAACCCGATATTGATCATCCGGTACAATGCCCGGCGCCCCAACAGATTGGCCGCGCGCATCGGTTCCACCAGTGAGGCATAAGACATCACCGCGAATCCGTCGATCACGAGGATGCCGATGCGCAATTCCGGCAAGTTTGTACCAATCCTGTCCATTTTGGAAAAATATCCGACCATATTAGAAAAGTCGATTCGCATTTGGCAAGCAATGCTACGCAAACACGCGAATTGGGGGCACATGAGATGCGTTACTCGGCTTTCAAAATCTTGAAAGAAGGTTTGACCGGCAACAAGGGCTGGAAACCGGTCTGGCGCGAGCCTGATCCGAAGCCCGAATACGATATTATCATCGTCGGAGCCGGGGGGCATGGGCTGGCCACTGCGTATTATCTGGCCAAAGAATTTGGCATGCGCAACATCGCAGTTCTGGAAAAGGGCTGGCTGGGATCGGGCAATATTGGCCGTAACACCACGATTATCCGCTCAAACTATCTGCTGCCCGGCAACCAGCCATTTTATGAGATGTCGATGAAGCTTTGGGAGAACCTGGAGCAGGACACGAACTATAATTCGATGGTATCGCAACGATCCATCCTGAACCTGATCCATACCGATGCACAGCGTGATGCGTTTGTGCGCCGCGGCAATGCGATGTTCCTGTCGGGCGCGGATGCCGAGCTGGCCGATGCCGAGCAACTGCGCGCCGAGCTGCCGTTCCTGGATTTCGACAATGCACGTTTTCCGATCAAAGGCGGGCTGTATCAGCGGCGCGGCGGCACGGCACGCCACGATGCAGTGGCCTGGGGCTATGCGCGCGGGGCGGATATGCGCGGCGTGGACATCATCCAAAATTGCGAAGTCACCGGGTTTGATATTCAGGGGGGCGTTTGCCGTGGGGTTGAAACCACGCGTGGCGCCATTCGGGCCCGCAAGGTTGCGGTTTGTGTTGCGGGCTCTTCGGGCCGGGTGATGGCCAAAGCGGGCATGCGCCTGCCGATTGAAAGCCATGTCTTGCAGGCCTTTGTATCTGAGGGGCTGAAACCGGTGCTGCCGGGGGTCATCACCTTTGGCGCAGGCCATTTCTATGTCAGCCAATCCGACAAGGGCGGGTTGGTTTTTGGCGGCGATATTGACGGCTATAACACCTATGCCCAACGCGGCAATCTGCCCGTGGTCGAGGACGTGGCCGAAGGCGGAATGGCGATCATGCCGATGATTGGGCGTGCGCGGTTGCTTCGCTCTTGGGGCGGGATCATGGATATGTCGATGGATGGCACACCGTTTATCGACAAGACCCATATTGGCGGGCTCTATTTCAACGGTGGATGGTGTTACGGCGGGTTCAAGGCCACGCCGGCATCCGGCTATTGCTATGCGCATTTGTTGGCCAAGGATGAGCCACACCCGAATGCCGCACAGATGCGTCTTGATCGGTTCAAGACTGGCAATGTGATCGACGAAAAAGGTCAGGGCAACCAGCCCAACCTGCATTGAGGAGGATTAAGCGATGATTATAGATCACCCCATTCTTGGCCCCCGTGATGCAGCCGAATTTGTCTGTTTGGGCGATGCCTGCATGATGGACCGGCCCGATTGGCAGGCCGACGATGCGTTGGATCAGTTCGTTGAATACGGCTATCTGCGCGACAACCCGGCAGGCGAGCACCAAGAGTTGTGGTATCATGAACAGGGTGACCGCTCGTGGCTGGTGCTGACACGCAATACGCTGACACATGAGATTTCAAAGGTGGAACTGGCCCGCGATGTGGCCCGTGCCCGGGGGCGTGACAAATGAGCCAGGTGAACCGCATAAAGGGCGGTCAGATTGACCGCAGCCAAACCTGGGATTTCACCTTCAACGGCAAAAAGATGCAGGGCCATCCGGGCGATACGCTGGCCTCGGCGCTGGTGGCCAATGGGCAGCAATTGGTGGGCCGGTCGTTCAAATATCACCGCCCTCGCGGGATTTTTAGCGCTGGATCAGAAGAGCCGAACGCATTGGTGCAGCTACGCAAAGGGGCGCATTGCGAGCCGAATACACGGGCCACTGTGGCCGAGTTGTTTGACGGGTTAAGCGCCACCAGTCAGAACCATCGCGGATCGCTGGACTATGATCTTATGGCGGTGACAGATTTTATGTCACCTTTCCTAAGCGCTGGTTTTTACTACAAAACATTCATGTGGCCCCGGAAGTTCTGGGAAAAGATCTATGAGCCGATCATCCGGTCCTCTGCCGGTTTGGGGCGCCTCAGCATGGAGGAAGACCCCGACACATATGACAAGGGGTTCCTGCATTGTGATCTTTTGGTGATCGGTGCCGGCCCTGCGGGTCTGAGCGCGGCACTCAGTGCAGCACGATCAGGCGCACAGGTGATCCTTGCGGATGAAGATTTCACCCCCGGCGGGCGGCTAAACGGCGAAACATTTGAGCTGGGCAATATGACCGGATCAGACTGGGCGGCACAGACAGTGGCCGAATTGAGCGCCATGGACAATGTGCGTGTGATGACCCGCACAACAATTTATGGCGCCTATGATCACGGGACTTATGGCGCGCTGGAGCGTGTAACAGACCATCTGGCCACATCCGGCGACCAACCACGTCAGATTTTGTGGCGGATCTATTCCAAACGCGCCGTTCTGACAGCGGGGGCCACGGAACGCCCCATTGCCTTTGGCAACAATGACCGCCCCGGTGTGATGATGGCTGGTGCGGTGCGCACCTACGTTAACCGCTTTGGCGCGACACCCGGCCAACAGGTTGGCGTGTTCACCAACAATGATGATGGCTGGCGCACGGCGGCTGATCTGGCCGCCAAGGGCGTGAACGTCACCGCCATAATTGACAGTCGTAACGCAGCAGCGGTTTGTGATGTGCCCGGCGCACGCCATATTCGCAATGCGGCCGTGATGGATACGGCTGGCCGCAAGGGGCTGAAATCGGTGACGCTGACGGATGGTCAGGTGATCCCGGTGGATTGTCTGGCGGTATCGGGCGGGTGGAACCCCAATGTGCATCTGACGTGCCACCAACGCGGCCGCCCGGAATGGCGCGACGATCTGAGCGCCTTTGTGCCCGGTGGCGACTTGCCCGTGGGCATGGCCGTGGCCGGGGCTGCAAATGGCTCACTGACGCTGGCCGCCGCCCTGGCAGAAGGCCACGCGCAGGCGGCGGCGCAGCTCAAGGACATCGGGATCAAAGCTCCAAAAGCTGACTTGCCCCAAGCCGAAGACGAGCCACGCGAATGTGCCGCCTTTTGGCATGTAAAGGACAGCACCAAGCGGGCATGGGTCGATCTGCAAAACGATGTGACCGTCAAGGACGTGAAATTGGCAAATACCGAGGGCTTCCGCTCGGTCGAGTTGTTGAAGCGCTATACCACCATGGGGATGGCGACAGATCAGGGCAAAACCTCAAACATTGCCGGGTTGGCCATTCTGGCCGAGGCCGCTGGCAAGACCATCCCCGAAGTGGGCACCACTATTTTCCGCCCGCCTTACACCCCCATTCCCATGGGGGCTTTGGGTGGTCGTGCACGGGGCAAGGATTTCCGGCCCTATCGTTTGACGCCCTCACATAAATGGGCCGAAGAGAACGGGGCTACTTTTGTTGAAGTTGGAAACTGGTTGCGATCTCAGTGGTTTGCGCGCCCTGGCGAGCAAGGTTGGCGCGATTCAGTTGACCGTGAGGTTGAGATGACACGCGGATCAGTTGGCATTTGCGATGTGACCACGCTGGGCAAAATTGATGTGCAGGGCAAGGACGCTGCCGCCTTCCTGAACAAGGTTTATGCCAACGGTTTTGCCAAGCTGGACGTGGGCAAAGTGCGATACGGTATCATGCTGCGCGAGGATGGCATCTGTTATGACGATGGCACCACCGCGCGCATGTCCGAAAACCATTTTGTGATGACCACCACGACCGCCAACGCGGTGCTGGTGTTCCGCCGGATGGAATTTGCACGCCAATGCCTGTGGCCGAATATGGATGTGCATCTGATTTCCACCACCGATGGATGGGCACAGTTTGCCGTGGCCGGCCCCAATGCGCGCAACCTGCTGCGCAAGGTGGTGGATGAAACGCACGATATGTCAAACGAAGCGTTTCCCTTCATGGCCTGTGGTGAGGTCACTGTTTGCGGTGGCATGCCTGCCCGGCTGTTCCGCATCTCATTCTCGGGCGAATTGGCCTATGAAATTGCGGTGCCTGCGCGCTATGGCAACTCGATGATGTCAGTATTGATGCAGGCGGGGGCCGAGTACGATGCGGTGCCGTATGGAACCGAAGCCCTCGGTGTGATGCGCATTGAAAAAGGCCATGCCGCGGGCAATGAGCTGAATGGTCAAACCACAGCGCATAACCTTGGGATGGGCCGTATGGTCAGCCAGAAGAAGGAATGCATCGGCAACGTGCTGAGCCAGCGGCCTGAGATGCAGCGCGAAGATGCGATCAAGCTGGTGGGGTTCAAGCCGGTTGACCCTTCTGAGACGCTGATTGCGGGGTCGCATTTCATCAACAAAGGCGCTGAGGCAAACACCGCAAATGATCAGGGCTGGATGACATCCGTGGCCTATTCACCAATTCTGGGCCACTCCATCGGGCTGGGGTTCATCAAATCGGGCGATACCCGCAAGGGCGAGATTGTCCGCGCCGTCAGCCCGCTGCATGGGTTGGAAATGGAAGTCGAAATTGTCTCGGCCCACTTTATTGATCCAGAAGGGGAGCGCCTTCGTGCCTGAGTTTACATTGACATCCGCCCCGCCACTGGCCGGGATCAACAAAGCTTACGGTGACATGGAGTTGAGCGCGCCAGACGATGTGGCAATTGTCTCGATCGCCTTGCCTTTGGGCGGCGAGGACGTAGCGCTCAAGGCCGTCAAATCAGCTTATGGCGTGGCAATGCCCGCAGTGGGCAAGACTGCGGCAAGCAAGAATGGAGAGACGCTGATGCGCCTGTCCACTGATCTGGCGTTTGTGGTGTTTACCCACGCCACACCAGATGCGGAACCGGTTGTAGCGGGTAAAATGAAGGGCAAGGCCTATACCACCGATCAAACCGATGTGTGGTGCGCCTTGCAACTTGATGGCCCCGGAGCAATGCGCGCGCTGGAGCGCATTTGCCCACTGGACCTGAAGGGTTTTGCCATTGGCGATGTTGCCCGCACCGCGATGGAGCACCTTGGTACAATTATTATGCGCACTGATACCAACGGCTGGCGGCTTTTGTCGGCCAGTTCTTCGGCGGGGTCCTTCCTGCATGCAGTGGAAACATCAATCAAAAACGTCAGCTAACGAGAATTTCGAGCGGACCAGGGACCCGTGAGAGCAATGGAAAGGAAGATAAGACATGTATCTTGAACACCTGGACCCATCGCGTTCCACTTTTGTGACCCCGTGGCAATGCAAACGAAGCCTGTCAGCGGATTTCGTATTTCTGAGCCAGGACGACACCGTATCCTTTGCCGCTGAGGCCTGTATTGACGTGCTGCGTTCGGCCAATCGGTTGATTGGGTATGACGCTTACAGCTGGTCTCATCTGCGTGGCGAACACATGTTGGACATGTCACAAGGGCCCGTTTGCGGCCCGGATCAAACCCTTGTTTTGATTGGAGGAACTGAGAACCCGTGGCGTCCGGGCAAGGACCGGCTGCGTGACTTGCGCGGCTGCATTCGCAATGCGGCCAGGCTGTGTGTTGTCGGATCAGCGGTGTTTGTGCCTTTGGGCGCGGGTGTGCTGCGCTCAAAACAAATTTCTGTGCATCCCAACTTTCGCCCCGGTGTGATGGAAACCGCTGCAGGGGTGGATATGTGGGACGGGGCAACCTGTCATCAATCGGCATTAAGTTCGGCGATCAGCCCCACTGCGGCCATCCGAATGATGGTGGAGCTGGTGGGCGCGCGTGATGGCGAGTTCACCCGCGCGGCTTTGTCAAATTACCTTGGGCTGAGTGATGCTGAGGCCAGTACCAACATGGCAGGTGAGCATTGGCGCTACACCCGCATGGCGCAGGGTGATCTGGTGATAGGCGAGGCACTGACGATCATGCTGGAGCATCTGGAAGACACATTGAGCGTAGGCCAGATTGCCGGGCTACTGGATGTCAGCCCGCGCAAGTTGGAGCGTGGTTTTCGTGATTTTCTACGCCAGACACCGCTGAAAGTGTACCGCGATCTGCGGCTGGACCGGGCGCGCAGCTTGATGGCACAAACCTCAATGCCAATGAATGAAATTTCAGTTGCCTGTGGATTTTCAAATGTCACCTTGATGAAAAAGTGGTTTGTCAAGAAATACAATGAAGCACCAGAGCAGGTTCGGCTGCATTCTTATGGTGGAACACAGCCGAACTGACAC
>Ga0209121_10002141_pt1 | contig 20270 bp, 19 predicted proteins | sample Cruoilmetagenom3_FD_187292 | JGI IMG/M metagenome (GOLD analysis project Ga0209121, IMG submission 187292) | Oil polluted marine microbial communities from Coal Oil Point, Santa Barbara, California, USA - Sample 3 (SPAdes) (version 2) | ecosystem: Environmental > Aquatic > Marine > Oil seeps ...
CCCCCATTGCGCAAAATTCCTCACTGCTGCCTCCCGTAGGAGTCTGGACCGTGTTCCAGTTCCAGTGTGGCTGACCATCCTCTCAGACCAGCTAACCATCGTCGCCTTGGTAGGCCATTACCCTACCAACTAGCTAATGGTACGCGGACTCATCTCTTAGCAAAAGCTTGTATACAGAGGCTATCTTTGACTGCACTCACCGTAGTAAATACAGTATTATCGGGTATTAGCCCACCTTTCGATGAGTTATCCCCAACTAAAGGGTAGATTATCCACGCGTTACTCACCCGTGCGCCACTTTACTCATCCGCCGAAGCGAACTTTCTCGTACGACTTGCATGTGTTAGGCACGCCGCCAGCGTTTGTTCTGAGCCAGGATCAAACTCTCCAGTTTTAATTTTTATAGAGAGATAAATCTCGAACTCTCTTTATCTAAAATATAAAGGACCCACAAATCAATTATCCCACTATTCAATTGCCAAAGAACATTTAAAAACGAATTTTTATACTAAAAATAATTATCCTTTTTGTCAAGAGTTATTTTCTTGAAAATTTAATATAAAACAGCCTTGTCAAGGAAGGCTGGGACTTCTATAACTTCTTTACAGGGGTGTCAAGCTTTATTTTACAAAAAATCAACAAATCCGAAAACAAGATTCAAGTTAGCAACTTACTTCCATCTATTGATTTTAAAATACCATCTTATTCCACTTTAATTATTGTATATTTTTTCTTGCCTTTTCGAAGACGGATTTCACCGTTCCGATCAATATCATCAACCTTTATTCTCTCATCAATTGATTGAATTCGTTTTTCGTTTATATAAATTCCTCCCTGCGCAATCAGCCTCCTTACTTCACCCTTGGAAGCACATAAATTAGTCTCTTTAAATAGTTCAGGAATGGAAATCGTTACAATTTCCTCCCTTGATTTTTCAAAAGTAGCTATTGCAGTTACATCTTGAAAATCTTCAGATCTCGGAATGGAGCTTGACTTAAAGAAGGTCGAATCGACCGGTTTTAAATTAAAAGTACTGGCTGACGCCTTCCACGCAGATACAGCTGCCCCTTCATTATGCGTTATCTTCGTTGTTTCAAAGGCCAATACAACCTTGGCCATATTTAATTGAGACCCGTTCAACTCACCAGTCTGCGCGATCTCTTCCATTGGCAAAAAGGTAAACAGGGCTAAAAATCTTTCCACGTCTTTATCGTCAGTATTGATCCAGTATTGAAAATAATCATATGGCGCCGTAAGTTCCGAATCCAACCATATAGTCCCTTTTTCTGTTTTGCCCATTTTGTGTCCCAATGATGTTATTATAAGAGGAAATGTCATGCCAAATGCTGTCTTACCTTCAATTCTTCTTATAAGATCGGCTCCCGCCAAAATATTACCCCACTGGTCATTTCCCCCCATCTGGAGGACACAATTATAATGCTTAAATAAATGCCAGAAATCATAGGCCTGCAGTAACATATAATTAAACTCAATAAAGTTGAGACCTGTCTCGAGGCGCATTTTATAGCTTTCTGCGGCCAGCATCCTGTTAACACTGAAATAACGCCCAATATCTCTTAGAAATTCGATATAGTTGAGTTGGGTCAACCAATCTGCATTATTCAATAAAATAGCATTCCCCTCGTTAAAATCAACATACTTTGAAAGCTGTTTCTTCAGATACCTGGCATTTTCGTCAATCTGCCTCCGAGTAAGAAGCTGTCGCATCTCTGTTTTACCACTGGGATCACCAATTAGAGCCGTTCCTCCGCCTATCAGGGCGATCGGTCTATGCCCATGTCTTTGCATATGAGCCAGAGCCATTATAGGAACGAGGCTTCCCACATGTAAACTCGTTGCGGTAGGATCAAAACCAATATAGCAGGTAATGTTATTCCCCCCCAAAAGTTCACTTATCAACTTCTCGTCAGTTACCTGTTCTATAAATCCCCTTTCAGAAAGTACGTCATATACACTCTTCAAATAACGGGCCTCCACATCAAAATAAGAGCAAAAGTAAAAACTCTAAGCTTTTAACCCGTAATTACAGTAGTTGGCTACTGCAAACTCCGGGTCTAATTTTCCAGTTCTATATTCAATCTTTCGATCCTTATACTTTTTCCGCTATTTTCATCAACATCTATCATTACGCCCTTAAGCCATACATCCCGACTGGCCACATCAAGCTTATTCGGAATACATGTTAAAAACCTTTTCAGAATAAGATTTTTTCTTATCCCTATAACAGAATCAAAAGGTCCGGTCATTCCCACATCTGTAATATAAGCGGTTCCACCCGGTAATATCCTCTCATCAGCGGTTTGCACATGCGTATGAGTTCCTAAAACTGCACTGACCCGACCGTCCAAAAACCAACCAATAGCCTGTTTTTCCGACGTAGCCTCTGCATGCATGTCTACTATTATTACCCTGGTTTTATCTTTTAGCTTTTCAATTTCTCTTTCTGCCACTTTGAAGGGACAATCTAACGGCCGCATAAATACTCTGCCCATCAGATTTATCACACCGATACGATTTCCTGATGAACCGCGTGCCAACACACTTCCTTTTCCAGGCGTACCCTCAGGATAGTTTGCAGGCCTGAGAAGTGTTTCATAATCTTCAATAAATTCCTCAACTTCTTTCTTGTCCCATATATGATTTCCAGATGTTAATACATTGATATTACATCGATATAGCTCTTCAACTATATTCCTTGTTACACCAAATCCCCCGGCTGCATTTTCACAATTCGCAATAACCAAATCTATTTCGCGATGACAGACTATATCAGGAAGAAGCCGACGAACAACCCTTCTGCCCGGCTTGCCGATTATATCCCCTATAAACAATATCTTCATACTTTCAAATACCAAATTCTTTCCTACTTTGCGAAATCTAAAACTCTGGTTTCCCTTATTACTGTAACCTTAATTTGACCAGGGTAAGTTAATTCAGACTCGATTTTCTTTACAATATCTCTGCACAACATTGCTGCACCATCATCAGATATTTTTTCATTTTCCACTAGTATGCGTATTTCTCTTCCTGCCTGAATAGCGTAGCATTTGTCAACACCATTAAAAGAATTAGCTATTTTCTCCAGTTCCTCAAGGCGCCTTACGTAAGTTTCTAGCATTTCCCGGCGAGCCCCCGGCCTTGAGGCAGAAAGAGTATCCGCTGCCTGGACAAGAACGCCAAGTAGCGTATTAGTCCGGACGTCATCATGGTGACTGGCAATGGCCTGAACAATCCTTTTCGACTCGCCAAATCTTTTAGCATAGTCTGCGCCAATAGAAGCATGGGTCCCTTCAAACTCACGGTCAACGGCCTTTCCTATGTCATGCAGTAAGCCCGCCCTCTTGGCCTCTTTTATATCCATCCCTAACTCAGCAGCCATCATACCCATCAAGTGAGCAACCTCTATGGAATGTTGAAGTACATTCTGGGAAAAGCTTGTACGGTACTTAAGTCTCCCCAGAAGATTTATTAATTCTGGATGGATATCATGAACACCCATATCAAATGATACCCTTTCTCCAGTTTCACGAATGATTTCATCAACTTCAGAATTGACTTTATTAACAACATCTTCAATCCTACCGGGGTGAATTCTACCATCACTGATCAGTCTTTCCAGTGATATTTTTGCAACCTCCCGCCTTACCGGGTCAAAACTTGAAAGGACCACGGCCTCTGGAGTATCATCAATAATCAAATCTGTTCCGGTTGCAGCCTCTATCGCCCTGATATTTCTTCCCTCTCTACCAATAATTCTTCCTTTCATTTCATCTGCAGGTAAGTTAACTACCGACACGGTATTCTCGGCCACGAAATCACCGGCATATCTCTGAATAGCATAAGCAATGATCTCCCGCGACTTTTTATCAGAAATACGTTTAGTTTCGTCTTCTATTTTTCTTATAGTTATAGCCGATTCACGTTTCGCTTCCTCTTCCATGGATTTAATAAGATAGTTTTTTGCTTCTTCAGATGAAATCCCGGCAATCTCCTCTAATTTTTTCTCCTGTTTATCAATAATATTACTTAACTCCCTGTTTTTCTCATTTACGAGGAACTCCTTATTGATAATTGCTTTTTCCCTTTCCTCTATGTTTGCTTCTTTTTGAGACAGACCCTCCATCTTTCTGTCCAGATTTTCTTCTTTAGCGAGAAGTCTCATTTCGAGATTGCCAATTTTTGTCTCTCTTTCCCTGCTATCCTTCTCAAATTCAGATTTCGCCTTTAGAAGCTTCTCCTTAGCTTGCAGAATAGATTCCTTCTTTATAATTTCTGCTTCTTTTTTCGCCTCATCAATAATTCTTGTCGATAGATTCTTTGAGGATTCGAATTTCTTCCTAGAAACCCCTTCCCTTAGAAAATATCCAAACGCCACTCCTACGACAATTGAACCAAATATTATCAACACAACCATACTATAATGTATCAAGCTTTCTTCACCTCCTCAAATCATCACAAAAAACAATATCATCACTAATATTGAAACATAGTGATTAGAAATTACAATGTAGGGATAGTCGAAAATGAACCCATCCTTCTATTCTCAGGCTACCATAATAAAAAGTAAAATCGTAAAAGGATAAGGATAATGGAAAGTTACTTAGAAGGGGTAAAACAATTCTCAAATCTTATTCAGGGGGGATAATCTCTTATACCGTCACAAAATCCAGGTAAAAACAAATTCTCCACTTAAACAAGCAAAAAATCCCCCGCCTGTACCGTGTTAACAACTATCTTTTTGAACCGCTTTAAATGGTGGGTGCCCTGTTGTTGCTTTAGGTTGTCTACCTCCCGATATCACGAGATGCCGGCAGACATGCACACGGCTAACAAGTGAGGGCTCCCGGTTCTTAAGGTGTTGGTTCAAAAGCTACATGCTAATCACGCGCACTGCAGGGGATTATGTGTTTTTCACTTACTATCTTCTTTCCTCAATAAAATTAATTAATTCTTCAGTTCTGTTTTCTAACTGACTATGAATATCAACGCTTTCTTTTTTAAACTTAAAAAACTCATCAGCAATATTCAAAGCAACTAATACAGCGACATTCAATGTCGTAACATTCCCCGAAGCATTTCCTATTTCTTCCGCTTTGCCATTTACATATTCAACTACCTTTGCTACATGCTCATCCCCTGAGTCACTCAAAACTGAAAATTCTTGCCCAAGAACTCGAATGTTAAAGCGTTTTCTTAAATCCATTATCTCAAATTTTACTGCGGCACAGTTATATCCTTAAGCATATCGAGAAGTGAATCTACCTTTACGCGAACAGCATTCCATTCCTCACCCAATCCTTTTATCTTACTGTTTGCCTCTTCTAACTCTCCATCCTTATCTTTTAATAATTCTTCCAATTCCTGATTCCTTTTTTTCAGGAATGAAAATTCTCCTATTATCCCTTTAATTTTTTCTTCAAGCTCATCAAACTTAACCAATCCCAACACCTTATCCTTTCCGCAAAAAGATTTACCTTTTCAAGCATAGAAAGCCTAACATGATGGTAAAAATTATGCCAATTCAACCCACAAAAGTCAAGATTTTATTTTTTCATAAGCATTAAGCGATCAACCATCAGCGTTTAGCAATAACAGGGAACTATGCGAAACACCCATCATGCTGACTGCTTACATGTACTTTACCACCTATTTTCCATTAATGGATTGAAAATATCCGTGAATTGCATTCAGCAGAGATTCTTTTTTGTCTATCCTACTAACCATCTCCCTAAACCGAGAACTTTCTTTTAACCCTTTCGTATACCATGACAGATGCTTACGGAATTTTCTTACTCCGACCCTTTCACCGAAAAAATCTATATTTATTTTTAAATGCCGATTAATTATACTTTCCCTTTCCTGCAGAGCAGGTGGTGAAAGAACGCCTTTACCATCAAGATTAAATATTATACCCCTAATAATCCATGGGTTCCCCAAGACTCCTCTCCCCACCATTACACCGTCACACCCAGTTACATCCAGCATCCTGCGAGCATCTTCCGGGGTTCTTATATCCCCATTTCCTACAACAGGTATATTCAAACATTTTTTTACATTTGAAATAAGACTCCAGTCTGCCCTGCCATCAAATCCCTGATTTACAGTGCGAGGATGCAAAATCACGGCATCTACACCACAATCCTGGGCTATACGGGCTATACTCAGAGCATTTATTTCATCATGCTTCCACCCTGAACGTATCTTAACTGTTAATGGCAGGGAAGTAGCCTTTCTAACTTTCTGCAATACGACAGCGATCTTCGCAGGATACTTCATCAAGGCACCCCCTGCTCCGGTTTTCAAAACCTTTTTTACAGGACAGCCCATATTAATATCCACGAGATCAGCACCGCTTCCCGTTACGATTTTCGCAGCCTCGGAAAGAATATGAGGCTCAGAACCAAATATCTGTACACCAAGAGGTTTATCATCGGGTAAAGATTCAAGATACCGATAGCTTTTCCCTGTTCCCCTGACCAAACCATTGGCACTAATCATTTCAGTGAAACCCGTTACGCACCCGAACTCTCTTACAATTAACCTGAACACAAGATTTGTAATTCCTGCCATCGGCGCCAAAAACACGCTACTCTTTAACGATAAATTGCCTATCTTCATCATAAAAAATGTAAGAGATAATAGGGTGGTTACCACTACTACTGTTTACTATCATCTTTACCTTTGCCCCTCTATCCTTTGTCCGGTGATCTGTCTATCAGTACCTTATTATAGGCAGCAAAAATATCTCTCCTTGAAAGAATCCCTATTAATTTCCTGGGATTATCTTCATCAACTACCGGAAGTTGCTCTATGTTCTTGAATACTATTCTTTTTAATGCACTATTTAAATCCTCATTTTTAGTAATAGTAACAACATTCGTTGTTGAAAGTTCTTTTGCCACTACAAGATGCCCCAATTCTTCCTCAAAAAGAACACCTTTAAAATCTTGAAAGGTTACTATCCCGGCAAGTAATCCCTTGCTATCAACTACTGGAAAACTTGAATGTTTGCTCGCAAGGGTAAACTCCAACAACGCTTTCAGGGGCATATTCTCTAATACTGTCTCCACTTCACTTGTCATTGCCTTATTTACGGTAATAGTGCTTAGTATATCAGCCTCTTCCTGTTGGTGAATATCAATGCCACGCCGCACCAGCCGAAGAGTATAAATAGACTCCCGGCTGAAACCGCTGGCAAGAAAGGCGCTGATAGCAACGGAAATCATTAATGGTAGAATAAGATTATAGTTTCTCGTCATTTCAAACAAGAGTGCGACCGAAGTGATTGGTCCTCGCACCGCTGCAGCGAAGAATGCTCCCATTCCTACCAGAGCATAGGCTCCCGAAGCTTCAGCAACAGAGGGGGCTGTGATTGCTGGAAATAGACTATGAATCAGTACCCCAAAAGCCCCACCTAACACTGAACCAATAAAAAGCGCGGGGGCGAATACCCCTCCACTGCCTCCACTGCCGAGAGTGGCTGAGGTAGCAACGATCTTCAGAAGTGTCATTATGAGGAGTGCAGCAAGACCTATCTCACCAGCCAGAACTTTATCAATTCCTCCCCTCTCCAAAAAAGTCCCGCCTATTCCATAACATCCCCCATAGCCCACTCCCAAAATATCGAAATAATATAGACCAATAAAGCCAACAATAGCACCGCCGAGAACTGGCTTGAGATATTCGGGAATCTTGATAGCACTAAACATATCTTCACATTTATAGAAAAAACGAATAAAACCGAGAGCAACAAAGGCAGCGATAACACCCAACAGTATATAGAATAATATTTCCCAATAGCTTGTCATACTATAGGAAGGAATACTAAAAGATGGTTTTGTCCCCAGGAAGATATGACCGACAAAGTCAGCTGTAATCGAAGCTATTACTATGAAGCCAAGGTTGGGAGACATGAATCGCCTTTGAATAACCTCAAGGGCAAAGAAAACACCACCAATAGGAGCGTTGAAGGTAGCTGAGATACCTCCTGCTGCCCCACAGAGCAACAGCGTTTTAACCCATTCCTCGGGTAACTTGAACCATTGACCCACAGTTGATCCAAAAGAGGCACCAATCTGCACAATTGGGCCCTCACGACCTACTGAACCACCGCTCCCAATACATATTGAGGAAGCTAACAACTTGACCACTGATACACGTGGCCTAATACGCCCTTTTCTGACAGCGACGGCCTCCATCACCTCGGAGGGACCCTCTCCCTTTGCCTCTCGTGCAAGGTAATAAACTATCAATCCTACCAACAATCCCCCCACTGCCGGCAGTATAATGACATAATATTTACCTAAGAAGCCCAGCGCAACTGCGCCCCTATTGAAGAAAAGAAAGTTGAAACCCTTTATTAGCCATCTGAACAGAACTGCCCCCAACCCTGCAATAACCCCCACCACTATGGATAAAACAAAACAAAGGGCTATTTCAGAAGAACACAACCGAATAAAAGGAAACCACAGTCTATCCTTCAAGAATGTAAATCTGAGTATTGTTTTTTCTCTTCTCGCCATTTTCTTTGTTCTTATTCTTAAAACATCCTTTACTTATCGGAAAAGTAGGAAATATAAGGCCCCTATACAAAAACCATAACGTGAGTATTTATCTTTTAGTATCGGATTTTGCAAGAAAAACTTTGAAAAACAAAAGTCTCATGACATAAAAACGCCGCTTTCCCCAAAAAGAATTTTAATGACGGAATGAAATAGCTTAATGCATCATAGAACTACCTCAAAGGAGTAAAATCAGTGAAAAAGCTGTTCGGAACAGATGGAATAAGGGGAATTGCCAATGTCTACCCGATGACAATAGATATGGTGAAGCAGATAAGAAGGGTGCTGGTCAGATTTTCAGGCACACAACTACTCCTCTGCTGCGTGATGGCCGAAGGCCCTTCAAAAGAATAAATTTCACAAATTGTAAGACATATAGCTGAACTGACAGAAAAAATCTAACCAAAAATCCGACATTGATATTAACAGACCAACAGGTTTTGTTATTTCAGTTAATAAGGAATCTTCAGTCTCTGCTTTATATATATTCGGTTTTTCAACCTCAGCTTATTAAGTTTCAGTAAGCTGTTGATAGTGATGTGGTGTCTCCTGGCAATCTTTCCCAAGGTGTCTCCTCTCTTTACAATATAGACAAAGCTTCCGGGCTTGTCTGCAACGGGGATCTTTAACTTCTGTTTAACGTATATCCGATCGGCAAGCTTCAATCTGTTGAATTTCAACAATGTGCTGATGCTGGTGTTGTATCTTCTCGCAATCCTCTCCAGGGTATCTCCTCTCTTTACAATATAGACAAAACTTCTCTGCCGTGGTGTTGAAATTGCGGGTAATGCTTCATGGTCATCTTTTACAATACGGATTGGACCTGTTGGCTGAGGAACTGTAAGAAAATCAACTATGGAAGAGGCTATCGCCCTTGCTATTTGGGACTGAAAGTGAGGTTGACGCAAAAGGAGTTCCTCTTTTGTATTTGAAATATAGGCAGTCTCCACCAGGACGGAAGGAATCTCAGGCAATTTTAGTACTATAAATGGTGCCTCCTGAACTTTACGGAATTTAAGGCGATTTACCTTTCTAATATTGTTAAGAGTGACAGAACCAAGGGTTTTTGACAGGTTTATAGTTTCTGTTTGAACCATATTGAGGGTTATCGGATCAGACTCGTCATTATATTGTCCGTTCGGGGAACCCGCTATAATATCTGACAGGTTTTCCCTTCTGGCTAAAAGCCTGGCAGCTTCACTGCTTGCTCTTCTGGTTGATAGACAATAAACAGAACTTCCCTTTGATTTTCTGTACCTGCAGGCATCTGCATGAATGCTTATGAAAAGATCGGCTCCATACTCCCTTGCTATCTTCAATCTCTTCTTAAATGATACATAGTAGTCTCCCTTTCTGGTAAGGAAAGCCCTGCAGCCTTCTTTTTTGTTCAGTATGTTTCTTAATTTTCTGGCAATCTTGAGGACAACATCCTTCTCCTTCGTTCCCCTTCGTCCAACCGCCCCCGGATCTTCTCCCCCATGGCCTGGATCTATGACTATTATCCTATCCTTTTTAAAAACCTTGAACTGTTTTCTTTCTTCACTTTCTTTTCTTTCTACGTCTGGAAGCCTGATGTCAACCACGGTACGGTCAGGTTTATTGAGAAATTTCTTTAACTTGAACACCTTTATTGCGACATTACCCATCAACCATAATTCAACCCTGACCGTATGATTAGGAAGAGGCATTACCAAGATTTTGTGAAGCCCCGGCTTATTAATGGTAAACTGGTGGGGAATTTTTTTAGGAAAGGCGGTTTTTCTGAAATCAATGGATATTTTTTGAGAGGTTTTCCTTACCTTAAATTTAGTCTCATTACTGGTATCAATAACAACCCTGGTATAATCAGGAGCCGCCCAGTGTCTGATGTTAAGAATGTTCGTCAGGCTTAAGGCCTCAGAAACGGGAAGGAAAATGCAAAACAACACTGTTAGAAAAGCAATTTTTTGTATTTTGATCATATCTCAGGGCATTTCTCAATTATCTTTATTAGTTTATCAAATTTATTAAAGGATTTCAACCATGCGTAGAAAAAGTGTTGACAATGGCCACCCTTAATGACATTTTCATAAGAGAGAATCCGGGGAGATTATCTGTTCTATGAAGATAAGAGACATGTTTTTCAAGAAAGACTTCACCCTTTCCTTTGAGGTTTTCCCACCCACCAGAGAGGGAGATATTAAAAGCCTCTATTCGACAATTCAGGAACTGAGGGAATTAAACCCTGACTTTATTTCAGTTACCTATGGCGCCGGTGGAAGTACACGAGGCAAATCAATAGAAATCGCATCTAAAGTCAAAAACGAGTTTAATATGGAAGTCCTGGCTCACCTGACCTGTGTGCAATCTTCAAAGGATGATATTTCCAGAATCCTTGATGAATTCAAAAAGGGGAATATGAAAAATATTCTCGCCTTGAGAGGTGACCCACCCAATGGGGAAAACAAATTTATCAAGACAGAAGGTGGTTTCGGTTATGCCAATGAACTGGTTGAGTTTATTAAATCAAACGGTGGTTTTTCCATAGGTGTTGCCGGTTATCCCGAGGGTCATATTGAGGCTCCAAACTTTGAAGCCGATCTGGCCAATTTGAAACGTAAGGTGGACGCTGGAACAGACTTTATTATTACACAGCTATTTTTCAACAATGAAGATTTTTATAGATTTAGGGACAGATCTGTAGAAATAGGGATCAGAGTACCGATTATTCCAGGTATCTTCCCGATCCTGAATTACAAACAGGCATGTCGAATTGCGTCTCTTTGTGGAGCCAAGATACCGTCCAAGCTTGATCGGAAGATACTCAAATTAAAAGAAAAACCAGAAGAAATAGAAAAATACGGCATTGAATACGCAACGATTCAAGCTGAAGATCTGACAAAAAATGGCGCACAGGGTCTCCATATCTACAGCATGAACAGAAGTTATCCAGCAAAGCGAATTGTGGTGGAATTATCTTAGCCGCGACAAGAAGTTTTGCATTCTTGTCGTAAAAATATTGAAAAAAAATGAAACAAATTATATGGTGAATTTCAGGTTGTTGGTAAGAACGCTAAGCTCAAAGATCAAAACCTGAAATCCAGAACCAGAAATTTAATGATAACTGTTTGCTGACCGCTAAATGCTTACAAGTAATAGGCGATTAGCTCAGCAGGATAGAGCGCTGGTCTCCGGAACCAGAGGCCGCGGGTTCAAGTCCCGCATCGCCTACCAAGATTTTTAGAAAAAATCTTGATTTATATAAAAGTATATTATAATAACAGCACCATTTTAAAATCTAACAAAACAAGAGGGCTTCTTGTTCAAAATAAATATTCAAGAGGAGGTAGTAATTTGAGGAGATACGAAACAATCTTTATCGCTCATGCTGATCTGCCTGGTGATACTATTGACGAACTGGTTGAACAGTTTAGGAAAATAATTATAGATCTGAAAGGTGTTGTGGTTAAAGTCGAAAAATGGGGCAAGCGAAAACTGGCTTATCCAATTAAGAAACATGAAAACGGACATTACATTCTGATGGATTTTGTGGGTGAAAAAGCTATTCTTACAAAACTGGAAAGAAACATGAAGTTCAATGAAAAGGTTTTGAAGTATCTGTCTGTAAAGAAAGCTGAGAGGGTTAATCTGGAAGAAATTGAAAAGGAAATAACCAGTCTTAGCGAAGATGAAGGGGCTGAGGAGATTACTCCAGCAGAAACGGTTGAAGCGCCAGACATAGATACGAAAGATGATACAGTCAGCAAAGAAACCCAAGAAGAATCGTCAGAGGAAAAGGAGCAAGAAAAATAGAGAATGGCAAACAACAGGAGAAATACAAATAAGCCGACTTATAGAAAAAAAAGGTTCTTTCATAAAAGAAAGGTTTGCAGATTTTGTGGTAATTCAAATATGACAATTGATTACAAGGACCCGGGTACACTAAGGATTTTTCTTACCGAGAGGGGAAAGATTGTACCGAGGAGAATTTCCGGAAATTGCGCTAAACATCAAAGGGAGCTAACCTCAGAAATCAGAAAAGCCAGAACAATAGCACTCTTGCCTTTTGTAGTAGCCGAGGGTTAGCAATTACCCTGCTATATCGCCAAAACAGAAATCGGATATAGCGTAGTATAACAGTAAGCGCCCAACAGTCAGCGTTTAGCTGAAACACCGTTTTAGAATTTTGGGTTTTGAGGGGAAAATAGTTGCATTTCAGAGTTTTAATGAACTTAAAACTTTAAACCTAAAGCCCGAAACTTTAAACTTGGGAATGGACTCGGACCTTGAAAGAAAGAAGTGGCAAAATCTTTGATAGAGATTTTTTCACGGGCATTGTAATATCCTCACTGGCTTTTCTGGCTGTAGCTACGATTCCTGTTCTCGGACCTATCGTATTGATATTCATCCCGCTGCCAATTTTTTTTTACTATTCAAAACTAGGCAGAATTCGGGGTTTGGTTGTTTTTGTTGTATCTCTGCTCGTCCTGGTAATATGCTTTAAGATTTTAGGTTCAGAAACTAACTTTTTTTTCTTTTTCCTGTCAGGGTCTCTGGGGCTGATCCTTTCTGAGGTACTGAGAAAAAGCTACTCCATAGAAAAAACTGTTCTTCATTCCATAGTAATCTTTTTAATATTATGTTCTGTTTTGCTAATCTACTATAGTGTGACGTCAGGTCAATTACCATGGAATCTTATTGAACATCACATATCGGAAAGTATTCAGGAAAACATCCGGTTGTACTCTCAACTTGACGTACCTTCAGAACATATTGGTCTTATTAAGGACAACGCAAACCAGATAACAACCACTCTTGTCAGTTTGTTTCCTGCCCTATTCCTGATAAGTGCTTCTTTTACAGCATGGCTTAATATACTGGCAGGGAGGGTGATCTTTCAAAAAAGTGGAATGTGGTACCCTGATTTTGGTGATCTTGCACAATGGAAAATCCCTGATCGGATGATCTGGCTTTTAATAATATCTGGAAGTCTGCTTTTTGTCCCTTTAGGGGTACTTAAAGTCATCGCTTTGAATCTACTGATGATTTTTCTATTCATCTACATGTTTCAGGGTCTTGCAATTATTGGTTTCTTCTTTAAAAAGAAAAATGTTCCCATATTTTTCAGAATATTATGTTATTTCTTAATATTTGCCCAACAATTTTTACTTCTGCTCGTTGTCGGTCTTGGCCTGTTCGATGTATGGGTCAATTTTAGAAAATTTAATAAAAATATGAGAGATCACACCGTATGAATATTGTTGTGTGAACCCTCTCACAGAGGAGGTTTTTATATGAAGGTTATTTTGAAAGAAAATGTCGAATCCCTCGGAACGACAGGAGACACGTTAAAAGTTGCAGATGGTTATGCAAGGAATTTTCTCATTCCGAGAGGACTGGCTATTGAGGCAAGCAATAAAAATATAAAGACCTTAGAACATGAGAAGAGACTCATCGCACAAAAGCGTGAGCGAGAAAAAAAGAAGGCAGAATCTTTGCTTGAGAAATTTTCAAATATAATCTGTACCATCCCCAAACGCATCGGGGAACAGGACAAGTTATTCGGTTCCGTAACCACCAGAGATATAGAGAAGTCACTCCGCGAACAGGGAATAGAAATTGAGAGAAAAGATATAATCCTGGAAGAGCTGATCAAGAGTTTAGGAGAGTTTCCTGTGAAAATAAAACTGTTCCCGGAAGTTACCGCTGAAATTATGGTATCTGTTATTGGTGAAGAGCAGGAAATGAAATGAGAGATATAGATCCCTCTTTACATAAAATTCCACCCCGGAACCTCGATGCAGAACTGTCAGTCCTTGGAGCAATCTTGATGGAGAATGAAGCTATCAACGACGTTCTGGAGATATTGACTGCAAATGACTTTTACAACGAGTCACATCGAAAGATTTTTTCCGCTGTACTTGAACTTTACGAAAAGAATGAGCCAAGCGATCTGATCACCCTAAGCAATGCCCTCAAGAACAAAAATCATCTTGATAGCATCGGGGGGGTGTCATACCTAGCTTCCCTGGTTGATAATGTCCCATCCGCTGCAAATGTCATTTACTACTCAAAAATAGTCAAGGAAAAGGCGATTTTGCGTGGATTAATCGGAACAGCCACGGAAATAATAAACAAAAGTTATGACACGGAAAAGGATGTAGATAATATCCTGGACGAAGCGGAACAAGCCATATTTGAGATATCTGAAGACAAGATAAAACCTGCCTTCTTTCCTATTAAAGAAATAATAAAGGACAGCTTCAGGACTATAGAAGAGCTCTATGAGAAAAAAGAACTTGTAACCGGTGTACCAACCGGTTTTGAAAGGGTAGATGATCTCACTTCCGGCCTTCAAAAATCTGATCTGATTATTATCGCAGGTCGACCGAGCATGGGAAAAACCTCCTTCGCACTTAATATTGCGCAATATGCTGCAGTAGAAAGGGGTATCTCGGTTGCCCTCTTTTCCCTGGAAATGTCTAAGGAACAGCTCTCTCTCCGTATGCTTTCCTCGGAAGCCAAGGTGGATTCTCAGCGTCTCAGAAAAGGGTTCCTTGGAGAAACTGATTGGCCGAAACTAACAACAGCTGCTGGAAGACTTTCCGAGGCATCGATATTCATAGATGATACTGCTGCCATTACCGTCCTCGAAATGAAGGCAAAAGCAAGAAGGTTGAAGGCTGAAACAGGTCTGGGTTTGATTATACTTGATTACCTTCAATTGATGAGAGGTATTAAGTTCAAAGATTCAAGGGAACAGGAAATATCAGAGATCAGTCGTTCTCTTAAGGCCCTCGCCAAGGAATTGAATATCCCCATAATTGCTCTATCACAACTTAACAGAAGAGTTGAGGAAAGAACCAATAAACGACCTCAGCTGGCTGATCTGAGGGAGTCCGGTGCTATTGAACAGGATGCAGATGTTATTGCCTTTATATACAGAGATGAAATATACAACAGATCAGACGATAATCCGGAAAAAGGGATGGCAGAAATAATTATCGGAAAGCAGAGAAATGGTCCCGTAGGTGTAGTAAAACTGGCCTTCCTGGAAAAGTATACTTCTTTTGAAAACCTCGCCATGGTTGATGAAGGGTTTTAGGTTTTTTCCAACGCTATTTCATTTCCCGAATACGGAATAGCAGCTTGAAGTTTTTTTAAAGCCCCTTTTTCAATCTGCCTTGCCCGTTCTCTTGTTATGTTAAATCTGTCCCCTATCTTTTGCAGGGTCTCTGGTTTGTCTGTCATTATTCGATTTCTTACTATATAATTTTCCCTGTCATTAAGTTTGGATAATGCCCCATTTATGTTCTTTTTTACCAACGCTGTTTCTTCCTTTTTAATCAGCGTTTTTTCCTGATCCTCACCATCGTATGTCAGATAATCCATATGAGGCGATTCACCCTCATCACTTATAGATGCATCCAGTGAAAGATCGCGATTATTCAAGCGATTATCCATCTCCTCAATCTCAGTTTCTTTTACATTCAGTGACTCTGCAATCTCCATGAACTCAGGTTTTTTTTGAGAAATGCTCTGCAGTTTTCTCTTGGCCTGATTCAACTTGAAAAATAACTTTCTCTGTGCCTGAGTGGTACCAATTTTTACAAGACTCCACGACTTAATAATGAAGTTCTGTATATATGCCCTTATCCACCAAACAGCATACGATATGAGTCTATACCCTTTATAAGGATCAAATTTTTTCACCGAGTGCATGAGACCAATGTTGCCTTCCTGAATCAAGTCAAGGAGTTTAATCCCGTAATTTTTATACTCATGAGCAATCTTGACTACAAATCTAAGATTTGAAACAACCAGCTTTTCGGCCGCCTCCATATCATCATGTTTCCTGTATTTTACAGCAAGTTTAAATTCTTCTTCGGCAGTCAAGATTGGAAATTGGTTTATCTGAGATACATATATATCCAATGCATCGGAAACTTTAGGAAGATTCATTCCAACACCCCCATAATAAATATCTAATCTTTAATAATAAAAGATTTTTTTTATTTGTCAAGCTTTTTTAATGTTACATTCTTACATGTCGTTTATCATCCCTAGTTAAGCGGAACCAGCATTACACAAGTTCATGATATATAGATATGGATCTTTGTCAACAAATTAATGCCATATGGGCATATGAAGATGTGATCTCACCAATCCGTCAACGATACTAATGTTCTGTTTTCACTTCTTGACATAGGTGTAGTTTATGGTTAACTTACTAAAAAATATGCAAAGGAAATACTATGAATTCTCTTAATAAAAAAATTACTGAATTTGCATGCCAAATAGCACAAGAAATAAAGGCCAAGGCTATATTATTATATGCCGAAGTGGCTTCTGATCTTGCGATAGTAGAAGATAATAAAGCATGTTTTGATACAGTTCTGGTAACAAGGGGAGCTGCGGAAATACCGGAGAACTTTAAAAATTCGGGGAAAGTTCTGAACGTCCCTGATGTAAATCTGACCCGTGTAGGTCAGATAAAAATTGCAATCACCAAGGGAATTGCAACAGGCCTTTTTAAGAATGGAGATAAGCTTGTCTGTCTTACCGGTGTCCGTAAATTTGGATATGTGGACAGTATAATGATTATTGATGTAGGTAAGGAATTTGAGATTTTAACATCGGAAAAAATTACTGATATTATTGAGAGTGTACATTCAGAAGTTTTCGAAGCAGTGTTAAACATCGCTCTGGAGCTGGCTGCTCAGGGAAGAGAAGGTCGCCCTGTAGGAACAATATTCATTCTGGGGGATAACGAAAAGGTACTGCAACTCTCCAGACAAATGGTAATCAACCCATTCATGGGATATAAAGAGGATGAACGAAATATTCTCAACCCAAATTTAAAGGAAACAATAAAGGAGTTTTCCGCCATTGACGGCGCCTTCATTATAAAAAATAATGGTGTTCTCGTAACGGCCGGCAGACACCTCAATGCTGCTATAGAAAGCAAGGATTTCCCCAAGGGGCTTGGAAGCAGGCATATAGCTGCAGCCGGTATCACAAGCGTAACACACGCCATTGCCGTTGTTGTGTCTGAATCAACGGGAACGGTGAGCGTATTAAAAAATGGAAAGATATTCGTCGGCATTGAAAAGCCCGTGGGATAAGGAGGTGTTCCGTGAATACAGTCAAAACAGTCATACTTTTGGGTGCCCTTACCGGTCTTTTGATGCTGATAGGCGGGTACTTTGGTAGCCGGCAGGGAATAATAATTGCGTTTATTTTTGCAATGGTGATGAATTTTGGAAGTTACTGGTTTTCAGACAAGCTTGTCCTGAAGATGTATCGTGCGAGACAGGTTTCGGAAAGCGAAGTTCCTGAACTTTATTCCTTGATAAAAACTCTTGCGTTAAGCGCCGGCCTCCCCATGCCGAAGGTTTACATTATTCCAGGTGACACTCCAAATGCCTTCGCCACTGGAAGGGATGAGCAACATGCCGTTGTGGCAGTAACCGAGGGTATTTTACGGATATTGAACAGGGATGAACTTGAAGGAGTTCTTTCCCATGAACTCACGCATATCAAGAACAGGGATATGCTGATCGGGGGAATAGCGGCGACACTGGCTGGAGCCATTGTAATGCTGGCCAGTATGGCAAAATGGGCAGCTATCTTTGGTGTTGGAGGAGACGACGACGAAGGGGGAGGAATTTTTGGTTTGATCCTCATGGCTATCCTGGCCCCTATCGCGGCCATGTTGATTCAGATGGCTATTTCCCGATCAAGGGAATATCTTGCCGACGAGGGGGGCGCCCGGATATCGGGTAAACCTCGTGGTCTTGCCAGTGCCCTAGAAAAGCTATCCCAAGCCTCAAAAGCGATTCCGATGCGGGCTAATCCATCAACAGCTCATATGTTTATTGTCAACCCGCTGACAGGAAAATCATTTACTAATCTCTTCAACACTCATCCACCAACCGAAGAAAGGATCGCAAGACTGAAAAGAATGTAGGCATGCTCACCGCAGAGAACGCAGAGATGATAAAAGCGCTTAAAAAATATACTCCGCGTGCTCCGCGGTAAATGATTATGAATGCAGGAGGAAAATATGGGAGAAGACACAGAAGAAAAAGGTTTTGTTATTAAGGATAAACGGAAATTTAATGAATCAGGAGAATCCCGACAGTCAAAATCTGGAGAAACAGAAGAGAAGAAAACAACTGAGGAAAAACAAACCCCCAAAAGTGAAGCTGAAGAAGAAAGACATTTACCAGAGATAAATTTCTCCAGCTTTGTACTTTCATTAAGTACTTCGGCGTTGTACCAATTCGGCGATTTTCCTGATCCGGTATCCAAAAAAACGGAGAAAAATCTTACCGGAGTAAAACAGACTATAGATATACTGGGCATGCTTAGAGAAAAAACAGAAGGCAATTTGAATGATATGGAAAAAGAGTTAATAAACGGAATACTCTTCGAATTGAGGATGAGGTATGTAAAAGAGAAGGGAAACTAATGATAACAAAAAGGTCGCCGGCAAAAGTAAATCTTTACCTGCGGGTGTTGGGAAAAAGGAGTAATGGTTATCATGATATAGCGACCCTGATGCAGAGGATAAGCCTCTACGACGAAATGGATTTTTCTCTGAAGGAAAATGGAATTGTGGTAAAATGTCCGGGAACAATTCTTCCCGAAAAAGATGGTAACATTGTTTATAAAGCCGCAAAGTCTCTCTTTTCAAATGCATCTTGCCTAACAGGTGTAGAAATCACAATCAGGAAGAAGATACCAATAGCAGCAGGATTGGGCGGCGGAAGCTCAAATGCCGCTACTACTCTCACTACCTTAAATGATCTGATGGGGTTCAGTTATTCCAAAGATGAATTGATGAAAATAGGGGTAAAACTTGGGGCCGATGTCCCTTTTTTTGTTTCTGGTAAGACGGCATGGGCCTTCGGTATTGGCGATCGCCTTCAGATTGCAGAAAATATCCCTCAACTGTGGTTCGTACTGGTAAACCCACGCTTTGACATCTCAACAAAAATGATTTACGAAAACCTCAATTTAAGATTGACAAGTAAGGTGAAAAAGTTTAGCATCCCACGGTTTTATACTGTAGATGACGTTGTAAAGAAACTGCACAATGATCTGGAAAAGGTAACTTTAAACTCACATCCTATTGTGAGAGAATTAAAGAAGCTTTTAATAGCATGTGGTGCCATCGGTTCGTTGATGTCCGGAAGTGGACCAACAGTTTTTGGGATTTTCACAGATAAAAAAGATGCATTAAAAGCGGAAGAGAGGATAAAGTCAGAGGGAAAGTGGTCCGTATTCAGTGCACATTCAATCAATTGACAGAAAACCTTGAGAAACAGAACTCTTTCTTAATTTTTCGAAATTTTCTATCAGTCTTTGAATTGCCAGCTTAACGTTCCACAAATAAACTTGCAATCGATAAGCTAATACGTTGGGGCGTCGTCAAGTGGTAAGACACAAGATTTTGGTTCTTGCATTCGGAGGTTCGAATCCTCCCGCCCCAGCCAGTGTTTGAAAAAAGAGGGCAAAGGTTAATGGCACAAGGCTAAAGGGCAAATTCGCGTTTTTTCGATATTAATGTTTTTAGCCTTTTACCTTTTACCCTTTACCTTTATCCTTTCAAGTAACTTAATTTTGCAAACGTGTTGTAAGTAGTTCATGTTCTTTAACATTTACCAGATTATATCCAAACTGTTTTGCTTTACGTTTTAAGTT
>Ga0209121_10002142_pt1 | contig 20265 bp, 16 predicted proteins | sample Cruoilmetagenom3_FD_187292 | JGI IMG/M metagenome (GOLD analysis project Ga0209121, IMG submission 187292) | Oil polluted marine microbial communities from Coal Oil Point, Santa Barbara, California, USA - Sample 3 (SPAdes) (version 2) | ecosystem: Environmental > Aquatic > Marine > Oil seeps ...
GCACAGATTTTCACAAGATTCTCCTCTTTACTTGCAAACTCTTTGTACCAAAATTCAACAATAAACCAACCCGTTGTCTCGACGCTTTCAAATAATTTAACAGCTGGGCTTCATCAACTTTTGTTAAACCCTGGGTAGCCTTTATCTCTACTATAACTTTATCCTCAATCAATAAGTCAGGCTTATATTTCTTGGGTATCAATAAATCCTTATAATAAATATCAATTTCTTTTTGTCTCACAAAAGAAACTTTTCTTAAACTTAACTCATAACTTAATGCTTCTTCATAAACATACTCCAAAAAACCTGTGCCTAACTCCTTATGAACCTCTATTGCAGCTCCGATAACTGTTTTCGTTAAGTCCTTATACATCCATTTATTATTCTGTGTCAACCCCGTTAGATGTTTACTATCTAACGGGGTCAATCTTGTGTAATCTCGTGGTTCCATTTGTTTTCATTTTTTAAGTGAAACATTGTTTTTTTTCTCATCGTATGTAAGGGTAAATTCACGCAGAATATCCCTTCCAAGCAGACTTGGAATCTGATTGATAATTTCCTCCTCAGTCGCAACATTTTTGTATACAAAAAGTTCCTTTCTCTCTATATCAACCATCCCTGACTTCGAGAAGAAATGTAGAATTACATTACTTAAGGTATATGTTTTTGAAAAGCCGCCGAGTCCCATTATTTCTTCATTCGTTGGTTTCAATCTGCTGTAATCGATTTTCAGTTTCCTTGCGTCCCTCTCGCTCAGGATTGTGATAGGTGAGCCTGTATCTATTAAAAACGATACCTTTCTCCTGATGTGGAGATTTGCTATTTCCAGTAATAACTCAACGTAAGGGGTTTTCCCCTGATGAAAGTATCCGTTTATAATCACAGAATAACCTTTATCTCCTTTGAACTTATAAATTCTGTTGTTATGAATTCTACATCGGAAGGAAAATCGTTTTCAACAATGGACATCAATTCTTCTATATTTTTACTATGTGCTACAACCTTTTTATTAAGGACAGCAATAAATTCATTCTTATATCTCTTTTTTATGGATGAGAAATGTTCTAATATCCATCTTGTATCATCGATACTTTTCAAGAATCTTTCACAACCGTTCTTTTTTTGCATATGCGATTTTAAGAACCCCAAGTATTTAAAATGTAATTTTTAACAATGACTTTTCATTCTTCATCATGAGCCATCCTGACGCTATGCCAAGTATACTTCCAGCAATAGTATCGGTAAGGTAGTGTTTTCCCAGATAGACCCTTGAAAATGCAATAGTTGAAGCGGTAAGATAGAGGGGTATAGCAGTTTTTGGATACTTTTTAACCATTACATAAGTAAAAGCAAATGCACCTGTTACATGTCCTGAAGGAAAAGATGAATTGATACGGGACGTATTTCCGCAGGGTCTTTCACGATTAACTGCAAGTTTGATGAGAGCGCAGGTAAGCATTCCAGAAGCGATTGAATATGTCGATAATTTTGTTGTCTGTTGTAATTTGTCGTCTCCCAGAGTATATAGTCCAACAAGGATAATAGGAGTAACTTCCGATGAGCCCAATTTTGTAAAACCATCCATTGTTTTATCCATTGTAGGTGAAGTAAGGTCTTCTCGTATTCTCCTCGAGATATATTCATCAAGATTCTCAGAAGAAAGGTTTGATAAGCAGATAGGAAGAATAATAAGCATAAAAATATATATGATTCTTTTCATAGTGCTTTATACTATTATAATGGATAAAAAAAGTCAAGATGTTTTTTGTTGACAAAGAGGTGAATTTTCATTATTCTCTAAATTATGAAGATACTGTCCCTGCAGAAGTTTTTTTTTATCAACCTTCTTACACTCGTTATTCCATATATACCACGAAGGGTGAGTAGTTGCATTGCAGGATTGCTCGGATTCTTCTCCTTTATTATACTCAGAGGAAGGAGAAGGGCAATTATTGAAGTTTTGGGTGTGGTGAAACCTGAGGTTTCCCATTTTACAACGATGAAACTCGCCTGTAAAAATCTCATTAATTATGCCAACAATTTTGCCGATTTTCTCAGGCTTTATAATATGGATGCAAAGGAACTTACTAATATGACGGAAGTAAATGGGCTCGAGCATTTCAGTGCGGCTTTGAGGAACAATAAAGGGACTATTCTGCTCAGCGCACATCTCGGCAACTGGGAGGTCGGTTCAAATTTTATGGCAGCTTATGGATTTCCTGTGGTTGGGGTTGCAGAATCTGCCGGACCAGGCGAGATGTTCTATAAACTTTTCAAGAGATACAGGGAGCATTTTGGAATCACCATTCTTTCACTCGAGGACCCTTCGGTTGGATTCAGATTGAGAAGATTTCTTAAAAAAGGATATATAGTAGGGCTTATTGGCGATAGGGATATTGCAGGAACCGGTGTCGAGGTTGAGTTTTTCGGGAAGAGAGCAATTTTTCCACAGGGTCCTGCATTTTTATCACTTGTTACAAAGAGCCCGATAATTCCCGGATTTTTTCTGCGCAATAGGGGAAGAGGGAAAAAGCTTTACTCTATTTATGCTGAAGAGCCTATAGATTTTAAGGGGGGTAAGGAATTAAGGGGAGATATAAAGAATTTAACCCAGGTTATAGCCAAGAGGATTGAAGAAATGATTAGAAGATACCCTGACCAGTGGTTCTCTTTTCCACCGCCGTGGAAGAGAAAGTGAATAAAAAATATATTTACCCCATTAGAAAACCCTGCTTGTCTCGTTAGATGGAGAAATTTATCGAATGGCGTTTATTTTGAAAGTGGATAATTTTTTATTGACTTTTTAGAATTTTTTTGTTATTAATCTATATGGATAGAGCCACGAGATTAATACAGAAACATAAATGGGACCACAAGATTAGCACAGGAGAGTGAATGTTTCGATAAAAAAAGTCTAAAAAAGTGAATCTTTTCGCAGTAGTATCATAAATGAAAGGAGTGGGTATGAAAAAGATATTTAAGGAAGCACTCACATTCGATGATGTACTTCTTATCCCACAGAAGAGTAACATTCTTCCAAGAGAAGTCGATATTTCTGTGAGATTAACGAAGAAGATAAAACTCAATATTCCTATTTTAAGCGCTGCAATGGATACCGTTACAGAATCGAAGCTTGCAATTGCAATGGCAAGGGAGGGTGGTTTGGGAATTATACATAAGAATATGAGTATTCAGAGACAGGTGCAAGAAGTAGACAAGGTAAAACGTTCAGAAAGTATAATGATTCAGGAGCCCATAACGTTATCTCCTGGAAGTACCCTTAACGATGCTATTAATGTTATGGAGGAATATTCCATTTCAGGTGTTCCTGTAGTTGATAGGAGGGGGAAACTTTTGGGAATACTTACAACAAGGGATATTATATTTGAGAAGGAGAAGAGAAAAAAAATAACGTCTTTGATGAAAAAAGAGCATCTTGTAACTGCACCGGTAGGGACTTCCATTGCAAAGGCACGTAGGATTTTCAAGAAACATAAGATAGAAAAACTTCCCATAGTTGACGGAAAAGGTTATCTAAAGGGGCTTATTACGATGAGGGATATCAAAAAAATCGAGGAGTTTCCAATAGCCTCCAAGGATAAATACGGAAGGTTGAAAGTTGGTGCTGCCGTTGGTATTTCCGGTGATACGAAGCAGCGGGTAAGTGCACTATTGGATGGAGGAGTGGATTGTATTACAATTGATTCTGCACATGCTCACTCTAAGGGTGTAATGGATACCGTAAAAAAAGTAAGGAAGTGTTTTCCCAAAATCGACATTATCGTAGGTAATATTGCAACCGCTTCTGCTGCAAGGGAACTTATTAAACTCGGAGTGGATGCTATAAAGGTAGGTGTTGGACCCGGTTCTATATGTACAACAAGGGTGATTGCAGGTGTAGGGGTTCCACAGATTACTGCGATTATGGAAGTGACGGAGGAAGCCCGAAAATCTAATGTCTCCGTTATTGCTGATGGTGGAATCAAGTATTCCGGGGATATTGTAAAAGCCATTGCTTCGGGCAGTGATGCTGTAATGCTTGGGGCACTTCTTGCAGGAACAAAGGAGAGCCCAGGTGAATCTGTTATACTTGAAGGGAGAAGATACAAGGTCTATCGAGGAATGGGTTCAATTGATGCAATGGAGGAGGGGAGTAAGGATAGATATTTTCAGGAGAGTCTGAAGGAACTTATACCAGAAGGGGTCGTGGGCAGAATACCATATTCAGGAACATTAAAAGAGGTTGTTTTCCAACTAACAGGTGGTTTGAGGTCTGGAATGGGATATGTTGGAGCAAAGAATATAAAAGCGTTAAAGCAAAAGGCAAAATTTATAAAGATTACCAATGCGGGTTTAAGGGAAAGTCACCCGCATGATGTAACGATAACAAAAGAGCCCCCTAATTACGGTATCTTTTCTTAATCAGCAACAGGTGAGGCATCTTGCCTCACCACGCACTTCTCTTAAAGCAAAAATAAACTAAACAATCTATGCGTCAAATGTTTTCGAATACTGTAAAGGATAATCTCACTGGTTTATACACAAGGGAAATTCTTAACCCGCTTTTTAACAGGTTATGCAAAGAGGGGAATTTTAGCCTTTTTATGGTGGATATTGATAATTTTAAGCTCATCAATGACTGCCATGGACATAGTAGAGGTGACCAGATTCTTGTTGATATGGCAGGTTTTTTAAGTACGTATGTGAAGGATGGATACATTGTAAGGATGGGTGGAGATGAATTTGTTATAATCTTACCTGGATGCAGGAAGAAAGATTCTGCACAATTTGCAAATAAACTACTTCTTGACATTAGTGATAGAATATTCAAAGGGAAACCTGATATTACATTGAGACTCAGTACGGGAATTGCACTCTATCCAGAAGATAGTAGAGAACTAAAACCTCTTTTGAAGAAGGCTGATGAAAGACTATATGTAGCAAAAAGGAATGGAAGGAATCAGTACTGTATAGAGAATGAAAAAGAGAAGGCAAAACCGCACTTTTTGACTAAATCGACAAGGCTTATAGGCAGGGAAAAGGTTTTTTTATCGATGAAGGCGAGACTCGATAAACTATTGGAAGGAAACAGTGGTGTTTTGATAGTTAAAGGAGAGGAAGGGGTTGGAAAAACATTCCTTTGTAAGAGATTTATAGATTACGCTCACATTAGAGGTGTAGGAATAAGAGGAGTTGAAGTTTCCCATCATCCTTTTTATGCATCCTACGATGGACTTCGTAGGATTGTTAAGGGGCTATTTTTGAAGGAGGAAGAAATTAAACCCTTTTTCGAGAGAAAAGGAGTGGAATATGGAAATGAACTTACGAAGATACTCTATCCCGAAACCGTCTCTGAATCGGCATTTACTGGATATAGAGATTATAACATCTACAGGTCTTTTATCTCGTTAATAAAAATGTTTGCCAGGAATGGTTCTCCTCTTCTTTTGTTCATAGATGGTTTTGAGAATATTGATGAAAAAAGTCTTTCCCTTTTGCATCATATTTGCTTGAATCCACTCGAAGCGCCGGTTCTTATTTTGATTGCTACGAGACGGGGGAGCCGTTATTCCTCCATGGCAAAGGTCATAAAAAAGGAGGATACGAGTGTTTTTACGATAAAAGGATTCAGCAAAAAGAATTATAAGACCTTTGTAAAGACCCTCTTGCAGGGTGGAAATGTATCCCAGAACCTGCTTGATTTTCTTTTTGAGAAAACAGAAGGGAATCCGCTTTTTACGAAGGAACTTCTCGGTTCGTTTATAGAGGATAGTATGCTCTCAAAAAAGAAGGGTGTCTGGACATTAAAGGAGAATGGAAATATAAATATTGTCTCTGGCTCCCTCGAGGCAATATTGGAAGATAAGATTCAACACCTGACTATGGATGAAAAAAGCTTATTGGCACTATGTTCTGTTATGGGTAAAAAATTCGAGGTCAGGTTTGTTAAAGGTATTCAGAAGATGGATATTGAGACGATGGTAAGATTATTAAGGAAGCCTGTTGAACTTGGGATTATAGAGGATAGTGGTGATGGTCGCTATTCCTTCCGATCGCTTTACTATGAAATGTTTTACGGAAGGATACCTTTGACCGAAAGAAGAATACTTCATAAAAAGATTGCTCGGATTCTTGAAAAGGAAAAGGGGGAGAGGAGAGAGATTTTCCTACACTACAGTAGTGCCTTTGAAAAATCTAAGGCAAGGTTTTTTGCAGAATCTATATGTAAGGAAGAGATGAATAAAGGAAATTATAAAGGAGCTCAGGATTATATCGACTACCTCCTTGCAAGTTATGAAAAGGAGAATCCGCATTACAGGAATATACTCTCACTTGCTGGTAAATGTTATGCTATGAATGGATTGTATGAAAAAGCGATACGGCTCTACAGACAGATAATTGAAATCGCACCGGTCCAGAAATTTAGGGTTACAATGGAAATTTCTGACCTTTACGGAAAACAGGGAAAATACTCCCTTGCTCTCGGTGAACTTTTAAAAATAAAGAGCAGGGTTTCTCCTCTTTCCTGTGAACTTTTTAACAGGATTGCCGATACACTGTTACAGATTGGCGAAATGGAGCGAGCGGAAGAGTATGTAAAAAAGGGAATTGATATCTCAAGGAGGTTTGGAGTAAAAGAGCAGGAAGCAAGAGGTTATTATATAATCGCCGGTATTTTTTGGTATAGAGGGGAGTATGAACTCAGCGAGGATTTTCTCAAAAAGGCGTTAAAGATTTGTAATGAGTTAGGGGAAGATTACGAAAAAGCCCTAATAATGAACAGACTTGGTATAGTAAAGTGGAGTACGGGAAAACTCGATGAATCTGTGATATTCATTAAAAAAGCAGTAGATTTTTTCAGAAAGAATTATAGAATTGAAGAGGAGAACCGTGCCTACACAAATCTTGGAGTAATAAGTGAAACACAAGGTGAATGGCAGCAGGCAAAGGAATATTATAAAAAGAGTATAGAGATAGGTTTATTTCTTAAACTTATGCCAGTAGTTTGCAATAATTATAATAATCTTGCGACCCTATTGCTTAAGGAAGGAAAATACGATGATGCAATTGGTTATTTAAAGAAGGTAATCAAGCTTAGGCTAAAAATGGGTAGAGGGATTAAACTTGCGAGTTCTTACCATAATCTCGGTGCTGCATTTATGTTTTGTGGAAATTACAAAGCGGCATATAGTTTTCTGTCGAAGGCTAGGAGAATATTTGATGCAAAAGGTACGACAGGGATGAGGCTTGACAACCTCAATACCTTTTTTGAACTTTTCGTTTATAGAAGGGAGTTTGAGAAGGCAGAGAAGGTCATTGAAAACCTTGATGATTTGTTAGAGCATAGCGGAACAGATTTTCAGAAGGCTCAATTTTACAGGGTTATGGCAAGATATTTGCGGACTCGGAAAAAGCTTAATGAATCAAGGAAATTTGCAAGAAAATCCATTGAACTATTGAGCGATGAAGCGGGAAAGTATGAACTGGGCAAATCCTTTTTAGAATTGGGCCTGACATTGCTCGAAGAGGGTAATAGAAAGGAAGCGGAGAAATCACTTATGAAATCAAAGAGCATTTTTATGAAACTCGGAGCAGCAAAGGCGCTTGAGAGGGTGAATATGGTTATGAAGAAAACAATGAGAAAATAGGGACGGATAAGTAGGTGCAGGTAGGCGCAGGGTTAGCCTGCGAATTGACCAAACAAACTAAATAGACCAGATGAACCGGAAGAGAGAGAAACAATAACGGCAAGTTCAAAATTAACAATGCAAAATTAACAATTAACAATGTAAAATGAAAAATTAAAACCAAACAGACTCAATAAACCAGATGAACCAGAAGAGAGAAAAGAGAGGAGGGAAACGGAGCATAACGGCAAGTTAAATCAGGTACAATGAATATTATACAGGAGGTTAAAATGAGAGGAACAACGATACTTGGGATGAACTACAAGGGAAAGACAGTGATAGGTGGGGATGGACAGGTGACATTGAAAGAGACGGTTGTGAAGGATAAGGCAAAAAAGGTAAGAAAACTCTACGACGGAAAGGTCCTTGCAGGTTTTGCAGGTTCCGTTGCGGATGCATTTACCCTCTTTGAAAGGTTCGAAGAGAAACTCAAAAAATTTCAGGGAAACCTTCCGAGAGCAGCGGTAGAATTGGCAAAGGACTGGAGAACCGATAAATATTTAAGACGTCTCGAAGCGTTGCTCGTCGTTCTTGATAAAAAAGATACTCTGCTTATTTCTGGTAATGGAGAGGTTATCGAACCCGATAATAAGATAATTGCCATAGGTTCGGGTGGCTCCTATGCACTCGCAGCAGCAACAGCCCTTATGAAATTCTCGGAACTCGATGCAAAAAATATTGTGGAAGAATCCTTAATGATAGCTGCTTCCATCTGTATCTACACAAATAAAGAAATTACAATAGAGGAGTTGTAACCACCGTCACTTTCTCAATTGTAAAAATCCCACTGGACTCCAAAGTTGTAGACTCTTTTTTCCATACTATTCACATCATTAAAAACAAAGAACAGGGAGACATCGATAATCTGAATAATAAGACCGGCATTAAGAATCATTTCATTTTCCTCATTATTTCTGTCGTAAATCATGGTGGAAAAGATGCAGGGTTTCAATTTTCCATTCTTGAACGATTTTCTATAAAGCGGTTGAAGGTATAAGAAAGATGTGCCCGTGAATTTTGTTGTCATAAGGGTAGAAATGTGGAAGTCGGAGAAAATTAACCCACTATAGAATAGAACAACCCCTGAATTTTCCTTTGGTTCTTTATTCCTTGTATAGATAAAGCCCTCAAGGTAACATTCGTCGTTTTTTGCTCTTATACCCAGGGAGGGGGATAATGTTTTACTTGTATCCGTAAACATATTTCCATATACAAAAAGATTTACAAGAGGGTGGTATCCTGTGCCGAGCGAAGCAGTATAATCTCTATTTACGTCGCAACTAAATCTTGGAACAATATAGAGAAGTGGTGTTGGATTTATTCTGTCAACAAGAAGAAACCTGTAATATGATGAATCAAAATTAGGGTAATTGAAACCCATTGTTAATCCCTGCAAGGGTAAAGAGATGTGAATGTCGGATAACATACCCATTTGCTCCTCTCCCTCAATTTCTTTCTTATAGATACCTATATTCCCTTCCTTTTTTGTAAGGGAAAGAAACATAAATTTGTCCTCGAATGAAAGATATGATGTATCTTTTTTTATATCAATAAAGCAAAATTTAGCCATGGTGCTTAAGGGGAGTTTCATTTCCGTGTCAAATCCTATGGAGCGGTCTGTTTCTGTCGTTTCCTCGGTGTAATCTGCAGAGATGTTAAATCTTCCATATTTTGTTATATCCCTTCCAAATCTAAACTGCATATGTTCATTTTCTTTTTTGTCCCTGAATAGCCTGATTTGAGAAAAGGGTACCTCCTGGTTGAAACTCTTCAGAAAAAAATATAGGGGGAAAGACCCAGGTTCTTGTAAGTATGTGTGGGATGGAGAGAAGGTTAGAACGAGGTTTTGATTCAGATAAGGAGGTATAAAATTACCCTCCTCGAAGATAATATTATTGAGCAAGGAATAGTATTGAAAATAGGGAGGTAAGGGAACAGAACCTTTATTTGATATATCAATAAATGAAAGGAAATTTTCGTCGAGATATAGGAAGGGTTGGGTTACCTCAAGAATATAGGGCTCACCCCTGAAGGGCGATACCGTAATTACGGGTATTTTTTTTAATACGGAATAGTAGTGAATACTATCTTGTGGGATATCCTGAGGAAGTAAGGAAAGGATAAAGAAAAGGTAGAAGAGCATTATTTCCTTTCTGCATAACAGGTTAATGTCTTCTTAAAATCCTTCTTGGAAGAATAGGTTGGTTGTAGTACCACCTCTATTTCATATTTCCCCGTGGGAACGAGTTTTCCTTTATCGTTGAGTCCGTCCCATACTATATTCTCCTCACCTATTTCTCTTTTCAATTTTGGAAGGAGTGTTCGTGTAAGTTCTCTCGTCTCCTCCCTATAGATATTCACCACTATATGTGCAGGTTGTGTAATGAAAAGGGAAATGGTTGCTCCAGGTTTTTCTTCGGTAAATATTGCGGGGAAAACTCCCTTAATATATCCATCCACACCTACCCAGTAATACTGTCCCTCATTTTCTTCAACGATGAAGACCTGACCAAATCGTTTCCAGATGCTAATACCCCTGGGGTGATAGAACTCTGAATTACCTGTTCCCTCTCTTCCAAAAGAGGTTGTGAATTTAAGTTCTTTATCGAAAATATGAAGTTGTGAATTATATTCATCGGTTACATAGATATTGCTGTAATAATCGATATCCAGATATCCAAGTTTTGCATGCTCTATACCCAAACCGTATATGTTTTGACTTACCAGAAGTTTTCCATCCAATGTGAATTTTGTCAATCTCGTTCTGTTATCATCGACGACAACAACAAATTCTTCATTGAAAAATGACCATCTTTCACCTTTACTGATTACTGCAAGCGCAGTCGGTTTAATCAAATGGAAGTCTGCGGTTCCGGAGAAGGAATATAGAAATTTACCATTGGGTGAGAAGACTTGAATCCTATCATTTCCTGTATCCGCCACATAAACCTTTCTTGATGCATCCATTGCCACATCCTGTGGTTGAGCAAATTCTCCATCTACAATTCCATATTCTCCCACTGCCTTGACGAATTCGAGATTTTTGCCATCGCAATTTAGTTTCACAATCCTATCATTCTTCATATCTGCAACCCAAACACTACCGTGTGAATTTGCACATATACCCATAGGTGACCAGAATTTTCCATCACCGCTTCCGAATCCTCCAAATAGTCCAACACCTTTGAAACCCTGATTATAGATAATTTGATGTGCTCCTGAATTAACGACGAAAAGGGTAAGCTCGTCGTCGTCTTCGATTGTTGTTTTGTCATTGAGCGCTCTTAGTTTAACGGCGGCAATTCCCTGAGGGTTATCAAATTCTATTTTTTTGCCGATGGTCATTTTCAGTGAAGAACCTGTGATTTTGCTATATCCAAATGTATGTCTGAAGGGTGGGACAATAAGTGTCGTTGGATTATATTCGTCTGCAAAGAGTCCTGTAAAAAAAAGAAAAATAAATATTATAAATACTCTTACTCTCATTTTTTCCCCCCGTTAAATTTCATATATATTTTATAACCCAAAAACCCGCTTCTGTCAATAAAATTGTTTTTTCTAATTACAATATTCCTATTACAAGTGAGATGATGCCAAAAATCATTACAAGTTTTAGTATATTACTCAGTTTATGGAGGTGACTTTTATCGAGTTTTTTTCTGAAAAAGAAGAATGAAAAAATAATCAGTGAATCAACGGATAGAATAACCATTATAAGATAGAGAATATTGTATATGTGCAGAAGGTACGGTATGGGTGTCAGTATAAAAAGCAGGAAAAGAGGAATGAAACAAATGTAATAGGATTTTGACAAACCAAATTGCATTGGGATGGAACAGGATTTTGCCTTTCTGTCACCCGATATATCCTCGATATCCTTTACTATCTCCCTTCCAAGATGGATTAAGAATGCAAAAATGGCTGGAAAGAGTGTGCCTTCGAGTTTTCCAACAGCCAATCCACCATATATGAGAGAGAGCGCGGCTGTAAAACTTACAATTATATTTCCAATGATACCACCGTTCCTTTTTAGGTGTCCATTGTAGACTATTAAAAGAACGACAGCAGAAATAGCAAGCAGTAAAGCCTTGTCGGTGATGAAAATTGCAATAATGATTCCTATTGTTGTAAGGGAAAGGGAGAAGAGAAGTGCGGCTTTTTTAGTTATTCTACCGGCGGGGATAGCCCTTGTGGGTTTATTAATTCTATCTATTTCTACATCAAAAAAATCATTGAGAACATTTCCACCTGCACAGATAAATCCTGCTGAAAGAATGGCAAGAATTATTTTTTCGAGAGGTGTAATATTACCTGTCAGTAATGCACCGATGAATACTGCACATCCCGTTATTATTACATTAAAAGGTCTTGTGATATTGAGCCAGACCTTTATCATTTTTTCTTTTCTAATCCAAAGATTTTCTTTATCTTTTCAAGTATAGATCTCTCTTCGGCTTTCTCTACCTGGATTTTTTTTGGTTTTTCCATCTTTGTTTTTTCAACGAGTTCGAGCTTTCTCTGGGCGAGTATCTTACTCATAGCCGCTGCAATAGAAGGTTTTTTCTTCAAAATCTCTGCGAAATTCTTTCTATCAAGAATCAATACCTCTGTTTCTTCTTCTGCTATTATGGTGGCTGTTCTTTTTTCCCCTGTTAGAAGTGACATTTCTCCAATAAAAGCTCCATTCTCTAAGTATTTTATCCTTTTTGATTTCTGCCCCACCTGAACATTTACGGAAATCCTTCCTTGTTTGATAATAAAGAAAGAAGTTCCTGCTTCTCCTTCTTTTATTATTCTCTCTCCCTTGGCGAAATAACCGAGGGTAAATTCTTGAGAGAGTTTTGTTAATTCTCGTTTTGTAAGTGGGGAGAAAATTTCTATTCTCTCAAGGAGAGAAATAATGTTACCACTCTCCTTCCTTTTGGTCTCAAGCCCTTTGTGGGTATATATATTCGTGATAGGAAATGGTATCTCAATATCATTCTCTTTAAAGAAATACCATATTTTTGACCTTACCCTATCCTCTATATCGAAGAGATTGGGATAATCCCTGAGCCAAAATTTGCACTGATAGTCTATGGAAAAATCCTTGAATTCAATAAGTCTTACTATAGGTTCGGGAATTTTAAGAACGCCTTCCGTTGAGAGAGTAGCCTTTTTTATTATGTCCTTTACCAATTTAGGCGCAAATCGGTAGTGCACACCTACTCTTACATAGCGAGCAAGTGTTCTCTGACGTGCCGAATAGTTAATGATGTTTTCAGTAGATATGTTTGCGTTTGGTATGATAATATAGTTACCATCTACTGTTCTTATTTTTGTTGCCCTCCATGTCATACCAACGACTTCTCCTGTTTTTTTGCCAATACTTATCCAGTCCCCTCTTTTGAATGGGATTTCAAGATTTAGTGTAATTCCACTGAAGAAATTTTTAAGGATATCCTGGAGTGCAAAACCGATTATCGCAGTAGCGACAGCGGATGTTGCAAATATTCCAGTAAGGTTAACATTAAAATAGATTCTTAAGATGAAGAAGAGGAAACCTATAACAAAGAGCCATCTAATAATATCTATAAGTAGAAAAGGAATGCGGAGTTCTCTATGCCTGGGGATATAGGATTCCTTAAACCAGATATTGAGTAACTTGATTATAAGAATGATTAGGAGAAATGTGAATACTGCGGAGCCCATCTTCCTTGTAAAGGGATTAATTGGTATTTTTGTCAACAGTAAAAACAGGGAAAAAGCACAGGAGCAAGTAAACATATAGTATAAGAATGATACTTTTGAAAAAGGAAAGAATCTATTGAGCCAACTTTTTATAAAAAGAAGGATACCAATAAGAAGAAAGGGGAAGAATAGATTAAAAAATATGTTTAATAGTAACGTGTTCATCTAAACTATCTTTTCCATATTATAGTTATTTTTATCTATTCTATAGAATTCCCTTTTCCCTTAATACCGCATGTGCAGCTGCCAGTCTTGCAATAGGAACCCTGTATGGTGAACAACTAACATAATTCATTCCTACCCTGTGGCAGAATTCCACAGAACTGGGTTCGCCGCCATGCTCTCCGCATATTCCTATTTCCAATTCCGGTTTTGTTTTTCTACCCTTTTCTATTCCGAGCCGTACTAGTTCACCGACACCTATCTGGTCGAGAACCTGAAATGGATCATAAGGAAGGATGCCTTTTTCGACATATATATTTATGAATTTCGCCACATCATCCCTCGAAAGCCCAAATGTGGTTTGCGTAAGGTCGTTCGTTCCGTATGAGAAAAAATCGGCATCCTCAGCAATTTTGTCCGCAGTGATTGCTGCTCTTGGAAGTTCTATCATTGTCCCAACCATATATTTAATTTTAATTCCTTCCTTCTCCATAACATCCCTTGCTACTTTTTCAACGAGCTCTCTCTGTAATTGTAGTTCTTTCTTTATACCTACGAGTGGTATCATAACCTCTGGAATCACCTTAATTCCCTCCTTAGCAGCCTTACAGGCAGCGGAGAAAATTGCCCTTGCCTGCATTTCGGTTATCTCAGGATAGGTGAGCCCGAGTCTGCATCCTCTATATCCAAGCATTGGATTCATCTCCGAGAGTTCATCCACCCTTCTTGCAATTTTCTCCAAATTTACTCCGAGTTTTTGAGAAAGTTCTTCTTGCTCCTTTCTTTTCTTTGGAAGAAATTCATGAAGGGGTGGGTCGAGTGTCCTTATTATTACCGGATAGCCATCCATTACCCGGAATATACCGATAAAATCCTCTTCCTGCATAGGTAGGATTTTTGCAAGAGCCCTTCTCCTTCCTTCTTCTGTATCTGCAAGAATCATTTCTCTCATTGCATCTATTCTACCGGGGGAAAAGAACATATGTTCTGTTCTACATAGACCTATTCCTTCAGCACCGAAGTCTCTTGCTACCTTTGCATCCTTTGGGGTATCAGCATTTGCTTTAACACCGATTTGTCTAATATCATCCGCCCATTTCATAAGTTCTTCAAAGTCTCCTGTTAAGCCTGGTTGTATCTTGGGAACATCACCTTTTATAATAGACCCGGTTGCACCATCTATAGTAATATAGTTATCTCTTTTGATAATATCTCCTGCAACAGTGAATTGCTCTTTTTCATAATCGACATCGATTGTTTCACAACCAACTACACAGGGTTTTCCCATTCCTCTGGCAACGACAGCTGCATGGGAGGTCATACCACCCCTTGCAGTAAGGACGCCTTCGCAAACATTCATTCCACCAACATCCTCTGGGGATGTCTCAAGTCTTACAAGTATTAGTTTTTCTTTTTTCTCCTTGACAATATTCATTGCCTGCTCGGCTGAAAAAACAACCTTTCCCGATGCTGCACCAGGGGATGCAGGTAGACCCTTTGCCAGAACAGTGAATTTTGCATTGGGGTCTATCATAGGGTGAAGCAATTGGTCAAGATGTCTCGGTTCTACCCTTGCGACTGCTTCTTCTCTGTTTATCAATCCTTCATTTGCCATATCAATAGCAATCTTTACGGCGGAGAGCGCTGTTCTTTTACCCGTTCTCGTCTGTAAAAGATAGAGTTTTCCATTTTCGATGGTAAATTCTATATCCTGAATATCCCTGAAATGTTTTTCGAGTTTATTTCTAATTTCGTGCAATTCTTCGTATATTTCTGGCATCTCTTCTTCAAGTGAAAGAAGTTCCGAATCACCTTTCTGTATTTTGTTTAACGGATGTGGTGTTCTAATGCCTGCCACAACATCCTCTCCCTGTGCATTCACAAGATATTCTCCGTAAAAGATGTTTTCACCCGTTGCTGGATTTCTTGTAAAAGCGACTCCTGTTGCACTTTTTTTACCCATATTACCGTAAACCATTGCCTGAACATTAACTGCTGTTCCCCAGAAACTCGGTATGTTATTTATTCTTCTGTATTCTATAGCCCTTTCGTTATTCCATGAAGAAAAGACCGCTTTTATAGCATTCCACAACTGCTGGGATGTATCTTCAGGAAAACCCTTTTCACTCTTCTCTGTGATTAAACCCTTGTATCGTGAAATAATCGTTTTGAGTGCTTTGTCGTCGAGTTCTATATCCTGTTTTACTCCCTTTTCTTCTTTTAATTGTGTGAGAAGGGATTCGAAGGCACTGTGGGGTATTTCCATAACAACATCACCGTACATCTGGAGTAATCTTCTATAGCAATCGTAGGCAAATCTCGAATCGTTTGTGTTTTTAATGAGTCCTTCTATAGCAACATCATTAAGCCCCAGGTTAAGTACGGTATCCATCATTCCAGGCATAGAGACCCTTGCTCCTGACCTGACGGATAGAAGCAGGGGATTATCCTTATCGCCGAATTTCTTACCCATTATATTCTCAACCTTGGTTATATTCTCTCTGACTTCATCCTCAAGGCTTTCGGGATATTTTTTATTTTCGTAATAATATGTGCAGACCTCGGTAGTGATTGTAAATCCAGCGGGAACAGGTATTCCGATGTTCGTCATTTCCGCAAGTCCAGCTCCTTTTCCGCCGAGCATATCTTTCATTTTGCCGTTACCTTCAGCCTTTTTATCAGCAAAAAAGTAAACATATTTTTTTGACATTAAAACTCCTTTTTTTATACCTACCATTGACGCAGTCATAAATTAAAAACAAACTGTATGTTATGCATAAAAAAGGTGAAAAGTCAAGTTTTTTGTTTGACAAATAGGAGAAAAGAATATAGTATTGTTTTAAGTTATGCTGTCGGCTGGGAGTAGAGTAGCGGAAAAAAGAAAAATTAAATGGTGTGGTTTGACAAGTTATGAAAATCATAAGGAGTAAGAATTATATCAATTTCACCGTTGCTTTTTTAATAATATTTTTTGTGTTTTTCGGTTGCAGGTTCTTTTCACCATCCAGTTCTGGTGAAATCCCTGTTGTCGAAATTGTTGAGCCGGGGGATGGAGATACAATCAGAACAGCAAGTCTGCTTATAAAGGTTAATGCTACACCCGAGGATGAAATTATGAAGGTTCGTTTTTTTGATAACAATCTTTTCATTGGAGAGGCTCGGATATCTCCTTATAAACTTCTATGGGAAACAGCTTTTGTAAGTAACGGAGAGCATATTCTATATGCAGAAGCGGTTAATAAATCAGGAAATACGGGGAAATCGCCAGCCATATCCGTATCCGTAACAAAGGATGAACTGTATGATTGGAATCCTGTCCATTCCCTTACTCCGAACCGACTAAATGGAATTTTTACCTGCGATAGTTCCCATATATGGTGCTGCGGGGATAACGGCTCAATGATGTTTTACAATGGTTCAGAATGGTCATCTCAGACCGTAACAAATAATAGTCTTTCTGCTCTTTTTTTTCTTTCCCAGGAACAAGGATGGTGTGTGGGAAACAATGTTATCCTTGAATTCAACAATCAGGTTTGGAATCCACTATTCACAATCAATAAGGAGAACTTCCGCTCCATTTTTCTTTTTTCCGATACCCTTGGATGGGTTGGAAACCATCAGGGAAAGATCTATGCCTTTTATGGCGATTCACTTGTAGAATACGGTTTGCTTTCTGCTCTGCCCATTACTGATATTATTGGATTTATGCCGTCAGATGTCTGGGCATCATCTGGAAACGAAATTTTTCATTACGATGGAAACGAATGGTCTTTAGATACCGCACTCGTTGGTGAATACATCAATAAACTTTTTTCCATTGGTAGTTCAGAGCTCTGGGCAGCTGGAACCCATCTTTTTTCCTATAATGGAGGTATATGGGAAATGAAACAACTGCCTTCTTCTGTTGGAACAAGTTATGAAATAAATGGGATTTATTTTCAAAGCCAAACAAATGGTGCTCTGTGTGGTCTAAAAAGCGAAGGAGGGTTTATAGCCTTATACGATGGTGTGGTATGGAAGGAAGAATCCATACCTGATGATGTTTTACTCAATAGTATTACGATACTTTCCAGTGGTGAAGGATGGGCAGTTGGTAACTCAGGAGTCATTCTTCATCGGAAAGCGGCTCAATAAATGTTGTTTTTATTAACAAAAGAAAGGAGAAACTATGGGAATAGATCCAGCTGAAGTTCACAATGTTATCGGTAAATATATGCTTGCGGATGGATTTGATATCGTTATGGATTTAGAGAAGAGTCATGGAAGTTATATTTACGACAGTAAAAGAGCCAGGGAATTACTCGATTTCTTCAGTTTTTTTGCTTCATCACCTATTGGTTACAACCATCCTGGTTTAAAAAATCCAGAGTTCCTTGAAAAAATGAGCAGGGTGGTAGTCAATAAACCATCCAATTCCGATATATACAGCGTTGAATTTGCCGAATTTGTGGAAACATTTTCGAGGATTGCCAAACCCCCCATTTTTAAGCATCTCTTTTTTGTAAGCGGTGGAGGACTTGCGATTGAAAATGGATTAAAAACCGCTTTTGATTGGAAGGTTAGGAAAAATATAAAGAAGGGTAAAAAAGGGGAATTGGGAAAAAAGGTGATACATTTCCAGAGGGCTTTTCATGGAAGGACAGGATATACACTTTCACTTACCGATAGTTCCGATATAAGAAAAACAATGTATTTTGCCCAATTTGATTGGCCTATGTTCAAGAATCCCAAACTCCATTTTCCTGTTACGGAAGCGGAGATAGAAAGGGTGAAACGGGTTGAGGATGAAGTCATTAGTGAGATAAAGAAGACCGTAATGGAAGATGGCGATGATATTGCAGCCATAGTTATCGAACCCATCCAGGGGGAGGGTGGCGATAACCATTTCAGGGGTGAATTTCTTAAGTCTCTTCAGGATATAGCAAGGGAGAATAATATAATGTTTATTCTCGATGAGATTCAATCGGGCGCTGGATTAACGGGTAAGATGTGGTGCTATGAACATTTTGGTCTCGCCCCGGACATCGTTGCCTTTGGTAAGAAAACGCAGGTGTGTGGTATAATGGTTGGACCAAGAGTGGATGAGGTAGAAAAGAATGTTTTTGTTGAATCGAACAGGTTGAATTCTACCTGGGGAGGAAATCTTGTTGATATGGTTAGATGTCAGAGGTATCTGGAAATCATAGTAGAAGAAGAATTGGTTGAGAATGCTGCAGCCGTGGGAGCATATTTACTAAAGAAACTGAAAGGACTGGCAGATGAGTTTGGTGCTCTTATGTCGAATGTCCGTGGAAGGGGTTTAATGATTGCCTTTGACCTGCCAGACCCGGGATTAAGAGACAATTTCTTTGGAAAATGTATGGATGAGAACCTGATAGTTCTGAAGTGTGGAGAGAAAACCATTAGATTCAGACCACCATTAAATCTTTCAAAAGGAGAGGCTGATTCGGGTATAGAGATAATCAGAGCGGTTCTTAAAACAATGTCACTTGCATAAATATAGACTTTCTTTTAAGTAGAGGAATGGTATTTGGTCACGATGAAATAGTTTTACATTTCACAGGGCAAGATTTGTGACTTTAAGATAAAAAAGGTGTCCCAGTTAGAAAATTGCCCTAATACTTCAGTAATATGAAAAAGATGCAGAATTTGAGAATAACAATGATGGAAATGGGTCTAAATTTCAGTTTTCTCACCCGATTCCACAAGCCACAAAAATGACAGAAAAGAATGTTTCAAAAATAAAACTTCCTGTCGGGGGACGAATTGGAAGATTGGCAAATATTATTTTGCAGGAAACTAACCCTTCAATTACTGAAAAGGTTATGAAGGATTTCCATGTTTTCGAATCCACTAAAAGCTATTCGGAAAAAGCTCGATGGATTGGGAATATGATAGAGCGGATCGAAAACTATGTTTCTCCCAAATTGTGCACTAAAATAATGGAAAGGTGTGGTCGTAAATGCTGTGGAATAACTACCAGAAAAAATGCTAAACAATTTATGAGTGAATCAAAATCAATAAAAGAATTCCTGAATAAGTTAAATAAACATGGAATCGGTGGGGGTAGATTAAGATTAAAAGGTAAAAACACAGTTACTGGTGGGTATGATCGATGTTATTGTGGGCAGGTAAAGAAAACACAAAAACCTTTCCCAACAAAGACATATTGTCAATGTAGTGTTGGTTGGTATAAACAGTTATTTGAATCTGCCCTGGGGAAAGAGGTTGAAGTAGAACTTATCAGTTCTATTATTACAGGAGCAAAAACCTGTGAATTTCTCATTCATATCTAATTTTTTATGAGATGCGGAGGAAAGGTTTTATCAGATTTTTCTCCTGCTTCAAGTAGCGAATGTCCCCTTTAGTCGTCCCAACAATAGAGATATAGATGAATATTAAAATTTCAGGAAAATTTCAATTGCTTTAATATTAATGATTGTTTACCTTTCATCGTTCTGTTATTGTATTTTACTATCAAGGCGGCTGGCAAAGATGGTAAAAATGTGAGAAAAACCTTGACAAACAGTGTTTTTTTTATTATATTTTCAACAATATGTTACGAGATTTGGTGGATATGGTTTATTATAACTGCTATTTTTGTTACTGGTGAGGTGTTTGCTGTAGGTTTTTTCCCTAATTAAAAAGGAGGGTTTTAAGAAATGGTTCGTTGGTCTTTCAGTGC
>Ga0209121_10002143_pt1 | contig 20247 bp, 25 predicted proteins | sample Cruoilmetagenom3_FD_187292 | JGI IMG/M metagenome (GOLD analysis project Ga0209121, IMG submission 187292) | Oil polluted marine microbial communities from Coal Oil Point, Santa Barbara, California, USA - Sample 3 (SPAdes) (version 2) | ecosystem: Environmental > Aquatic > Marine > Oil seeps ...
AAGCCCGGGTGTCGCAAAGGATTGACCTTCGCGCGTTTTGTGATCACAATCCCCCCATGGTGACACTTCCACGCACAGCTGGCGAAATCGGATCTGCGACAGGATCCGCGCATGAACAGGTCTATCGCAGCCTGCGCAGCCGTATCATGCATGGCGAAATCGACCCCGGCGAGGCGCTGACCCTGCGCGGCATCGGCAAGGAATTTGGCGTGTCCATGACGCCCGCACGGGAATCCGTGCGCCGCCTGGCCGCCGAAGGGGCGTTGACCATGTCCAGTTCAGGCCGGATCACCGCACCGGACCTGTCCGCCGACCGGATCGAGGAACTGGCCGCCCTGCGCGCCCTGTTGGAACCCGAGCTGGCCGCTCGCGCCCTGCCCCGCGCCCACCTGGCGCTGATCGACCGGCTGCGCGCCATCAATGCGCGCGTGTCCGAATTCGTAGCGAAACAGGACGCCGTTGGGTATTTGCGCACGAACCTGGAATTCCACCGCACGCTGTATCTGCGAGCCCAAGCCCCGGCGATGCTGGCGATGGTCGAAACGGTATGGCTTCAGCTGGGCCCGACCATGCGGGCGCTGTATGCCCGGCGCAATCGCACCGATTTGCAGAAACACCACCGGATGATCCTGGCCGCGCTTGCCGCTGGCGACGAACCGGCACTGCGCCTGGCCGTGCGCACGGATGTGACGCAGGGATTGAAGATGCTGGTGGCCTGACCGGCTTAGCGACGCGTCATCCAATCATTGATCTGGTCGTCCAGGGCGCCCTGTCGCCCCCGGTTGGTAAACAGCCTGATCGACGAACGGATATCGCCATTCACAGCCGCAGCACCGGGAGACAAGTGACCGAACGGCCCCTGTCATTGCCCCAATCCTCGTGCTCTTCCAATTCGGCGCCGCGTGATCAGACGGGCCGGGCGGTCAAAGATGACCTGAACCCGCGCCAGCACAAAGACCAGAACGATCAGCAGCACCAGGGACCCGGCGACAAAGGTCAGGAAGATCAAGAACATGGTGATCAAGATCGATGCCTATGATCCAGGGCCAATAATCCAGCACCATCAGGTCATCGGTTTGCGGTGAAATCTTCACGGCACATCCACCCATTTTGGCACCCTCTATCGGAGCGCAAGGTCAGACTGGTCGCCTGATCAGAGGGTGAGAAGGGTCAAATGGGCGGGTGTCCCCGCCCATTCATCGCCCCATCGCCCCATCGCAAGGGCGTCATTGAGGCGATCGACGTCAGGCCACCAAGGTCAGCGCGTCCAGCGCCAGGCCCGCGCCGTCCAGCGCCTCTTCTCCGCCAACACCGACCGCGCCGATGACATCCACATCGGTGATGCCCATAAAGCCCAGGATGAATTTCAGATAGGGCGACAGGAAATCGGCCGGTGAGTCAATCTCGGTCCCACCAGATGCCATGATGATGACGGCGCGCTTTCCGGTCAGCAGCCCCTCGGGGCCGTTTTCACCGTATTGAAACGTGACACCGGCACGCGCGATCTGGTCGATCCAGGCCTTCAGCGCGGCGGGCGGGCCAAAGTTGTAGACAGCAGAGCCAATGACGATGACGTCGGCGGCCTGAACCTCGGCGACCAGGGTATCCGAGAAGGCCAGCGCGTGGACCTGCGCGTCACTGCGCATGTCTTCGGGGGTAAACGTGCCGTTGACCCAGGCGTCATCCAGAAACGGCATGGTGCTGTCGGCCAGATCGCGCGTGGTCACTTTTGCATCGGGGAAACGGGCCATGAAGCGGTCGGTCAGGCCACGTGAAACAGACCCCTGTTGGCGGGCAGATGCATCAATGCGCAGAATATGTGTCATAAGTTTGATCCTTGGTATGTTTGCTGTTGGGAGCAAGATCGTTCCTTGCGGAAATAAACACAATCTGAGACATTCAACAGTGAGTGTTCACAAATGCACAGGTGACCCATGGACCATTGGGATGAAATCCGCACCGCCTTTCAGGTCGCCAAGCAAGGGACGGTCAGCGGAGCTGCCGCCGTGTTGGGCGTGCACCATGCCACCGTCATCCGCCACATTGATGCGCTGGAAACCCGCATGGGCGTGAAGCTATTTCAACGCCACGCGCGCGGCTATACCCCAACCGAGGCGGGCGCCGATCTGGCGCGTGTCGGCCAAGCCACCGAAGACCAAATGTCGCAACTGGGCGCACGCATTCAGGGGCAGGGCGAAACGATCTCGGGCGAATTGGTGGTGACGACGCTGACCAGCGTCTCGCGCCTGTTGGTGCCCGCACTTGTGTCCTTTCAGGTCAAACACCCTGGACTGCGGGTACGGTTTCTGACCGACCAGCGCCTGTTCCGCCTGGAGTATGGCGAGGCCCATGTGGCAATTCGCGCCGGCGGCCCCCCCCAGGAACCCGACAATGTGGCGCAGCGTTTTCATGCCATCGACGTCGGTCTGTATGCGGCGCCGTCCTATGTCGAACGCCGCGGCATGCCGACCGAAGACACCCTGGCCCAGCATGATTTCGTTGGCCAAGAGGAAGACCTGTCGCGGGCCCCTTTCATGATTTGGATGAATGAACGTATCCCGCGTGAACGGATCACGTTCCGCGCCACGGATGACCGTGGCCTGGCCGAAGCCGTGCGCGCCGGGGCCGCGCTGGGATGGCTTCCGGTCAGCGAAGCCGAGGGCATGGTCGAGGTCCTGCCCGCCCGCCCGGAATGGGCCGCGCAGCTGTGGCTGGTGACCCATGTGGACCTGCACCGCACACCCAAGGTACAGGCCTTCCTGACCCATCTGAAAACATCGGTGATCGGGTGCGCGTGACCCTGTCGCGCGACAGCCTGCTGGGCCATCTGGCGATGCTGATTTTTTCCGCGCTTGTGGCGGGCAGCTTTTCGCTGGGCGCCATGGTGGCCAACGAGGTCGCGCCGGTTGCCCTGATGGCGGTGCGTTTCGCCATGGCCACGGCGGTGGTCGGCATTCTGGCAGCCCTGGGCCCCGGCATCCCGCGTGAGGCCGCGCGCGCACCCTGGCGATACCTGTTGGCGGGCGGCGTGTTCGCGATCTATTTCGTGCTGATGTTCGAAGGGTTGAAGACGGCGGCGCCTGTGTCCTCATCGGCGGTGTTCACATTGACCCCGATCATGGCCGCCGGGTTCGGATATCTGGTGCTGCGTCAGGTGACAGGTCCGCGCATTCTGGTGGCCTTGGCTGTGGGGGCCATCGGCGCATTATGGGTGATCTTTCAGGGCGATATCGCCACCCTGATGCGGTTTCAGGTCGGGCGCGGCGAAGTGATCTTTTTCTTCGGCTGCATCGCACATGCGCTGTATATCCCACTGTTGCGCCGCCTGAACCGGGGCGAAAGCGGGTTGGTTTTCACCTTTGGCGTGCTGGTCGCAGGCACATTTGTTCTAAGCGTCGCGGGCATGGGGCAGATCATCGCGACAGACTGGGCGGCGGTGCCCGCCTTTGTCTGGGTCGTGCTGGCCTATCTGGTGTTGGGTCCAACAGCGACCAGTTTCTTCATGCTGTCTTTTGCCTCGATGCGGCTGAAGGCGGCCAAGGTCATGGCCTATTCATATCTGACCCCCAGCTGGGTGATTTTGTGGGAAATCGCCCTGGGCCACGCCATGCCTGCCACAATCGTTCTGGGCGGCGTTGCCCTGACCCTGCTTGCCGTGGGCCTTTTGCTGCACGAAGATTGAGCCGGATCAAGGCGGCGCGACACGTGGCATGGCAGCCTGCGCACAGAGGAGCCCGCTATGCCCGCTGCAACATCCAAAGCCGAGATCATCGCCATAACCGAAAAAGAATGGGACAGGCTTGCCAACCTGCTGGACAAGCTGGAGCCAGAGTTGGCCTGCATGTTGGGCGAAGATGGCACGTCAATCAAGGATGTCATAGCCCACCGGGCCCACTGGATTGATTTGTTTCTGGGCTGGTACGCCGACGGCCAAGCCGGGCACGAGGTGCATATCCCCGCCGAGGGCTATAAGTGGAACCGGCTGAAAGCCTATAACGCCGCCCTACGCACCCGTCAGTCGGGGTTGGATTGGGACGAGGTGTGCGTTCTGCTGGCCACAGCCCATGCCAAGCTGTTGGCGTTTTATGACGTGCATTCGGATGCAGACCTGTACAGCGGGCCCATGAAAGGGGCAAACAACGCCTGGACGCCCGGGCGCTGGTCGGAAAGCGCCGGGGCCAGCCATTTCCGGTCTGCGGCAAAATTCGTGCGTGCCCGTGTGAAAGCGGCGGGGCCCTAGCCAGCCAGCCCTCTGCGCCCTCATGGGGGACATGCCGGGACCCCTGTTTCGCTTGACTCTCATCCATCACGCGCGTAAATCCCGCGCAACACCCGGAAGTGCGAAAACTTCCGGTCCTCGGTCGCAGACCAGGATCGCCCCCCGTCAGCGCGTCGCGCCCACGGGGGCAATCGTGGTTTGGGACTTGGGCAACGCGCCACCGCCCCCCCTCTAGGGGCAAACGAAACGGTATAGGAGCCGCTGACATGTTCGAGAGCCTTTCAGACCGCTTGTCTGGTGTCTTCGACCGCCTGACCAAACAAGGCGCCCTGTCCGAGGACGACGTAAAAACCGCCCTGCGCGAAGTGCGCGTCGCGCTGCTTGAGGCCGACGTTTCGCTGCCCGTCGCGCGTGATTTCGTCAAGCGCGTGCAAGAGGCCGCGACCGGCCAGGCCGTCACCAAATCCGTCACGCCGGGCCAGCAGGTCGTCAAGATCGTGCATGACGCGCTGGTCGAAACGCTGACTGGCGAAGGTGAACCCGGTGCGTTGAAAATCGACAGCCCGCCCGCGCCGATCCTGATGGTCGGCTTGCAGGGCGGCGGTAAAACCACCACCACCGCGAAACTGGCCAAACGGCTGAAGGATCGTGACGGCAAGCGCGTGCTGATGGCCTCGCTTGACGTGTACCGCCCCGCCGCCATGGACCAGCTGAAGGTGCTGGGCGAACAGATCGGCGTGGATACCCTGCCGATCGTGCCTGGTCAGCAACCCGTCGACATCGCCAAACGCGCCAAGCAACAGGCAACGATGGGCGGCTATGACGTCTATATGCTGGACACCGCTGGCCGTTTGCACATCGACGAGGTCCTGATGGGCGAAGTCGAGCAGGTCTCGGCGGTTGTTGACCCGCGTGAAACGCTGTTGGTGGTCGATGGCCTGACCGGTCAGGTCGCCGTCGAGGTCGCCGAAGAATTCGATGCCAAGATCGGCATCTCGGGCGTTGTTCTGACCCGGATGGATGGCGACGGGCGCGGCGGCGCGGCCCTGTCCATGCGCGCCGTCACCGGCAAGCCGATCAAATACGTCGGTCTTGGCGAAAAGATGGACGCGCTGGAAACGTTCGAACCCGAGCGCATCGCCGGCCGTATTCTGGGCATGGGCGACATCGTGGCGCTGGTCGAAAAGGCGCAAGACACGATCGAGGCCGAACAGGCCGAACGTATGATGCGCCGGTTCCAGAAGGGTCAGTTCAACATGAACGACCTGCGCATGCAGCTGGAACAGATGATCAAAATGGGCGGCATGGAAGGCATCATGGGCATGATGCCCGGCATGGGCAAGATGGCCAAACAAGCCGAAGCCGCCGGCATGGATGACAAGGTGCTGTCCCGCCAGATTGCCCTGATCCAATCCATGACCAAACGCGAACGCGCCAATCCCGGTCTGTTGCAGGCCAGCCGCAAGAAACGCATCGCCAAGGGCGCGGGCCAAGAGGTCAGCGAACTGAACAAACTTCTGAAAATGCACCGTCAGATGGCGGACATGATGAAGAAGATGGGCAAGATGGGCAAAGGCAAGATGCTGAAACAGGCCATGTCCGGCATGATGGGCAAAGGCGGCGGCATGCCCGACATGAACGACCCGGCAGCGATGGAAGAGGCCGCCAAGGCCATCGGCAGCAAAATGCCCGGCGGCATGGCGGGTCTGGGCCAAATGGGCCTGCCCGGCGGTCTGTCCGGTTTCGGGAAGAAGAAATAACCGATGGTCCCCACTGATCTGCATATCAACACACCCCGGCTGTCCCTGCGCTTGCCGCGCATGGCGGACTGGCCCGTGTGGGAACGCTTTGCGATGTCGCAGCGCGCGCAGTTCATCGGTGGACCCTATGACCAACGTCAGGCATGGCGCACCTTTGCCCACGTGGCCGGGCAATGGATGCTGCGTGGCTATGGCTCGTTCGTGTTCTGCGAAAAAGACACGGACGCCGCTTTGGGCATGACCGGCCCCTGGCATCCCGCCGACTGGCCAGAACGCGAAATCGGCTGGACCGTTTGGACCCCAAAGGCCGAGGGCAAGGGATACGCGTTTGAAGCCGCGCAAGCTGCACGCGCTTATGCCTATGCCACGCTGGGCTGGGACACCGCCGTCAGCTATATCGCGCCAGGCAACGCCCGATCCATCGCCTTGGCCGAACGCCTGGGATGCACTCTGGACACAGACGCAGCGCAACCTGACCACGCGCCTTGCCTGGTCTATCGCCACCCTGCCCCCGACGCCGATGGCAACCCGGAGGCCTACGCATGACCTCGACCACCATCCCGACGCTGGAAACTGATCGCCTGATCCTACGCGCCCTGCACGAAGCGAATATCACCGCCGAAATCGAGTTCTTCGGCACCGATGCGTCGCGCTTTGTCGGCGGCCCGATGCCCGCACATCGCACCTGGCGCGCGATGGCCATGGTGATCGGTCACTGGGCCCTGCGCGGGTTCGGCTTCTGGGCGTTGGAAGACAAGGCAACCGGCACCTATCAGGGCCGAGTCGGGCTGTGGTTCCCGATGGGCTGGGGCACGGCGATTTCACCGATTGATCCCGCAAAGGGGGCTATCGCATGAGCGATGATACCGTCATCCGCGCCGCCCAGGTCCTGAAGGGCCATCGCGAAAGCATCGACCGTCTGGACGCGATCTTGGTCTATACGCTGGGTGAACGGTTCAAACACACGCAAGCCGTGGGGATGTTGAAGGCCGAACACGACCTCCCCCCCTCGGACCCAACCCGCGAGACCGCACAGATCGCGCGGCTTGAAGATCTGGCAAACCGGGCCGACCTGGACCCGGAATTTGCCAAGAAATTCCTGAACTTCATCATTCAGGAAGTCATCCAACACCACAGGGAACACCAGGAATAACGCCCTGTGGATCAACACCAAGAATGACGGGGCACACGCCCCTCGCAAGCACATGAATAGGAGATAACATCATGGCTATGAAAATTCGTCTCGCCCGCGGCGGCTCGAAAAAACGTCCCTTTTATCGCGTTGTCGCTGCCGACTCGCGCATGCCGCGCGACGGCCGGTTCATCGAAAAGCTGGGCACCTACAACCCGCTGCTGGCGAAAGATTCGGAAGAGCGCGTAAAGCTGGACATGGAACGCGTTCAGTACTGGTTGGGCGAAGGTGCACAGCCGACCGACCGCGTGTCGCGCATGCTGGAAGCCGCTGGCGTCCTGGCCAAGAAAGACCGCAACAACCCGAAAAAGGGCGAACCCCACGCCAAAGCCAAAGAGCGCGCCGAAGAAAAGGCCGCCAAGGCTGCCGAAGCTGCTGCTCCGGCTGAAGAAGCTGCTGCTGCTGAAGAGACCGCAGAATAATACGCGGAATATTCAGACGCTTGCCCTGACCGGGCTGGCTATGAGACAAAGGCGCGGGGCCATCACGGTCCCGCGCTTCTTCGTTCTGAAAGGACCATGGCATGAGCCAGGATCGCATCTGTGTCGGCGCCATCGCGGGGGCCTTTGGGGTCAAGGGCGACATCCGCCTGAAAAGTTTCTGCACCGACCCTGAGGCCATCGCCGATTTCGGCGTATTGTGGTCCGAAGACGGTGCGCACAGCTATGAAATCACGCTGAGGGGCGCGATCAAGAACGGCTTTGCGGCGCGGGTCAACACGGTCACAACCAAGGAGCAGGCCGACGCGTTGTCCGGTGTGCGGCTGTTTGTCGATCGCGACATCTTGCCCAACCTGCCCGACGATGAATTTTATCACACCGACCTGATCGGCCTGGCGGTTTTCGACACCGGCGGCAAGGAACTGGGCCGCGTCTCAGCCGTGAACAACCACGGTGCCGGGGATTTTCTGGAAATCCAGGGGCCGGGCCTGAAGAACGAGGCCCTTTTGCCCTTCACACTCGCGGCCGTGCCCACCGTGGATCTGGCCGCAAGGCGCATCATTGTCGACCCACCCGAAGGTGTCTTTCCCGAATGACCCGGATCATCGTGCATGCGGGGTTTTACAAAACCGGCACGACCAGCTTGCAAACCCATCTGGCCCGCAACGGCACGACCCTGCGTCCCTGGTTCGACTACTACGGCCAGAATGATTTCCATCACGCTGGCGCGGCCGCGCGCATCTATGGCCAATACCCGTTCCCCTGGCGTCTGCGGCAATTTCGCGCTGCCTTCCGCAGCTTTCTGCACGCGATCCCGGATGCCGATTGCATCGTTCTGTCGCGCGAAAGTTTTGTCGGCGCCATGCCGGGGCATCGGAACTGGATGCAGCGCCCCATCATCGGTTTCCCCAATGCAGCCAGACTGTTGGCGACCATCAGCGCCGAGCTGACGCACCGTTTCGGCCCTGAGGTGCAGGTCGAGACCCTGTTCACAACGCGGGCGCGCGACGCGTGGTTGCAGTCGGTTCATGGGCACCTGCTGCGCTCAATCCGCCTGACGGATGACTTTGACACCTTCGCTGCGCGGTTCGTCGACTTGCCCAATTTGGCCACCCAAGCCCAGCGCCTGGGTGCCACGCATATCCGCGCGATGGAGGATTTCGCCCACCACCACAATGGCCCCGCCGGGGCGGTCCTGGATCTGGCAGGCGTGCCCACCGATGTGCAGGCGGACCTGCCCGCTGCGGCGCGTAAAAACATCGGCCAGGCCCCCGATCTGGCCGCCGCTTTTCTGGCCCTCAACCGATCCGGAAAATCAAAAACCACATTGAAACGGCTAAAGAACGACATGTTGCGCGAGGCCCGCGCATGAGCCGCCAACGTATTATCCTGCACGCCGGGTTTCACAAGACTGGTACGACCACCATTCAGTCCTGCCTGCACCAGAACGGCCCGCTGATCTGGCCCACCACAGCGATCGGATTGGACTGGAGGTTCAAGCCGCTGTTGCAGGCGGCGCGCGGATTTTCCACCTGGCGCGATCCGTTCACGTTAGAGAAATTCGCCGTGCGTCTGGCCGGTTTTCTGACCGAGCTGGACCTGCCGCCGCACCGGCAGCTGGTGCTCAGCGCCGAGGAACTGGCGGGCCACATGCCCGGCCGGACCCAGGTGCCGGACTATTCCGCCCTGCCGATCCTGATGGCCACAGCGGTCGGCGTCATGCAGAGGCAGTTTCCCAACGGTCTGGATCTGATCGTTTTTCTATCCACCCGCAATGGCGATGCCTGGTTGGACAGCGCCTGGGCGGAGCATGTGAAATCCTCGCGCATGACCCTGGACCTGCCAAATTTTCGCAAACAATTTGCCGCCGCCTCCGACCTGGGTGCGGTGGTCGACCGGGTAAAACAGGCCATCGCCCCCTTTCCGGTCACCACCTGCGCCCTTGAGGACAGCCGCCACCTGCCCCTGGGGCCGGCAGAGCCGCTGATCGATCTGCTGAACCTGCCCAGCCTTGCGCGCCAGCAGATCAAACCGGCCAACAGCCAAAACGCGCGCGTGCCTGCGGTGGCGTTGCAACAGCTGCTGGCTCTGAACCGTTCGGATCTGGACGCTGACGCGCTTTGGGCAGCCAAGAAACAGATCCTGTCAACGGCCTGGGCCCCCTGAGCGCCTTTCCCCGCCCCGCCATTCCCGCTATGAGCAGCCCATGAGCGATACACCCAAACCCAAATCACACGGCCGCCTTGCCGTCACTCCGACCCTCAAGCCGCGCGAGCTGATGACCGCGACGCCGCGCCTTGCCGGGGCCTGGACCGCCAAGGTCATCACCCTGTTCCCGGGCGCCTTTCCCGGCGTGCTGGATGAAAGCCTGACCGGCAAGGCCTTGCAGGAGGGGCTGTGGGCGTTAGAGCCGATCGATCTGCGCCCGTTTGGCGAAGGCAAGCATCGCAATGTGGACGACACGCCAGCCGGTGGTGGCGCAGGCATGGTGTTGCGGGCCGACGTGTTGGGAAATGCGTTGGATCAGGCCGCCAAGGGCACACCGATGAGCCGGGCCAAGTGGCCCGTGGTGTATATGTCACCACGTGGCAAACCGTTGACCCAGGCCATGGCGGCGCGATTTGCGCGCGCTGACGGCATGACCATCCTGTGTGGCCGCTTCGAAGGCGTCGATGAACGCGTGCTGGAGGAATACCAGATCGAAGAGGTCAGCCTGGGTGATTTCGTGCTGACCGGCGGCGAGATTGCGGCGCAGGCGCTGTTGGACGCCACCGTGCGCCTGATTCCGGGCGTTTTGGGCAATCAGGCCTCGACCGAAGAGGAAAGTTTCTCGCATGGGATGCTGGAGCATCCACAATACACCCGCCCCGCCGAATGGCGCGGGCGCGCGATCCCTGAGGTGCTGACCTCTGGCCACCACGGCAAGATCGCCCAGTGGCGGCGCGAGATGAGCGAACAGATCACCCGCACGCGCCGTCCGGACTTGTGGGACGCCCAGGAAGAGCGAAAGAAACCCAAGGATTGATGGGCCTTATCGCCCGCATGTCCCCGCATGTCCCCGCATGTCATTGTATATCACCGACATCCTTTCTAGGGTTCTCCCTGCATTCAAGGAGAACTCCATGTTCCGTACCGCTTTTGCCTATCTGACCCTGATCCCGCTGACATTTGCCGCGACGCCGGCTCTGGCCGACCTGATGCAGGTGTTCAACATTCCCAACGGTGATACGCTGAACGTGCGGGCCGGGCCGGGCGGAAACCACGCCGATATTGGCGATCTGCAACAACATGACATCATCAATGTGGTGGGGATCGACCCCAACGGGCAATGGGCGGAAATCCGGTATCGCGGGCGAGAAGGCTGGGTGTCCACGCGATACCTGCGCCAACCCATGCGCGGCGATGGCAGCTCGATCCTGACCGGGCCGCATGTGGTGACGGGCATCAAGGCGGGCGACCCTGACGGCGGCTTGGTGGTGCGCAACGGCGACGGCACGTCATTTGCGCGCCTTGGCGTGTTGCGTAACAACACCGAGGTCCACGTGATCCAACGATCACGCGACAAGACATGGGCGATGATCAGCTATGGGTCTGGTGTCGGCTGGGTCAGCGCGGCCTATCTGAATACGCTGGATCGGGTCTCGCAGCCCACACCGCAGCCCATGCCATCCTCTAACCCGCAGACCGCGCCGGATGGCGGCAGCTTGCCGGGGACCTTTACCGTTTCCGGCGTGGCGGCCAATGACGTCTTGTGGGTGCGTGATCGGGCCCAGGCCAGTGGCGCCAAGATCACCAGTCTGGCACCGGGCAGCACCGTGCGCGTGTTGGGCATGGCCACGGCCACCTGGGCCCAGGTCAGCGTGAATGGCATGACCGGTTTCGTGAACGCCCGGTTCCTGACCCGCCGTTGGGGCAGTAGTGGCACCGTGCCCCAGAACGGGTTCCGTCTGGACATCACCTGTCAGGGGACCGAGCCGTTTTGGACCCTGGGCATCGCGGCGGATCGCACCGTGACCTATACCTCGCTGATCAACGGCCAGGCCCCCCTGACGGCCCTGAACCAAACCGCGCCATCTGCGGGCGGCGGGTATCCTTATACTTTCGGCGCGCCCCCCTATTCCGGCGTGATTTCACAGGGGGCCTGTTCGGATGGCATGTCCTCGAACGCCTATTCAATGTCGATCACGTTGAACAAACCTTCGCAGGGCGGCGGGATCGAAACCGTCTATGGCTGCTGCAACGTGAACTGAACGCAAAAGCCTTGATCCCCTTGGCCAACGGGCCTATACCGCGCGGGTCCGGGGCCCTTATGGGTCAATCGGATTCGTTTGATGTGCCAAGACGCCCGGATTTCTTCATCCGGCACGGGGCGCGGACAACGGGACGACAAGAAACGACGACCTGTTCCTCTGGCGGGCGCATTTGCGGCCCCGGTGAAGACCAAGAGTTCTGAGGCGGCATCATCTTCGCGGATCAACCGTGAGCATATACAAAGGAGCGTTTCAGATGAACCTGATCGCACAGCTGGAGGCGGAACAAATTGCCGCCTTGGGGAATGACATCCCCGATTTCAAAGCGGGTGACACCATCCGCGTTGGTTACAAAGTGACCGAAGGCTCGCGTTCGCGCGTGCAGAACTATGAAGGCGTCTGCATCAGCCGTAAGCACGGCAAAGGCATCGCCGGATCGTTCACCGTTCGCAAGATTTCCTTTGGCGAAGGCGTGGAACGTGTGTTCCCGCTGCACTCGACCAACATCGACAGCATCACCGTGGTGCGTCGTGGTCGCGTTCGTCGCGCCAAACTGTATTACCTGCGCTCGCGCCGTGGTAAATCCGCCCGTATCGCCGAAGATACGACCTACAAGCCCAAGACCGCCTGAGGAACCTCGTCATGAAAAAAGACATCCACCCCGATTACCACATGATCGAAGTCAAGCTGACCGACGGCACGCCTTACCAGATGAAATCCACCTGGGGCAAAGACGGCGACAGCCTGCAACTGGACATCGACCCCACCGTGCACCCGGCCTGGACCGGCGGCGGCGCCCGCCTGCTGGACACCGGCGGTCGCGTGTCGAAGTTCAAGAAAAAATACGAAGGTCTGGGCTTCTAAGCTTTTCCCTTCGAAAAAACGAAACGCCGCCCCTCTGGGCGGCGTTTTTCGTTTGAGCCCCTCGCGCGCACCGGGCAAGGTACGTCCATGAACCTAGACCTGACATTCACCACACTTGGCGTGCTGTTCCTGCTTGGCCTCGCAGCCGATATCGCGGGCAGACGCACCCGCCTGCCGCGCGTCACCCTATTGCTGGGCCTGGGCATTCTAGCCGGACGGTCGGGTTTGGACCTGATCCCGGCCCAGACCGAAGCCCTGTTTGAATTCCTGTCCGTCGCCGCCCTGTCCATCGTCGCATTTTTGCTGGGGGGCGGGCTGACCGCCAAGAAACTGCGCCTCATGGGGGGCGAGGTCATGTGGATCTCGATCCTGATCGTTCTGGCGACCATCGTGTTTGTTTCACTGGGCCTGATCGCCCTGGGCACGCCGCCGACCCTGGCCCTTATCCTGGGCGCGCTGGCCACCGCCACCGATCCCGCCGCCACCCAGGATGCAATCCGCCAAGCCCGCGGCGCCAAGCCTTTTGGTGACAAGCTGAAGGCCATCGTCGCGATTGACGACGCCTGGGGGCTGATCGCCTTTTCGCTGGTTGTCGCGCTGGCGAAGGGTCTGAACGGTGCCTTTGATCTGACCGTCCTGATCCATGCGGCACGCGAGATCGGCGGTGCGGTGATCCTGGGCGTCGCCATCGGTCTGCCGGGGGCCTATCTGACCGGCCGCCTGACCAAAGGAGAGCCGCAACAGGCCGAAGCCCTTGGCATTGTCTTCCTGACCGCCGGCCTGTCGCTCTGGTTCGATGTCAGTTATCTGATCGCCGCCATGACCGCCGGCATGGTCATCACCAACCGCGCCCGCCACCACAAACGCGCCTTTCATGAAATTAAGCTGATCCAGTGGCCCTTCATGATCCTGTTCTTCATCCTGGCCGGCGCGGCGTTGGAGATCGAAAAACTGGCCACCCTTGGCGTCCTTGGACTGGCCTATGCCATCCTGCGTATCGTCGGGCGCGGCGTTGGCGGCTGGCTTGGGGCGACCATGGCCCACAGCCCGCGCCCGGAACGCGCCTGGTTCGGTCCCGCGCTGTTGCCACAGGCGGGCGTCGCCGTCGGCATGGCCCTGGTGGCCGCGCGTGAATTTCCGGCTTATGCCGACACAATCCTGACGCTGACCATTGGCGCCACGGTTTTATTCGAGATCATCGGCCCTGTGGCCACCCTGATTTCGGTGCGGCGTGTCGGGTCGCAGTGAACTATTGCGCGGAAATTCAACCGGTGGCAGGAACGGCTTGACGGCAACCATTTGAAACACGCGCGTTATATCATTGAAAACAACCGGTTTTTGCAATTTTTCTTTCTTCGGGCGATCAGACACAAAGCTGTCTTATGATGATCGGGACGAGGCCTTTCGAAGGCTTTATGCGCCGGCCCGGATGGAAACCCGTTTTCACCTGTTCGAGCACCTTTTCCTGCCCTCGGTCGCCGCGCAGATCGACAAGGACTTCCGCCTGATCGTCCTGTCATCGGCCTGTATGCCCGCGCCATATCAGGCCCGCCTCAGCGCTCTTTGCAAGACGGTCGAGCAGATCGAACTGGTCTTTTCCGAAAGCGAAGGGTTGCAGAACGCCACCCGGCCCTACGCGATCCCGAAGAGCCTGAAAGGCGACAGTTCCGCATCGACGATGACGATGCCCTGTCGTGCACCTATATCGAACGCTTGCGCGCCTGGTCGCCGCCGCTGATGGATGAAATGATCCTGACGCTTCCCAACGGGTTGATGCTGTATGATCTGGGCGAAGGCCCCACCTTGGCGCCGATGCATCGCCCCATGACAGGCGCGGGTTTTGCCTGGTTCTCAGAAACCGGGACGCGTCGCAATGTCTTTAACTTTTCGCATATCACAGCCCGGCGACGCTATATCACAATGTCCGATCCAACGATTACATCGTTCATCCAGACCTTTACCGCATCTGCAGACACCGCGCGGCTGCAAAAGCACAAGATTAGCGAATTCCTGAAAGGCAATGGCATCGTGCGCAAACACAAACGCGGCGTGAATTTTGTCGTGCGGGAATCGCTGGCGCAGGATTTCCCGCATTTTGCTGTCAAACACCTCGAGGACCTGCTGCACCACGCAAGCCACGATGTGCACGCGCAGGGATGATGCTCCTAATTTGCGCCTCTGAATTCAAACCGACCCGATGCCGCTTCCATCCCCCCCCTTGGGCAATTATAGTTCCTCAACCCGCCGTTCGCGGGACGGGATAAAATTGAGGACACGGGCATGGCGCATATTATTGTTGTCGGGAACGAAAAAGGCGGGGCTGGCAAATCCACCGTCTCAATGCACGTGGCCACGGCGCTGTCGCGCATGGGGCATCGGGTTGGGGTTCTGGACCTGGATCTTCGCCAGAAAACCTTTGGCCGATATGTGCAAAATCGCCGCGCAACGCTGGACAAGCTGGGATTTGACCTGCCGACACCAGAATATCGCGAGCTGCCCGATGTCGATCGCTCATCCCTGAAACCAGGCGAAAACCCCTATGACCGCCGCCTGTCGCTGGCCGTTGCGGGCATGGAGGCGGACGCGGATTTCATCCTGATCGACTGCCCCGGCTCGCACACCCGCCTGTCGCAGGTGGCCCATTCGCTGGCCGACACGCTGATCACGCCGCTGAATGATTCCTTTGTCGATTTTGACCTGCTGGCCCATGTGGACCCCGACACCAACAAGGTGCAGGGCCCGTCGGTCTATTCGGAAATGGTCTGGAACGCCCGCCAACTGCGCGCACAGGCCGGGTTGAAACCGATTGACTGGATCGTTGTGCGCAACCGTCTGGGTGCCCAGATGATGCATAACAAAAAGAAGATGGGCGAGGCCCTGGACGAACTGGCCCGCCGCATCGGGTTCCGCGTCGCCCCCGGCTTTAACGAACGGGTGATTTTCCGCGAGCTGTTTCCGCGTGGCCTGACCCTGTTGGATCTGCGTGATGTGGGCGTGGCGGGGCAGATGAACATCTCGAATGTCGCCGCACGTCAGGAGCTGCGCGAGCTGATGAAGGCCCTGAAGCTGCCCGGCGTGACCGTGAATTTCTGATCGATACTCGCGGGGCTGGTGACACAGACATCCACCGCACTCTGCACTGGCACTCATAGGACTGGCGACCCGCCGTTCAGATGTTCAAGGCGGCTCAGGGTCAAAACAGCTCGGGGCCAACTTGGGCAGAAAACGGGGCGACACGGACCCATCAAACCGCCCATCGTTTCTTTGAAACGATTGTCGCGCTGTAAAATGCTGCAAAGGGATATGGTGCGGTCGGCGGGACTCGAACCCGCACGAGTGTTACCTCACAGCGACCTCAACGCTGCGCGTCTACCAATTCCGCCACGACCGCACTGTCTTGACTGGTGCGCGGTTCTTATCCGAGGGTCCAAGGCTTGTGAAGAGGCAATCGTGCCCCAAAGCACCTGATCCCGGCTGGCGCGTGCAAAAAGCAACGGGGCCCTGCGATAGGGCCCCGTTTTGTCGTTCCGATGGGAACAGATCAGTTGTTGATCTGGAAGGTCGGCAGCGCCGGCACCGCTGCGGGCGGTGTGGTGGTGCTGGACACGGGCTTGGGGGTAGGCAGCACGGTTTCGACCGTTTCGCCGACAACCGCCGCACGGATCAACGTGTTGCGTTCAGGTTGGCCGGGGGCGAACACCGCCGCGGCGCCCTGATCCTGAGCGTCCAGCGCGGCCAGATACCAAGGCTGCGCCAAGGTCCCATTCTGGGCGGTGCCAAAGCCCAGCTCCAAGTGGTGGCCCATCAGCTCGCCATAAACCCGATCCCCCAGGGCAAACAGCAACAGGGCCGAGCCGACAGCAACGTCCATGTCATCGGTGCGATAGCCGACCGACAGGCAGACCTTGGCCATGCCGGTCAGTTGGCCAGCCGCCATGCCGGTTTGCAGCGCGAAGGCCGAAACATCACCGACAACTGCGGCCTGCGTTTTCTGCCCCAGCGATGCGACGAAGGGCTGCATGGCCGGGCCGAAGCCCTTGCACTGTTCCTCGATCTGCGCGGGGCTGACCCCGGCCAGACCCGCCGCCATTTCTTCACCCGTGGCGATCGCATAAGTCCGCGCCAAGCAGAACTGTTCATTCAGGACGGTGGCCGAATCGCTCATCGAGGCCAACGTGACAAAGCCGCCGTTGGAGTTGGTCAGCAGGCTGACCTTGTTGCAGTGCGAGGCCAGGGACACGCCATTGCCTTGCGCCGCCGGAGCGGCCGCCATGAAGGTGGGCAGGCCGCCGCCGCTGGCCGCCACGGGCGCCACCGGGGTGGGCGCGGGTGCCGGAGCCGGGGTGACCACAACCGTGGTGGTCGTCGTCGCCGGGGCTGCCTGAGGCGCGGTCTGCCCCGCCAGTTCATCCCGATAGGTGATCAAAAGCCCCTTGGGGCCCATTGCGCTTGCCGCAATCTGCTGATTGGTGATCTGCCCCCCCGCGATGGCGCGGTGGTACGAGGTCAGCAGGAAATCCTTTTCATACTGGGTCAGCTGGCCAGATGCGACATAGCCCATATGCGCCTGATATCCAGAGATTGCCGAACGGCTTTTGCGTCCCATGACCCCATCAGGCGTGCCCGCTGGAAAGCCGAAATAGTTCAGCGCGGTTTGCACCTCGCGGTTTTCGGCCCGCGCCGAGCTGGTTGTGGTTGTGCGCCGGGTAGTCGTGCGCCGATTGCGCTGCGATTCACTGACGATCGCGCCGCCGATGATGCCGCCAATAATGCCGCCGACAACATCGCCGCTGCCCGCCATGACCGGGCCAGAGGATGTAACAGCCAAAGTTGTCGCCAGAACGGCCGTTCCGATACGTTTGAGGGTCATCTTGCCTCCCCTTTCAAAAAACATTCTAAATCACGCCAATTCTATCACGTTGCCAAGCGGCGGGTCACCTGAAATATTGACGCGCTATATGCTACCAAGAGGTTAACATGGTCACCTGGGAAACCACCGAAGGGCTTGTGTCCTATGAAGATGCCGTGACGCGCATGGAGACCCATGCCGACGCGATGGCGCGCGGTGAGGTCGGCGAGCTGATCTGGCTGCTGGAACATCCGCCGCTGTATACGGCGGGCACCTCGGCCAACCCGACCGATCTGGTGGACCCCGACCGTTTCCCGGTGCATCCGTCCAAACGCGGTGGGCAGTATACCTATCACGGCCCCGGCCAGCGGGTGATTTACGTCATGCTGGACGTGGGCAAGCGCGGCCATGATGTACGCCTGTTCGTGCAACAGCTTGAAGAATGGGTGATCGCCGCCCTGGCCGAATTCAACGTCACCGGTGAAATCCGCGCGGGCCGTGTTGGCGTCTGGGTGCAGCGGGACGACAAGCCCCTGACCGCCACAGGCGACACACCCGAGGACAAGATCGCCGCCATCGGCATCCGCCTGCGTAAATGGATCAGCTTTCACGGCATTTCGATCAACGTCGAACCCGATCTGGATCACTTTGGCGGCATTGTGCCCTGTGGCATCACCGAACACGGCGTCACCAGCCTGGTCGACCTGGGCTTGCCGGTCACGATGGAGGACGTTGATGTGGCTTTGAAAAAGACATTCCGTCAGGTGTTCGGCTGACTGGCGGCAATTTCCCGCGCTGCGGTACATGCGACAGACCGCCCCCTTGTCTTTCCCCTTGCATTTGACGCAGGTTCCGCCCGAAATACACATGAACCGTGCCGACCCAGTCTCAACTACGAGGAATAACATGAAACTGATTCTCTCCACCGCTGCTACCGTTCTTGCCCTGTCGGGCACTGCCTTCGCCGAAGGCGACGTGGAAAAGGGTGCAAAGGACTTCAAGAAATGCAAGGCCTGCCACGCCATCGTTGATGACGAAGGCGAAGCCATTGTGAAGGGCGGCAAGACCGGCCCGAACCTGTATGGCGTGATCGGCCGCACCGCGGGCACCTATCCCGACTTCAGATACGGCGCCTCGATCGTTGCCGCTGGTGAAGGCGGTCTGGTCTGGACCGAAGAACTGCTGATCGAATATGCCATGGACCCGAAGAAGTTCCTGGCCAAAGTTCTGGGCGGTGCTGCCAAGTCGAACATGACTTTCAAGCTGAAGAAAGCTGAACACGTCGCCGCCTATCTGGCCAGCGTCGCCCCGGCCCCGATGGCCGAAGAGGGTGACGCCGCCGAAGGTGAAGGTGAAGGCGAAGGCGAGGCCGCTTCGGACTGATCACGTCCCAGCTTTATAAAACAGATCAACCCCGCCCCGCTGATCGCGTTGGGCGGGGTTTTTCGTTTGCGCAGTTGGCCTATGCCTAACCCTCGCACAGGCCATGGCTGTCATCCGCCGTCAGATCCAAACCATAGGCCGCGCGCATCTGTTCGATGAAGGCCAGGGTGTCGTCTTCGAATGGCGCTTTGCCTTCGAAGGCGTGCAGCACGATGCCCTCCAGCAGATCGCCCAGCCCCATCTCGTGGCGAGCGGCGACGGCCTTGAGCACCTGCAACAGGCGCTTTTCGATCCGCATCCCCGTCTGAACGCGTTGAACGATCTTCTTTGCATCCGTCATGTTCGATCTTTTACAGAATTATTGACACCATGGTGCCAACTCTCATTCCACGCGACAAGAGGTCCACTGTGCAGAGGCAAGATACCACCCAAGCCGTTCTCTGGGCGCTTCTGGCCACCGCCCTGTTCGTTGGTGTCGCCGCGATGGCGAAACATGCCGCAAGTACATATCATGTGCTACAAATCCTGTTCTTTCGTCAGATCGTTGTCTTTTTGTCGGCATTGCCCAGCATCGCACGCAGCTTTCCCCACAGTCTGAAAACACAACATCCCGGCCTGCATGCTCTGCGTCTGGCTGGCGCGTTCGTGGCCCTGTCCTGTGGCATTTGGGCCGTCAGCGCTCTGCCCCTGACCACGGCAACCACGCTGGGCTTTACGCAGGTGTTCTTTGTCGCGCTGTTGGCGCTGTGGTTTTTGGGTGAAAACGTCGGCGCGCACAGGCTGGGCGCGGTTGCGGTCGGGTTTGTTGGTGTTGTCATCGTGATGCGACCGGGCATGGGCGTGTTTGATCCCAGCGCGCTGATCCCGGTGGTGGGGGCGTTGGGGGCCGCTGTGGCCGTGACGGCCGTGCGCAAACTGTCACAAACCGACGCGACCGCAACGCTACTGATCTATCAGGCGACAGTCGTCGGGGGGCTGGCCGGTGTGCCGTTGATCTGGCTGTGGCGCACACCCGATCTGGCCGGGCTGGGGCTTTTGTTGTCCATGGGCGTGCTGGCAACCATTGGGCAGTGGGCTGGCGTCAGGGCGCTGAGACTGGGCGAGGCCAGCGTGATCGGCAACCTCGAATACATGAAGTTAATCTATGCGGGCCTGGTGGGGTATCTGCTGTTTGGCGAACGGCCCGATGGCGGAGAGCGTCCGATCTTCTGTGTATGAGTAATTTGGCCCATGCTTCCAAACTGAAGGAGCATGACGACAATGACGATTTCCAAGGAACTACTGGACGAG